>Ga0070731_10002802_pt1 | contig 16247 bp, 20 predicted proteins | sample Coa_R1_2_FD_66448 | JGI IMG/M metagenome (GOLD analysis project Ga0070731, IMG submission 66448) | Surface soil microbial communities from Centralia Pennsylvania, which are recovering from an underground coalmine fire - Coalmine... | ecosystem: Environmental > Terrestrial > Soil > Unclassified ...
AGAGGCGACCGTGGCCTCGCCCGGCGCCGTCGTGAACGCCGGTGAGGCCGACGCTAGCAGGACCTCCTTGGCAAGCCGCGACAATCCGATCCCCCCTGCTGCGGCGTAGGCATCGGCGATGGGCCCCTCCGTCGCATGGCCCGGACTGCGCGCGTTCCAGCGCCCGGGCCCACTGGCAGCACCCCCGACCGAGACGCTCGAGCTCGGCTTCCGGTTCGCGGCCGTGCAGGTCGGCTACTGGCTGGGGTGGGCATCGATCCTCGTCGTCATCACGGGCCTGGCGCTCGACGTCGGAGCGCGCCATCGTTGGCTGCTCGTCGGCGCCACCCTGGTCGCCACCGCCGGCAACACCGCGGCGATGGTGATCCCGTGGCGACGCTGGCTCTCGACACCGCGCGGCCGGTTGCTGCTCGACCTGTGGTGCGGCAGCCTGATCGCGTTCGTCGGACTGCTCGTGATCGGCGGCGGCTCGAGCTTCGCGCTTCTGCTGTTTCTGATCGTGCCGTTCATCGCCGTCGTCCAGGTCGGGTGGCGGCGCGGCTTCTGGCTCGCCGTCAGCGCCGCGACGTGCGCGACCGCCGCCGCGCTCGTTCCGCTGTCGGCGGGCGCGACGGCGATGCGGTTGGTCCTGGTCTGGGCCGCCGTCGCGGTCGCCCTGCTGCTCACGCGCACGATCCGCCGCGAGACAGCCGCCCGAGAGCGCGCGGCCGCGCGCGCCGAGCAGGAGCGGACGCTCGCGCGCGAGGCGAGTCACCGGATCAAGAACGACCTGCAGACCGCGGCAGACATGCTCCTGCTCGCGCGGCCCGACGGCCGAGCGGGCGACGCGTTCGACGAGACGGCGGCCCGGATCCGCTCGATCGCCGCGGTGCACCACCTCCTGACCGAAGCCCAAGGCGGGATCGACGGCAGCGCCCTCTTGCGCGACATTGCGGCTGGTGCGCCGGTTCCCGTCGCCGTCGAAGCGGGACCGATCACGCTGGACGCAGCAACGGCGCGGAAGCTCGGCATCGTCGCCAACGAGCTGCTGACGAACGCCTATCGCCACGGCGCAGCGCCGATCCACGTGCGGCTGACCGACGAGTTCCTGCGCGTCGACGACGCCGGCTCCGGTGTGACCGGTGCTCCGGGGTTCGGACTGAGCCTCGTCCGGCGGATGGTCGAGCAGGGGCTCGACGGCCGGTTCGAGCTGCGTCCGCTTCCGGGCGGCGGAACGCGTGCCGAAGCCGCCTTCCCGCCGGTGCGATGAGGATTCTCGTCGCCGAAGACGATCCGCTGATCGCGCTCGCGCTCGCAGAGCGCCTGCGCGCGCTCGGTCACGAGCCGATCGGGCCGGCGGGTGACGGCGCGCAGGCGGTCGAGCTGGCGCGGACGAGCGAGCCGGACCTCTATCTGTTCGACGTCGAGATGCCGAAGCTCGACGGCCTCGAGACCGCGGCACAGCTGGCCGCCGAGGGATTGCGCCGACCCGTCGTCGTCGTGACGGGCGTCGACGACGAGTCCTTGATCGAGCGCTCCATCGCGAGCGGCGTCGCCGCGTACCTCACCAAACCCGTCGACGCGCGCGAGTTGCAGGCGGCGATCGCGCTCGCCGCGGCACGCCACACCGAGTATCTGCAGCTCGAGGCGGAGGTCGAGCGTGCGCAGCAGGCGCTGGAGGATCGCAAGCTGGTCGAGCGCGCGAAGGGACTGTTGATGTCGGCGCTCGCGCTTTCGGAGCAGGACGCGTTCCGCCGTCTGCAGCAGACGGCGCGTGAACGCAACCTCCGGCTCGTCGAGGTCGCCGGCAGGATCGTCGAGCAGCAGAGCCTGCTCGCGCCGAAGCGAACGCCGGCGAAGCGGTAACCGCGTAGACCCGACGGGTCCTGCTAGCGTGGATTCGCGGCGTTCACGAAGACGCCGCACGAGGCCAAGGCTCGCCTCTTCCGAGTACTCCGACCGGAAAGGCAGGGGCCATGGCCTCGACTCGTTCGATCAATTTCATCATCGCGCTGACCGCCGCCGCGCTCGCTGCAGCACTCACGGCCGCGCTCGCCGTCGCCGGTAACGCCAAGAGCGCGCGCACGGAGGTCCATTTCGCGCGCACGCCGCTCGGGCGGATCCTCGTCGACAGCAGGGGGATAGCGCTCTACGACTTCGTCAAGGACAAGGGCAACGTCAGCGCCTGCTACGGCGCGTGCGCCGCGCTCTGGCCGCCGCTGCTCACCCACGGCAAGCCCGTCGCGGGACCCGGTGTGCGGGCGGCGCTGCTCGGGACGACCAGCCGGAAGGACGGCAAGCTCGAGGTGACGTACGCGGGGCATCCGCTCTACTACTTCGTCTCCGACCGCAGGCCCGGTCAGACGACCGGCCAGGGCGTGAACCAGTTCGGCGGCCCGTGGTGGGTGCTCTCGCCCGCGGGCAAGGAGATCCACCGTCGTGGCTAGGGGCCGTCGGGACATCGCCGCAGAGCTCGCCCGCTACCTCGGCGCCGCTTCGATCCTCGCCGTCGGCGCCGTAAACGCGCAGCAGTACTACGACGCGTACTTCTCGGTCGTGCCGACGATCGGCACGCTCTTCCTGCTCAGCTTCATCGGCGCCGGCGTCGTCGGCGGCGCGCTGCTCGCCCCGATGCGGCGGCTGGGCGGCCGAGTCGGCGATCTGATCCTCGTGCTCGCCGCGCTCGGGGCGATCGGGATCGCCGTCGGCACGTTCGCCAGCCTCCTGATCAGCGAGTACAGGCCGCTGTTCGGGTTCATGGAATCCGGCTACCGGCTCGCCGTCGTGTTGACACTCGTCTTCGACGGTCTGACGACCGCGTTCCTCGGCTCCTTTCTCCTGCTCGTCGGCCCTCCACTGATCCACACCATCGGGCCGCACAGATGACACCCGCAGCATCGTTCGCCGTTCGAGGCTCCGCGTCCGTCGGGGGTGCCGGAGCCGCCGTCGGCGAGCGATCGCTCGCGTGGTGTCGGGCTGTCGCGCCGCGCCGGATCGACCTCCTCGAAACCGGCGCGGCGCGGCGCCAACGACTGTGAGCCGGCGGCTCTCGCCTCGCGCGGCCCTCGGCATTGCGGCCGGACTTGCCGCATTCACCGCCACCGCGGTGCTCGCCTTCACGCGCAACGGCGGCGCGGACTCGACCGCGCTGCCGCTCGCACCACTCGCCACTCTCGGCGACCTGCGCCAACCGCCGAAAGGGGCTCGGTTCGGCCCCGAGGGCGTGCCGGTCCCCACCGGACCGGCGCTCGCGCCGCCGCAACCGCTGGCCATCGGCACGCAGGTCGACGGCATCACCTGCCAGGTCGGCGAGCAAGTGCTCTTCCACATCCACGCGCACCTGACGATCTTCGTGCGAGGAAGGCCGCGGGCCGTGCCGGCGGGCATCGGGATCGGGCCGCCGCTCTCGATCGACGAGACCCCCGTCGGCGCATTCGTGGCCGGCGGCTCGTGCTTCGCGTGGCTGCACACCCACAGCGCCGACGGCATCATCCACACCGAGTCGCCGGTCAACCGCACCTACACGCTCGGTGATTTCTTCGACGTGTGGGATCAGCCGTTGAACAGGGACCGAGTCGGCCCCGCCCGCGGCATCGTCACCTCGCTCTTCGACGGTCGCGTGTTCACCGGCAGCCCACGCGGCATCCCGCTGCTCGCGCACGCGCAGATCCAGCTCGACGTCGGCAGGCCGCTCGTCGCTCCCCAGGGAATCGGCTTCCCTCGGGGCCTTTAGGCCTACGCGACCACGTCGTAGTGCTGCACCGTGAGGTCGCGTTCGACGAGGAAACGGTCGTCCTCGGGATAGAAGACGGCGCGCTCGATGTCGTCGCCGGCGAACGCCTTGATGTGCTCGCGTGACTCCCACAGCGAGAACGTGATGATCTCCGAGCGGTCTCCGTCGTCGCGGCGCAGCATCCACGCACCGCGGTTGCCGGGCGTCTCGCGGTACCCGGCCATCCCCGTCCTGTCGATGTACTCGGCGTACTCCGCGGCATCCGCGCGACGAACGACGCCTCTCCACATCCGCGCGACCACGTCCCCGACTCTAGTCAGAGGCGGGCAGCCGGGAAGTGATCAGCGTCCTCCGCGGGCGGCTCTCGACGATCGTCGCCACGGCCCGGCCTCGAGGTCGCGGCGCACCCGCACGCGCTGCTGCTGCAGCCGCCGGCGAGCGAGCACCGCGACCGGCGCGAGCGTCCAGATCACGAGCAGGGCGTGTGGGACGGTCACGCGCTCCTCCTCAGCTCTTCCTCGGCGACCGGCTGCTGGATCGGAACGACGTCGGCGCGGCCGATCGGTCCGTCCGCCGAAGCACGGAGACGCTCGATCCAGCCCGGGCGCGCATGCTCCTCGTAGCCGGCGAGCGCGATCGCGTTGATCACCCACGCTCCGGCGAGGAACGGGACGAAGACGATCAGTCCTGCGAGGGCGCCTGCGATGCAGCCGACGATCGAGATCAGCAGGACGACGTTCGCGAGACGTAGCAGTGTCAACATCGGGACACCTCCATGGGGTGGTCGGTCACGCCGCCTCAGTGACGGGGACGGGATCGGAGACGTGCACGTCGTCCGCGGGCTCGATCGCGACACGCGGCAAGCGACGGTCGAGCCAGCTCGGGAACCTCCACGTCGCGCGACCCGAAAGCTCGAGCACGGCCGGCAGGAGCAGCGTCCTGATCACGACCGCGTCCAGGAACACTGCGCTCGCGAGCGTCAACCCGAACAGCTTCAGGATGTGGTTGTCGCTCGCCGCGAACGAGCTGAAGACGACGACCATCACCGCGGCAGCGGCCGTGATCACGCGGCCGGTGCGGACGACGCCGAGCCGGACCGCCCGCGAGGCGTCACCCGACCGCTTCCACTCCTCGTGGACACGCGAGACGAGGAACACCTCGTAGTCCATCGAGAGACCGAAGACGATCGCGAACACGATGATCGGGATGAAGGCCTCGATCGGGGAGCGCTGCGCGCCGACGAGGCTGTGCAGCCAGCCGCGTTCGAAGACGGCCTGAACGATCCCGAGCGCGGCTCCAATCGACAGCAGGTTCATCGCCGCCGCCTGCAGCGGGATCAGCGCCGAGCGGAAGACGACGAAGAGCAGCACTGCGGAGAGCGCGATCACGATGCCGATGAAGAGCGGCAGCTTCGTCGAGAGCACGTGGGCGAAATCGACCTGCGACGCGGTCACGCCGCCGACGAGCACAGCCGCGCCGGTGGTGCGCGCGACACCGGGCAGGACGTGCCTACGGAGCTGCTTGACGAGGTGGTACGTCTGCGAGCTCTGCGGCGAGGTCGCCGGGTACACGGTCACCGACGCCGTGCGCCCGCCTGGGGCGAGCTGCGGCGCCGCCACGAGCGCCACGTCCGCCGTCCCGCGCACAGCGGCGGCGAGCGTGCCGAGCGCCGGCCGGTCGCCCGGTCGCGGCAGCCTGACCGCGAGCTGGAGCGGGCCGTTGAAGCCCGGGCCGAACCCCTTCGCGAGCAGGTCGTATGCCTGCCTCGTCGTCGTCGACGCCCGGTCGTTGCCGGCATCGCTGAACGCAAGGCGGAGGCCGAGCAGCGGCGACGCGAGGGCGAGCAGGAGCGCGGTTGCCGCGACGGCGGCGAGGGCCGGGCGGCGCTGGATCAGCGCGACCCAGCGGCCCCAGGCGCCGCCGTCGACCCTCACAGGCTTGAGCCGGCGCCGGCGCACACGACCGATGCGGTGCCCGCCGGCGGCGAGCAGCGCCGGCAGCAGCGTGACCGACGCGAGCAGCATCAGGATCACTGCGAGCGAGGCTGCGACCGCGACGCCGTCGAGCAGCTCGAGCCCGACGGTGAAGAGCCCGATCAGCGCGATCACCACCGTCCCGCCGGCGAAGAGCACCGAGCGGCCCGCGGTGTCCATGGCGGTCTCGACGGCGGCGCGCACGTCGGAGCCGTTGGTGCGGTAGGCGTCGCGGTACCGCGTGACGATCAGCAGCGCGTAGTCGATTCCGACCCCGAGCCCGATCATGAAGGCGAGCTGCTGTGCGAAGTCCGGCGTGTGCAGGAGGTGCGTGACGACGGCGATCAGCGCGCCGACGGTCCCGAGCCCGAACAGAGCCATGACGATCGGGAGCCCCATGGCGAGCAGCGACCCGAAGCTGACGAGCAGCACGACGATCGCCGCCGCGATGCCGATGGCGGTGGCGGCGCCGAGCGTCGGACGCTGCGTCTCTTCGATCGCCGCGCCGCCAAGCTCGACCTGCAACTGCGGGCTGCGCGCGACTTCGGCAGCGGCGATCACGCGCTTCACGTCCTTCGTCGGCAGCGCGTCTCCGCGTTCGTCGAAGCGAACGGTCGCGAAGCCGATCGTCCCGTCCCGGGAGATGCTGCGCCGCGACCCATACGGGCTGACGACCCCGGTGACATGCGGCAGACGACGGATCCGAGCCAGCACCGGCTGGACTGCGGCGCGGACGGCGGGGTCGGTCACCCGCCCGCTGCGCGTGTGGAAGATGATCTGGTCGACGTCGCCGGCGACCGAGGGAAACGTCCGGTGAAGCAGGTCGCTCGCGCGCTGCGACTCGGTCCCGGGCAGGGACACGCTGTTGTAGAACCGATTGCCGACGGCACGGGTGGCACCGAGTGCCCCGACCAGCAGCAGGATCCAGATGGCGATCACGGCACGGCGGTGATCGAGCGACCAGCGGGCAACTCCTGACATCGAACATCTCCCTTCGCGCCGGCGAGCCGGGCCCCCGAGGGGGTAATGGAGCGCGAGGACCCGGCTCGCCGTATGTGGCTTACGGGAGCATGATTACTGAGCGAAGGCTCGGAAACAATTAAATCCGAGTGAACACTCGAAAACGACGGCTATAGTGATGTCGTGTCGACCACCGAGACGAAGCGAGGTCCCGGCCGCCCGCCCGAAGGTGTGCGCGAGGCGATCCTGCAGACCACGCTCGCGTTGATCTCGGAGCTCGGCGTCGCCCGCCTCACGACGAAGGAGATCGCCCGCGTCGGCGGAGTCTCCGAGGCGAGCATCTACTACCACTTCGCCGACAAGTCGGCGCTGCTCGAGGGCGCGATTCTCGACGGCGTCCTCGCGCCGTTCCAGGAGTTCGCGGCGGGTTTCGCGCAGCGCGCTCCCGACCAGCCGCTCGAAGAGGCGCTGCTCGAGTTCACCGCCGCGCTCACCGCATTCTGGGAGCGCATCCTCCCGCTGCTCAGCGCGATGCAAAGTGATGCCGAGCTGCGGCGGCGCTTCCGCCGGCGCGTGAACAAGCTCGACCTCGGCCCGCACCGCGGCGTCCGCCTCGTCGGCTCGCTGCTCGCACGCCGCCAGGAGGACGGCCAGATCCGCACCGACGTCGACCCACAGGCCGTCGCGATGCTGATCTGCTCGACCTGCTACCTGACCGGATACCAGCGTCACATGCTTGGTCCGAAGGCGAGCCGCCAACTGCCTCCGCTCGCCGGCGCGGTCTCGGCGATCATCACGCTGCTCGAGGCCTGAGCGGGGAAAACTCACGTCCTCAGGACGGCAAAGCCGTCCTGAGGACGTCGAGCGACGTGCTGTTACTGGATGGCGGCGTGGCTGAAGACGCGTGTGGCGGCGCGGGTGAGCAGCGCCGCGAACGCGGCGACTATCAGCAGGCTCAGGCCCGCCATCGCGGTCGGGCTGTGCATGCCCCAGATGTCGTGCAGGGCGGTCGGATCGTTCAGCAGGCCGTACCGAACGAGCGCGAGCCCGTGGGTGAGCGGCAGGAAGCGTGCGATCCACGTCAGCCCGACGGGCATCGCCTTGATGGAGAACAGCGAACCGGCGAGGAACCACGGGACGATCGCAACCGCCGGGACGCGGGCGATGTACTCCTCCGCCTTCGGCACGCGGGCGGCCAGGACCTCGGCCAGGCCGTACATCCCGACGGCGAAGAACAGGCTCGCCGCGAGGAACCATCCGATGCCGCCGGCGGTGATGTGGAAGTGGATCCTGCGGGCCTCCGCGACGCCGAGCAGCACTGCGATCTGGAACGCCGTCGTCGCGAGCGCGACGAGCAGGTTCCCGAGCGGCAGCAGCGGACGCGGGATCGGAGCCGACAGGAGCTCGCGCTGCGCGCCCGCTTGCCGGTCGACGATCACGCTCAGCCCGGAGAACATGGTGTTCAGCGGGATCAGCAGGCCGATCGTTCCGGTCGCGACGAACGCCTCGTAGGACACGCTCGTGTGGAGCGCCGTCTTGAGGGCGGGCGCGATCACGAGCGCGAACAGGATCGGCGTGACGAGCGGAACGAGCAGCTCGCGCGGCCGGCTCGCCGTCAACTGGAAGCGGCGACGTGCGAGCGTGGCGAGCGGACTGAACGGACTGCGCGCCACGGCCGGCTGCCGGAGCGCGATCTCGGGAGTGATTGCAGACATCGGTCGGTACCTCCTTCTGGATCAGGCGTGCTCACCGGCGAGGCTGCCGCCGGTGAGTCGCAGGTAAACGTCGTCGAGGGTGGGCCGGCGTGTCGTGACGGCGTGAGTCGCCATCCCCAGCCCCTGGATGCGGGCGATCACATCCGCCGCGGCGCGGTCACGGAGCGGGATCGTCACCGTCGCGCCGACGGCGAACGCATCGTCATCCGCAAGCCCTTCTGCCCGCAGCGACGCGAGCGCCTCGGCTCCGTCGCCGTCGATGCGCAGCTCGACCAACTCGGCGCCGAAGCGGCCGCGGAGCGCCTCGGGCGAGTCGTTGGCGACGATCTCACCGCGGTGCATCACGGCGATCCGGTCGCACAGCCGGTCGGCCTCGTCGAGGTAGTGGGTGGTCAGCAGGATCGTCATCTCGAACCGCGCACGCAGCCCGGCGATCACGTCGAGCAGCTCGGCGCGGATGCGCGGATCAAGACCGACGGTCGGCTCGTCGAGGAACAGCACCCGCGGGTGCGAGACGAGCGCGCGGGCGATCTCGAGGCGGCGCCGCTGCCCGCCGCTGTAGCTCGCGACCGGCCGGTCGAGCAGCTCGTCGACGCCGAGGGCGGCCGCGATCTCCTCGATGCGCGGAGTCGCCTCGCGCGGCGGAACGCGCCACAGCTGAGCATGGATCTCGAGGTTCCGGCGGCCGGTCAGGCCGCGGTCGACCACGGCGTCCTGGAACACGACGCTGCTGACCGCACGCGCGGCGAGCGGCGCACGGCTGACGTCGTGGCCGACGAGCGAGGCGCTGCCCGCAGTCGGGCGGACAGTCGTCGTGAGCATGCCGATCGTGGTCGACTTGCCGGCGCCGTTCGGCCCCAGAAGCCCGAACACCTCACCGGGCTGGACGACGAAATCGATCCCCTTGACGGCCTCGATGCCGCCGGGGTACGTCTTGGTCAGGCCCTGCACGACGATCGCGGCCTCTGCCGGCCGTGCTCTCGTGGCGGGCCCGCTCTCCATCTGCATGGTGGTTGCCATCAGTCCTCCGTCCTCCGATTTCCTGAGCGTATGCTCAGATCGGTACTTTACTGATCACACGCTCAGTAAATTCTTAAATCCGAGCAAACACCCAGAAAAGGGGACGAAGCTAGGCTGGGCGCATGTCCGCCCCTGCGGAGCGGAAGCCGCGTGGACGCCCCTCAGAGGGCGTGCGCGAGGCGATCCTGGCCGCCACTCTCGACCTGATCACCGCCCAGGGCCTCGCGCGACTCACGACGAAGGAGATCGCAGCCCGTGCGAGCGTCGCCGAGGCGAGCATCTACTACCACTTCGGCGACAAAAAAGGGCTCGTCGAGGGTGTGATCCTCGACGCGGTGCTACGCCCGCTTCGAGAGTTCACGGCGTCGTTCGCAGAGCGGGTCGCCGGCAAGTCTGTCCGCGACGCGCTCGTCGATTACGGACTGGCACTCGAGAGCTTCTGGAAGCGCGTCCTCCCCGTGCTGAGCGCGGTGCAGGCAGACGTCGAGCTGCGCGACCACTTCAGGGAGCGGATCCGCGAGCTCGGCCTGGGCCCGCACCGGGGTGTACGCGTCGTGGCGGTCTACCTGGCGGAGCAGCAACGCGCCGGCCTGCTCCGCGAGGGCGCCGACGTCCGGGCGACTGCTTTCAGCGTCGCGAGCGTGTGCTTCCTCAGCGCGTACGAGACGCACATGCTCGGGCCGACGGCTCGGGACAAGCTGCCGACGGTCGAGGCGGCGGTGACGACGCTGGCGCGGCTCATCGAGCGGTCCGACTCGCGTCCCTAAGGGGTCGTTTAGGGCACGAAGCGGTAGCCGATTCCCCAGACCGTCTGCAGGAAGCGAGGCTTCGCCGGGTCGTCCTCGAGCTTCTCCCGCAGGCGCCGGACGTGGACGGTCAACGTGCCGGTCTCGAGCACCGCTCGGTACTGCCAGACGCGATCCATCAACTCGTCGCGTGTGAACGTCCGCCGCGGATGGGAAACGAGCAGGAGCAGCAACTCGTACTCCTTGCGGGTGAGGCGAACCTCTTCGCCGTCCTTGCGAACCTCACGCGCCAGCGCGTCGATCTCGACCGATCCGAAGCGATATGACGGGCCGGAGGTGGAGACGAGCTCGTGCGCGGTCGTCGCGCTGACCGGGTAGCGGCCTGCGAGCTCCTGCGCCCGCGGCGACTCCAACGCGGCCTCGAGTGCACGCGCCGAGTCCCACACGACCACGCGGACGTAGGGGCCGTCGCCGCGCCGAGCGCGGTGCAGCTGCGCCGAGACGAACCCCGGCTGACGCTGCATGTACGCCTCTTCGTCCGCCCACACCTCCAGGAAGCAGGGAACGTCCTCCGGCGCCACGGTGAGGCGGTTGATCAGCACCACCTGGCCCTCCGCCTGCAGCAGCGGAGTCTCGTACGTGTTCACGCTCGCGGCGACGCTCATCCTCGGTCTCCTTCGCTGGCGGGTCACGACAACAGTCGAGCGACCCGCTGCGACGTTACACACCGAGCAGTGGCTAACGTCCGGCGCGATGGTCGACGCGCGCTCCGCTGCGAACAAGGACGCGCTGCTGGCGGCGTTGCGTGCCGGCGACGAGCAGGCGTTCGTCACGCTCGTCGACGAGTATGGGCCGGCGATGCGTCGCGTCGCGCTGTCGTTCGTCCGTTCCCCAGCGGTCGCGGACGAGGTCGTCCAGGATGCGTGGCTCGGCGTCCTGCGCGGCGTCGAACGCTTCGAGCAGCGCTCGACGCTCAAGACCTGGCTGTTTCGGATCGTCGCGAACATCGCCAAGACGCGTGCTGTCCGCGAGGCGCGCACGGTGCCGTTCGCGGCGCTCGAGCTGGAAGGCGACGATCCGGCAGTGCCATCCGACCGGTTCCAGGGCCCCGACGGCCGGTATCCCGGCGGCTGGGTCTCGTTCCCTACCGCGTGGCCGGAGTTGCCGGAGAACGAGCTGCTCGCCGCCGAGACGCGCGAGCTGATCGGCTCGGCGATCGACGCGCTGCCCACTGCGCAGCGACTTGTGATCACGCTGCGCGACGTCGAAGGCTGGGACTCGCAGGACGTCTGTAACGTCCTCGAGCTCACCGAGACAAATCAGCGAGTCCTTCTCCACCGTGCACGCTCGAAGGTCCGTGCGGCGCTGGACGACTACCTGACCAGTGAGGGAACGTGGTGAGCAGAGAGCTGAGCTGTCAAGAGATCGTCGAGCTCGTGAGCGACTACCTCGAGGGCGCGATGCCAACCGCTGAGCACGCTCGGTTCGAGCACCACCTCGCGTACTGCCCGGGATGCGCCGTGTACGTCGAGCAGATCAGCACGACCATCCGCGCCACCGGCGGGGTCCCGGACGAGGAGACGCTCCCTCCCGCTCTCCGTGCCGGGCTGCTCGCGCAATTCCGTCACTGGGAACGCGAGTCAGGAACGAGCTAACCGGCGCAGACCGGCGACGACCTCCGACGCGTCGAGGCGCTCCGTGAAGTCGGCGCCCACGTGCGCGAACCGGACGATGCCGACTGGATCGATCAGAAACGTCGACGGCGCCGGCAGCAGCAGGCCGTCGTCGCCGTTGTAGGCCACGAGGTCGTTACCGACCTCGAGCATCAGTGTCCGGTCTTCGGGTGTCAGCGCGAAGACGATCCCGTAGTCGGAGGCCACGTAGCCGCCGACGTCGCTCAACACCTCGAACGTGAGTTGGTTCATCGTGACGAGGTCGAGCGACTTGTCCGGCAACTGCGGCGAGACGGCGACGAGCGAAGCGCCGAGCGCTTCGATCTCGGGCAGAACCACCTGTAGGCCCCGCAGCTGCGCGTTGCAATACGGACACCACGCGCCGCGGTAGAACGTCAAGACGAGCGGGCCGCGGGCGAGGAGCCCGGCGAGGCCGACGCGCCGACCGCGCGCGTTTTCGAGGTCGAACTCGGGCGCCCGGTCGCCGACCTTCACAGCGTCGGGGAACGAGATCGCCGCGAGTCGCGCGCGGTGCGCAGCGAAGCGATCTTCGAGACTCGGCTGAGCCATGACGGTTCCTCCTTCGAGCTGGTCGGATCGAGGGGAGGCCGCACGGGGCGCGGCCTCCCCTCCTCGCTGCACGCTCGTTAGGGAACGAGCGGGCAGTTCACGACGAGCGACGACTTCTGCAGCGTCAGCTCGCCGGCGGCCTTCGCCTGCTGAACGGCGGCGAAGGACGTGAGCAGGCGCTTGTGCGCCCCGGCCTTCCACGTGGCCATCACGATCCCCCAGAGCGGCGGGTAGTCGGTCGCGCCCGGAGCGATGGTCTCCTCGGTGATGTTGTGCTGTCCGGCCACACCGTTCGTCAGCGCGACGAGCGGCAGGACGGCGTTACCCGGTGCGACCTTGACCGGTCCGAGGTCGTAGTAGTGGATCGTCTTGCCCGCCGAGAAGCCTGCGACGCGCTTCTGCCCAAAGCCCAGTACCGGGCAGTTGACGACGGTGCTCGTCCTCGTGATCGTCGCGTCGCCCTTGCTCACCGCCGACTCGACGGCCGACTTCGACTTGAGCAGATAGGCGGTCACTCCGGCCTTAAACGTCACCTTGTTGATCTGCCAGAGCGGCGAATAGGCCGCCTGTCCCGGGACGGTGTCGACGATGTTGTGCTGGTTCGCGACACCGTTGGTGACGGTCCAGAGGGGCGCGAGCTTGTTCCCCGGCTTCAGCTTGATCGGGCCGAAGTCGAAGTACCCGATCGTCCGGTTGCGGTAGAAGCCGGCGGTCACCGGTTTCTTGGCGACGCCGGCCGTGACGGCGGCCGGGCTCGCGGCCGCGCTGCCCGCAAGCAGCGCGGCCCAGACGACCAGCAGCAATGCAGCGATCTTCCTCACTGAGTTCCTCCTGTCGGGAGCCTTCGTGGCTACCGATGGAGGGAACCAGCCGATCCGTAACGCGCCCTTTCGCGCTCGTTACGAGTCACTGAAATCACGACCGATCACTCAGGCTCGGCCGCGACCGCGAGCGCCGGTGTCGCAGCGGGAAGCTCGTGGCCAAACGAGACGAAGCCGAGACCGACGACGCTCGCAGCGATCCCGCCGACGATCCAGACCGCGTTGGGCGACGCTGCGAGCAACGCCCCGCCCAGGGCCGGACCGAGGCCGAGCCCGAGCGTGAACGTCAGGGAGTACAGCGACAGATAGCGGGCGAGCAGGGGCACAGGCGCCAGCTCGACGACGATCGGCACGAGCTCGTCCCGCTCGGCAGCTTCTACACGTCGCGGCAGAGCGGCTCAAGTACACGACCGACTCGCTCGAGGCGATTGCCACCCAGGTCGGCTACACGTCCGAGTACGTCTTCAGCCGGGCGTTCTCGCGACATCGCGGGCAGCCGCCAGGCCGGTACCGCCGGCTCGCCCAGGTTGCCTGACCCGACCCGGAATCGTCTGTGTAACAGATTATCTCATCTCGAGACTGTATCCGTGCAGGCATTCACATCTGGAAGGAGCACGGATCATGGAAGGAAGGAATGTCATCGTCACCGGTGCCTCGCACGGCATCGGCCCGTACATCGCGCGGGCGCTGGCCGCCAAGGGCACGAACCTGCTGCTGGTCGCCCGCTCTGAGCCCGAGCTCGTGCGCGTCGCGAAGGAGCTCCGGACGGAGCACAACACCATTGCCTACGCGGCTGTCGATCTGTCCGACCTGCATGCCGCCGAGCAGGTAGTCCATGCCGCCGACCTCGAGCTGGGGAGCGTCGACATCCTCGTCAACAACGCCGCCGTCGAGCTGCAGCGGCGTTTCCACACGCTCGACCTCGACGACATCGAACGGGTCGTGCGCGTCGACCTGATCACGCCGATCGAGCTCGCACGCCTGCTGCTGCCGCAGATGCTGGAGCAGGGCTACGGCCGGATCGTCAGCATCTCCTCGATCGCCGGCCACGTCGGCTTTCCGTTCACGGAGGCCTACGCCGCGAGCAAGGACGGGCTGGTCGCCTTCGGCCGCGTGTTGCGCAACGACTACCGGCGGACAGGCGTCTCTGCATCGTCGGTGATCCTCGGCGCGGTCAAGGACGCCGGGCTCGGCCAGCGCACTCTCGACGAGCTCAACCTGAAGACGAGCACCTCATACATGTCGACGCCCGAGAAGGTCGCAGAGGCCGTCGTGCGCGCGATCGAGAAGGACAAGGCGGAGATCGTGGTCATGCCCGGGCCGGGTCGGCTCATGAAGGCGCTGATGGACTACTTCCCCGGCTTCGGCCCGGCGATGACACGGCTCAGCGGCGGCGAGAAGGTGATCGCCCAGGTAGCCGACTACCGTGAGGCCGCGCACACGGCCTCACGGGCGCGGGTCGCGTAACGAATCGACGACAGCCGCGACTGAACCGCCGTGCAGTCAGCGAGCGTCGCCGACCCTTCGCCGGATGGAATCGCCATCCCACACGAGGTGCGGGCGCTCCTCGAGAAGGCCAATATCGTGCATCTCTCGACGCTGCGGCAGGACGGGTCGCCGCGCAACTGGGCCTGTGTGGGTCGGCCTCGAGGAGGATCGCATCCTCGTGTGCACGAGCGACACGCAGTTGAAAGCGTCGGACATGCGTCGCGATGGACGCGTCGGCCTGTCCGTCGTCGACACGGACGACCCGTGCCGCATGGCGTCGCTCGAGGGTCTCGTGGTCGAGATCCGCGATGACGAAGGCTGCCGCCACATGGATCCGATCTCGATGAAGTACACGAGCGCGCCGTTCCCGAGCCGTGGGCCGGATCGCGTGTGCTTCGTGATCGCGGCTCAGCGCGCCTGGCAGCGCAAGCTGTGGTTCACCCACGCGCCGGCGTGATCAGCCCTACACCCGGCTACGGGTTGATACAGCTCTTGCCGTTGTTGTAGGCGTCCAGGGCGTTTGCGAGCGTCGTCGCAACCGCGCGCTGCGTGGTGTTCAGGCTGTAGGTTCCCGGGCCCGTGTAGTTCACGCCGGTCGCGGTCTTGCCGCCCGCTGTGACGCTCATCGCCTTCAGGAAGTTGTCGGCCTTCGTGACGGTCGGCGTGATGCACGTGCTCTGCCCGTTCCCGAGGTTGAGCTTCGCGGCGAGCAGCTCGCCGGCCAGGCAGCCGATCGCGTTGTTCGACTTCGTGCCGCAGCTCATGGCGTTGAAGACGTTGGTCGCCTTCGTCGTGGTGTCGACGACGTAGTTCCCGAGCGAGATCGGCAGCTCGGGGGCCACGTTGGCCGGGTGGGTCTTCCAGGAGCCCGGCGACCGGCGCGGGCCCTTGTCGTTGTTGGTGACCGTGCACGTCTTCGTCTGGCCGAGGGCGATCGAGCCCGAGCAGTCCGCGGAGAACGTCGCGAAGTAACCCGTCGGTCCCGTCTCGGTGACGCTGTAGCTGCCCGGCGTCACGCCGCGACTCGTGCCGGGCGACTCGGCGCCCGGGAACGGGTTGGTGCCGGTCACCGTGACGCCGTTGATCTTCATCGAGAAGTTCGACGCGTGCGAATGTCCGCTGTCGTTGTTGATGACGTGCTTGATGACCACGATCGACGCCGGCTGGTCGTCGTTCGTGATCGTGCACGTCTTCGTCTCACCCGCGTTGATCGTGCCGGCGCAGTCGGCGGAGTCGGTCTCCGTGTACCCCGACGGTCCGCTCTCCGTAACCGTGTAGCTCCCCGGCGTCACCTCCTTGTCGACGCCCGGTGACTCGGCGCCCGAGAAGGAGTTGCCGCCGGTCGCTGTGACGCCGTTGATCGTCATCGTGAAGTCCGAAGCGACCGCGGTGCCGCCGTTGTCCTTCACGACGTGCTTGATGACGATCAGGTGGCCGGTCGTCGGCGGATTGCAGTACTGGTAGCTGTAGCTATAGCTGTAGTCGTACTGGCAGTACTGGTCGGACGACGCACCCGAGAGGGCCGGGAACATCACCGACGTCAGCGCGGCCAACGCCGCCGCGACAAGG
>Ga0070731_10002803_pt1 | contig 16242 bp, 15 predicted proteins | sample Coa_R1_2_FD_66448 | JGI IMG/M metagenome (GOLD analysis project Ga0070731, IMG submission 66448) | Surface soil microbial communities from Centralia Pennsylvania, which are recovering from an underground coalmine fire - Coalmine... | ecosystem: Environmental > Terrestrial > Soil > Unclassified ...
ATCGCTACACCCGCACTGCGGCCTTGATGGACGATTTCGCGCGCTCCTTCCATCAAGCCGATTCCGTATATCTCATGGACATCTACGCCGCCTCGGAAACGCCGATCGAAGGCGTAACGGCGGAAGCCCTCGCCGAGCGCATCCGCGCCTTCGGCCACCGCAGCGCGCACTACGTCGGATCGATGGACCGCGGCATCGAATCCGTCGTAGCCTCCGCGCATCCGAACGACGCGATTGTCACCTTGGGTGCCGGCAACGTCTACCAAGCCGCCGAAAAAATCCTGGAGGACCTGACCCGTGGCGCATAACCCCGCTCACCGCCGCCGGACGCCAGCGCTTCCCCACCGAACCGCGCACGCCAGTAAGCGGTCCCCCACCAGCCCGCAACTCCCCCACGGCACCGCGCACGCCAGTAAGCGGTCCCCGACCCGTTTTCAACGCCCCCACCGAACCGCGCACGCCAGTAAGCGGTCCCCGACCCGTCCTCAACGCCCCCACCGAGCCGCGCACGCCAGTAAGCGGTCCCCGACCCGCCCTCAACACCCCCACACGAGCGTGACCTTCTGATATGCCACGAAAAAGTTACGAAGGCTCAGGCACGCTCCCCGGAATGGAACCCTTCGGACCGGAGGACGCCATGAACGCCACGCCCAGGCCCCCGCGGCCGCGCGTTCGCTCCGGCCCCCCGCCGCGCCCCGAATTCCCCAGCCGCCGCATCGCGATCATCGTCCTCTCCGTGGGCGCGTTTCTCATCGCCACCATCGTCGCGATCCATAATTTTGAACAGTTCCTGATCCGCGATCCCCGCTTCGCGCTGAACGGCGTTGAATCCTCCGGCGACACGTCGACGCTCGAAGTCGCCGGCGCCGCCCACGCCTCGCGCCAGAAAATCGAAGCCGTCTTCAACGACGATTCCGGCCGCAGCGTCTACCTGCTGCCCATGAACGACCGCCGCGCGACTCTCCGCGCCGTCGATTGGGTGAAGGACGCCTCCATCGTGCGCATCTGGCCGAATCGCGTCATCGTGCGCGTCTCCGAACGCACGCCCGTCGCCTTCGTCGCTCTCGGCCCCTCGAAATTCGCCCTGATCGATGAAGACGGCGTCATCCTGCCGCCCGCCACCGATCGCTTTCCGGTGCCCGTGCTCGTCGGCGTGCGCTCCACCGATCCTCTCAACGTCCGCCGCGACCGTGTTCGCCGCATGCTGCGCCTGACTCACGAATTAGGCGACTCGACCGTGAAAATATCCGAGATCGACGTCTCCGATCCCGACAACTTGAAGGTCACGCAGCCCCATGACGGCCACGTCGTGACGCTCCTCCTCGGCGACCGCAACTACGGCCTGCGGTTTCAGAATTTCATTCGCAATTATTCGGAAATCAAGCGGCGTCTTCCCGGCGCCGCCACTCTCGACTTAAGACTCGAAGATCGCATCACGGTGGTCGAATAATGCCGCAAAAGACGCAGCTCGCCGTTGGCCTCGACGCCGGCAGCGCGCGCACCCGCTGCATCATTTGCGCCCTCGATGGCGATCACATCCGTTATCTTTCGCATGGTCTCGCGCCTTCCGCCGGCTGGTCCAAAGGCCGCGTCAGCGATCAAATGGCTCTCGCCGAATCCATTCGCGCCGCCGTGTTTGATGCCGAGCGCGGCGCGCAAGTCTCGGTCGAAGGCGTCACCGTCGGCATCGGCGGCATGAGCGTCTGCGGCGGCCACAGCCGCGGCCTCTACGAATTCGGACGCCCGCGCGAAGTGGATGTCGAGGATCTCGCCTACGCCGTGAAGCTCGCCGCCGACGTCCGCCTGGAGCGCGATCGCATGCTGCTCCACGTCCTGCCGCAGGACTTCACGCTCGATGGCCGCTCCGGCTACCGCAAGCCCCAAAAAGGCGTCTGTTCGCGCCTCGAAGCCAACGTCCACATCGTTACCGCATCGTTCCAGGAACATCAGGCCGTGGTCGCCGCCGCGCATGTAGCCGGACTCGCCATCGAGGAAACCGTCTTTGAACCGATGGCCGCCGCCTACGCCTGTCTCGTCCCCGAGGAACGCACCCGCGGCGCCGCCCTGCTCGACATCGGCCTGCATTCGACGGATCTGGTCGTCTACGACGGCGACGCCTTGTTGCTTGCCTCCAGCATCCCCGTCTGGGCCGAGCACCTCACCCGCGATGTCGCGTCAGTTTTCAAAGTCACCTACGAAGACGCCGAGAGCCTGAAGCAGCAGTATGGCTGCGCGCTGCTCGGCCTGACGTCCGATTCCACTCTCATCGAAGTGCCGTCGCCCGAGGGCCGTCCCCCGCGCGAAGCGCATCGCAGCGAGCTGATCGAAATTCTGGAAGCCCGCGCCGAAGAGTTGTTCCTGTACGTCCGCGCGGAACTCCAGCGCGTCGGCATGGAGCGCAATCTTCTCGAAGGCATCGTCCTCACCGGCGGCGGAGCGTTCCTGAACGGCATGTGCGATATGGCCGAGCGCGTTCTGAATTGCCAGGCCGGCAACGGCTTGGCCAAGGGATTCGGCGACTGGCCCGAGGAATTAAACAGCCCCGCGTGGACCACCGCCGCGGGCCTGGCTCTGTATTCCGCGAAGTTGAAGCTGCATCAGCCACCCCGCAGGCGGCTGCCTGGTTTGATCGGTTGGGTTGCACGATAAGAAAAAAGGAGCAGACACAATGGCCCTGGATGCTTTGAAATTCGTGATTGAGGAAGAAATCGCGCCCAAGACGAAAATTCGCGTCTTTGGCGTCGGCGGAGGCGGCGCGAACGCGGTCGCGCGCATGCTCAACGAAGGCTTGACCGGCGTCGAATTCAGCGTGCTGAATACGGATGTCCAGGCGCTGGCCGCATCGCCGGTGCCCAGCCAGCTCGCCATCGGCTCGAAGATCACCAACGGACTCGGCGCCGGATCCGACCCGCTGGTCGGCCGTCAGGCCGCCCTCGAAGACACCGAAAAGATTATCGATCTGCTCGAAGGCGCCGACATGGTCTTCGTCACCGCCGGCCTCGGCGGCGGCACTGGCACCGGAGCCGCGCCCGTGGTCGCGTCCCTCGCGAAAGAACTGGGAGCGCTCACCGTCGCCGTCGTCACCAAACCATTCGCCTTCGAAGGCCCCAAGCGGAAGAAGCAGGCCGATCACGGCCTCGCCGAGCTGGCAAGCGTTGTCGACACCGTCATCACCATCCCCAACGATCAGCTTCTCGATCTGGTTCCGAAAGGCACCAGCTTTTTCGAATCCTTCCGCGTCGCCGACGACGTGCTGAGACAAGCCGTGCAGGGAATCAGCGACATCATCACCACTCCCGGCTTAATCAACCGCGATTTCTCCGACATTCGCACCATCATGCTCGGCATGGGCTACGCCATGATGGGCACCGCCTCGGCAACCGGTGAAAACGCCGCCGTCGTCGCGGCGGAACGCGCTATCAGTTGCCCGTTGATGGAAGCCGGCGGCGTCCGTGGCGCGCGCGGAGTCCTCATCAACATCACCGGCTCCAGCCGCCTCGGCCTGCACGAAGTGAACGAAGCCTGCTCGCTGATTCGCGAAGCCGCGCAGAACGAAGACGTCCAGATCAACTTCGGCGTCGTGCTCAATGAAGCGATGGGCGACGAAGTCAAAATCACGGTCATCGCCACCGGCTTCCAGCGCGAAAATCTGCCCGCCATCGAACGCAAACAGTCGCGCACCCCAGCCGTCGCCGCCGCAGCGCCCGCGCCGCCCCCTCCGGTCCCGCAAATGGAATTGCCCGAGCCGGAACCCATGCACATCGAAGCTTTGCCCGAAATCGAGCCCGCCTACTACGAAGAGCCCCCCGCCGCCGCAGCCGCTGCCGCCGCGAATGGCAACACCCCGCACGATCAGCTATTCGACGATCTGGACGTCCCCGCAATTCTGCGCCGTCGCATGGTCCAGTAAGATTTCAATGGCCGCAGATAAACGCAGATAGACGCCGATTAAAAACAGTTCGATCCGCGTCCATCTGCGTGAATCTGCGGCCAGAACTCACTCCCCGATCAAATGCGCAACCACGCTCCGCCGGTGTGCTGACGACCGGTGCTCGAACAGGTAAATTCCCTGCCATGTCCCGAGCGCCATCCGTCCGCCCATCACCGGAATCGCCAGATGCGTCTGCGTCAACGCCGTCCGGATATGCGCCGGCATGTCGTCCGGACCTTCGGTCGTATGCCGGTAGTGCGGATCATTCTCAGGCGCGATTCGTTCGAAATAGTCGGCCAGATCCAGCACGACATCAGGATCCGCATTCTCCTGAATCAGCAGCGACGCCGAAGTATGCTGGCAGAACAGCGTCAACAGTCCGGTCCCGATGCCGCACGAAGCCACCCACTTCGCGACCTCGCCCGTAAACGGATGAAACCCTTTGCCCCGGGTTCGAATCTCCACCCGATGGGTAAACTGCCTCACTCGACCGTAACGCTTTTCGCCAGATTGCGCGGCTGATCCACGTCGCAGCCGCGCCGCACCGCAATGTGATACGCGAGCAGTTGCAGCGGCACCACTTCAAGAATCGGCAGCAGCAATTCGTTGGTTGCGCCGATGGTGATCACGTGATCCGCCATCTTGAGCACTTCCTCGTCGCCTTCGCATGCCACCGCGACCACTTTTCCTTCGCGAGCCTTCACTTCCTGAATATTCGATAGCGTCTTTTCGTATAGCACCCGGCTCATCTCATCGCATGGATCGCGCGTCGCCAGCACCACCGTCGGCAGATTCTCGTCGATCAGCGCATTCGGCCCATGCTTCATCTCGCCCGCCGGATAGCCTTCCGCGTGAATGTAGGAAATTTCTTTGAGCTTGAGGGCGCCCTCCAGAGCAATCGGGAAATGCACCCCGCGGCCCAGGTATAGGAAATCCGACGCACGGAACAGCACCTTGGTCAGATCCTCGTAAATCGCATCGCGCCTTAAAATCTCTTCAAGCTGCGCCGGCAGCCGCAGCAACTGGTCCACCAGCTTGTGCGAAGTCTCATCGTCGATCGCCTCGCGCACCTGTCCCAGGTGCATCGCCAGTAAGAACAGCGCCGTCAACTGCCCCGTGAACGCCTTGGTCGACGCCACGCCAATCTCCGGACCCGCGTGCGTGATGATGGTCCCCGCCGCTTCGCGCGTGATCATCGATCCAACCACGTTGCAGATCGCCAGCGTCTTCGATCCCTTTTGTTTGGCCTCGCGTTGTGCCGCGAGCGTATCCGCCGTTTCGCCCGATTGCGAAATCACCACCGTGAGCGTCTCCGGCCCGACGATCGGATCGCGATACCGGAATTCGCTGCCGTAATCCACTTCCACCGGAACGCGCGCCAGCCGCTCGATCATGAACTTGCCCGCCAGCGCCGCATGCCAGCTCGTGCCGCACGCCACGATCCTGACTTTTTGAAACTCGCGGAACAGCTTGGGCGAAATGTCCATTTCATCCAGGAAAATGCGTCCCGATTCCTGGCCCACCCGCCCCAGCGTGGTATCCCGCACAGCGCGCGGCTGCTCAAAGATTTCCTTGAGCATGAAATGCTTGTAGCCGCCCTTTTCCGCCATGATCGGATCCCACAGAATGTGAGACACCTGGCGCTTCACCGCCCGCCCGTTGAAATCCGTAAGATGCACGCCGGATTCGGTCAGCACCGCGACGTCGCCGTCCGCCAGAAAGAACATGTCCCGCGTGTGGCTTAAAATCGCCGGCACATCCGAGGCGACGAAATATTCTCCTTCGCCCAACCCCACCACCACCGGCGGACCCAGCCGCGCGGCGACAATTTTGCGCGGGTCTTTCCTCGAAATCACGGCCAGCGCGAATACGCCGCGCAACTGCCGCACGGTTTCCCGAACCGCATTCTCCAGGTTCCCGTCGTAATATTTTTCGACTAGATGCGCGATGATCTCCGTGTCGGTTTCCGTCACGAAGCAATGACCTTCGGCGGAAAGCTGCTGCTTCAACGCTAGGTAATTTTCGACGATGCCGTTATGCACCACCACGATGTCGCCATGGCAGTCGCGATGCGGATGCGCGTTTTCTTCCGTCGGCCGCCCATGCGTCGCCCAGCGCGTATGCCCGATCCCGTAGGAGCCATCCAGCGGACTCAGCCGTAGCGCGTCTTCCAGGTTGCGCAGTTTTCCCTGCGCGCGCCGTACCGAAAGAACATCCCCATCCTCCAGCACGGCAATCCCGGCCGAATCATATCCCCGATACTCCAGCCGCTTCAAGCCGTCAATAATGATCGGTACAGCCTTGCGCGGTCCGATGTAGCCGACAATTCCACACATATTTTATTCTAGGAACTCCACCCGATAGTCCTCGATCACCGGATTGGCTAGTACGTCCCGGGCAATTTGATCTATCTCGCGCTCCACATCCCCGCGCTTGGCATCCGGCGCAATCTCGACATCGAAAAACTTCCCCTGCCGCACATCCGCGATCGATTTATGCCCCAACCCGTTCAGCGCACTGCGGATCGTCTGCCCCTGCGGATCGAGCACCGTGGTCTTAAACGACACGTACACGCGAGCCTTCATATCCTCTTATTGTAGTGCGTCTCCCACACTCGCTCTTTCATCGGCATTTTTCTCCCACAGCACCAAGCGATTTAAGGAATAATGGATTGAGGGTACCCTTATCTTCGGCATCACAGTCCTGGCGTCCTCAAGCGCCGGCAACTCGACGCTGGTCGCAACCGAGCGGACCCGTCTCTTGATCGACGCCGGCCTGAGCCGCAAGGAAACCTTTGAGCGCCTGACCGCCGCCGGCATCGATCCCCAGTCCATCGACGCCATTCTGATCACGCACGAGCACACCGATCATGTATCCGGCCTCCAGGCCATCGCGCGGAAGCTGGACGTCCCGGTGTATCTGTCGCTTCTGACCGCTCCGGCCATCACCTGGGGCGAGTACACGCCCAAGATCGAAATGTTCCCGGCCGGGTCCAGCTTCACCGTCGGCGACATCGACGTTACCACCTTCACCATCCCGCACGACGCCGTGGATCCGGTAGGATTCTCCTTCCGCGCCCAAGGAATCAAAATTTCGATCGCCACCGATCTCGGCTACCTGCCGGATTCGATCCGCTTTCATCTGTGCGGTTCCGATGTCCTGCTGCTCGAATCGAATCACGATCTCGAGATGCTGAAAGTCGGCCCTTATCCCTGGTCCGTCAAGCAGCGCGTGATGGGACGCATGGGTCATCTTTCAAACGACGTCGCCTGCCGCTTTGTTCGCGATCATCTGGACACCACCACTTCCACGCTGATCCTCGGCCACCTGAGCGAACACAACAACCATCCCGAAATCGTCCGGCTGATGGCCTCGCAGGCGCTGAATGGCCGCAGTCTGTTCACGCGCCTGATCATTGCCGACCCGAAACAAGCCACGGAGACCGTGACCTATTAAATGATTGCCCGCTACACCCGCCCGGAGATGGGCCGGATTTTCTCCGATGAAAACCGCTTCGCCCAATGGCTCGAAGTCGAGCTGGCCTCGAGCGAAGCGCTCGCCGAAACCGGCCAGGTTCCCAAGGAAGCCGCCGCCGCCCTGCGCGCCCACGCCGCCTTCGATGTCGACCGCATCCATGCGATTGAGCGCGAAGTGAAGCATGACGTGATCGCCTTCACCACCGCTGTCTCGGAAAAGATGGCCGCCGCCGGCGCCGCCGATGCCTCGCGCTGGCTGCACTACGGCCTGACCTCGAACGATATCGTCGACACCGCCCAGGCCCTGATGCTGGCCCAGGCCTCGCGCCTGCTGATCGACGGCACGCGCGAGCTGTGCGTCATCCTTGAGCGCCGCGCCCAGGAATTCAAATTCACCGTCCAGATCGGCCGCACCCACGGGATCCACGCCGAGCCCATTACTTTCGGCCTGAAATTAGCCCTCTGGTTCGACGAAGCCCGCCGCGGCCTGCAGCGTCTCGAGGCCGCGTCGGAAGACCTCCGCGTCGGCAAAATCTCCGGAGCCGTCGGCACCTTCGGACACATCACCCCGGAAGCCGAGGAAAACATCTGCGCCCGCATCGGCCTCAAACCCGCGCCCATCGCCTCGCAGGTGATCGCGCGCGACCGCCATGCGGCGTGGGTCTCGGCGCTTGCGCTCATCGCCGCGCTCACCGAAAAAATCGCCCTCGAAATCCGCCATCTCCAACGCACTGAGGTCCGTGAAGCCGAAGAGCCGTTCGGCGCCGGCCAAAAGGGCTCCTCCGCGATGCCTCACAAACGCAACCCGGTCACCGCCGAGCAGATCTGCGGCCTCGCCCGCGTGGTTCGCTCCAATGTCCAGGCCGCCTACGAAGATATCGCCCTGTGGCATGAGCGCGACATCTCCCACTCCTCGGTCGAACGCGTCATCCTGGCCGATTCGGCCATTCTCACCGATTACATGCTCGCCAAGACGCGCTGGCTGGTCGACGGCATGAGAGTTTCCCCTGAGCGGATGCGTGCGAACTTAGAAAGTACCCACGGTTTGATCTTCTCCGGCCAGCTCCTGCTCGACCTTGCCGCGGCCGGAATGTTACGCGAACAGGCGTACCGGGTCGTGCAAGCCCATGCCATGCGCGCCTGGGAAACCGACGGCAATTTTCGCCTCGCCATCGAATCGGATAAAGAAATCCTTTCCTATCTGTCACTTGAACAGATTAACCGGGCCTTTTCCCTGGATCGCCATCTCCAATATGTCGACCGGATTTTCGAGCGCGTCTTTGGGGTTAAGACACCTTAGGTTCAAGTACTTACGGCGTACCTAAACCATTCTAAGAAAATCTCGGGTTCGGATTTCAGTGCTTCTGGGTTAAACTGTAGTCGGCATCGTTAGACTAAGTTTGCTTAACGTAGTGTCTGGTTAGGTGGTGTCTGGTTAAAATGTTGTGCCCAGTTAGGACGCCGTGCCCAGTTAGGACGTTGTGCAAGTTAGCTTTGCCAAGTTAGAAGGTTAAGTCAGAAATGCATGCCTCCCGCAGTCTCGATTACGATCTGGCACGGGTCCTCCTCGTTGACGACGACCCGACCTCGCGATTGACGCTCAAGACCGTTCTCGAGGCCGGAGGGTATCACGTCGACTCCGCCGCCAGTGCCGCCGAAGCCGTCGGCAAGCTGGATGAGGGCGAATACGAGCTTGTTTTGAGCGATTTACAGATGGAATCCCCGGAAGCCGGGCTGAAAGTGATCGGTCATGCCCGCATGATGGATTACAAACCCGCCACCGCGCTCATCACCACTTATCAAAACGGCAAGACCGATGCGGCCAAGCACCAGAATTCCCTGCTGATCAAGCCCGAGGATATCCCTGAGCTTCTCGGTAAGGTCGCCGACCTGATCAGCCAGCGCGCCACGCGCCGCCTGGAACGCGAACTCCGCCTCGCCGGCGTCTGATCAAACCCTTCCCATCCAGTAGCGCACCGACACCGAACCGCGACCAAAGGAAGCGGGTAGTCGTCTCTTAGATCTTCCGGCCCTTTCGAAAAAACTCGCGGTACTAAAACCGCCCACCCCGCAGTACCTTGTTGCCCCCCGCCCCGCTCTCTAAGCTGGCCTCATGACTCCGCCCCGGCTCCTGTTCGCCATCGCCGCCCTCACACTCTCGCCTCTGCGAGCCTCCACCATCGGGATCACCAGCCCCTCAAATACGTTCTATGTCGGCGTCGAGGACGCCAACAACGGCGATTACGATTACAACGACTTGATCTTCAGCCTTTCGAGCACCACCGCGCTCACTCTCGAAGCCCAATACGGCGCCGGATTTCAACAATCCTCCGTCCCGAGCTTATACGCTCCCCTGACCACCGCATCGAACAACGGCACGCCCTTCTGGAACCATACCTCCTACGATGCCGCGTTCTCCAATTACGGCGAGTGCATGTACGACAACGGTGCGCACAACACCTGCACCGGCACCGCGTTTGCGCCCACCGCGAGCTATCTGGCCGGCAGCGGCCCGTCCCAGGGCTCGGTCGATTTCTACTTCAATCCCTCGACCAACGCGACCATCACCTTCAACCTGCTCGCCAACATCACCGCGAACGAAAACGTCAGAAACAATTTGTATTATTGCCCGGAAGGATCCATCGCCGGCTGCACGCAGATCGATTTCGGATCGGGCGCCTTCTCCTTCGTCGCCGGTGGCAGCTTCGATTTAGTGCTCGAAAACGGCGGAGGCTCTTTCTACGATTCGAACACCTCGGTGCTCAACGATTCCGACTCTGGCGTGAGTCATTTCGCGGTCGCCGTAGGCACGCCGGAACCCGCTTCCTTCGCCCTGGTCGGCGGAGCGCTGGCCGCCCTTGGTATTCTTCGGCGCCGGCCTTAAACCCAAGGCCCAAGACGTTAGCCCAAGCCGGCGATCTCTTCTTCCAGTTGCTCCAGCGCCCCCGCAAAGAAATGATCCGTCGACGGAATCGTAATTAGCCGCTTCGGCTCGGGTAAAGCCGCCACCAGCCGTTCGATCTCGCTCAAAGGACCAAACTGATCCTGCGTGCTCTGCACGAAAATACGCGGCGTCTGGCATCCATCCAGATACGAAGAATCCTTGTAAATGGTCGGAAACCCCACCGCGATCACCCGCCGCGCCACGGACGGCGCCGCACACCCCAGCCGCAGCGCGATCCGCGACCCGAACGAAAATCCCGCAAGCGTGACCGGAAGCTGTGGATACCGGCCCCGTAAATAACCGAGCGCCGCCCGCGCATCTTCCAACTCGCCCTCGCCCTGATCGTAGACGCCTTCACTTAGCCCGACGCCGCGATAGTTGAAGCGCAGCACCACCGCTCCGGCTCGCCGCAGCCCGCGCGCCACCCGGTACACGACTTTGTTGTGCATCGTCCCGCCATGCTGCGGATGCGGATGGCACACCAGCGCCGCCTCTACCGGAGGCGCATCCTCTGGCTCTTCCAGCAGCGCCTCCAGACGTCCCACGGGGCCGTCTAGAAACAGCGATTCGATTTTTCGGGCCATTAAATTTTCCGCGCCCTTAATTGGTGCGGTAATTGGTGAACTGCATGTCGATGCCGAAATCGCTGGAACGCAGCAGGGCGATCACTTCCTGCAAGGAGTCCCGATCCTTGCCCGCCACGCGCACCAGGTCTCCCTGGATCGACGCCTGGACTTTCTTCTTGCTGTCCTTGATGGCCTTGACGATTTCGCGCGCTTTCTCGATCGGGATGCCTTGCTGCAGCGTGACTTCCTGGCGCACCGAAGAGTTGGCGGCCGGCGTTACGGTTCCGAAAACCAGTCCCTTCAGCGGAACCTTGCGCTTTACCAGCTTCTGCTCCAGAATCTCGATCACGGCCTTCAACTTGAACTCATCCGCGCTCGCCAGCAGGATCTTGTTCTCTTTCTCCTGCAATTCAATCGAGGAATGCGAGTTCTTCAGGTCGTAGCGCTGCTGGATCTCTTTCACCGCCTGCTGAATGGCGTTGCTGACTTCCGGCAGCTCGATTTTGGAAACAATGTCGAAGGTATTGTCAGGCATCCGTGCCTCATGCTACCAAAACCTTCAGGCTAATTTCACTGATTCGGCTACTTGTTGGACGAGGGAGAATCGGTGGTCTTGCTCTTGTCGTCCGTCTTGTCGGTTTTCTTCTTCTTGTTGCTCTTCTTCTTGGATTTCGGATCCACTGGATCGGTCGCCTGCGACCCTGCCGCTGCCGGCGCCGCGGTGGTTCCCGAACCAGTAGAAGAAGTCCCAGCCGGTGTCGCGGAATCGGTTGCGGCAGGCTTGGCCGGATCCGCCTTCGGAGTCTCCGCCGCCGCCGCCGCGCCCGGCGGATTCAGACGCGCGTCAGGAAGTTTATCGAGCGCCGTCGGATCCTTCACCGGCGCAACCGTGACATCGGTGATCCCCGGCTGCGCCGCGGCCGTGGCCGGAACGCTCGCCGGAATCGCCTGCTTGGGACTCGTCATGGTCGGCTGTCCCGACTTGGCCGCGCTGCTCACGTCCGGGCCCCGGCGAAGGAAATCCGTCGCCGTGCGCACCAATCCCGGCTTGGTGCGATTCTCCTGCTCGTATTTCATCCGCGCCACCGCCGCAGGGTCCGCCGACGGCACTGGAATTTCCAGGGACTGCAGCCGCTTCTTCGCCTGATCGGCCAGCGGACTCAGCGGATATTCCTTAACCAGCTTTGAGAGCGCGTCGCCTTCCTTGGGCCGGAACCGCGGCCCCATTCTGCTATACGAATCCGCTTCCAGCCACAGCGCTTGATCCGCGTGGCTATACAGCGGATATTGATCCACCAGCGCTCCCAACCGGTTCGCCGCCGCCGCGTTCGAGCCCTTCTGGTGATAAAAATCTCCCGTGCGATATTCCGCTTCCGCCAGCACTTCCTGCACCTGACGCAGGTGCTGCATCGCCTGCGGGACGAACTTCGAATTGGGGAACTGTGTGATCAGCGTGCGGCACTCCTGCTCCGCGCGCAGCGCATTGTTCGGATCGCGATCGGCTTTATCCATCTGCGTGAAATGGATCATGCAGATCTTCTCCTGCGATTCCGCCGCCTCTTCCATGGTCGGATAAAACAGAATGAAGTCTTTGTATTCTGCTTCCGCTTGCGAGAATCCGTGCAGCCCGCCTTCGCGATACCAGCTATCCGCGATCGCCAGTTTTGCTTTCGCCAGGTATTCGCTGGTGTCGTAAGTATTCACCAGCGTGTTCAGGGTGAGCCGCGCCACTTCGTAACGCCCGTGCTCGATATCTTTGATGGCCTTGTCGAACAGAACTTTGTCCGGCTGCTGCGTGTCTTTGGAAATCGGGTTCTCGTATTTCTTACGTTTGAACCCGCACGAAACACTTAGCAGCGCCAGAAGCGCAATTCCGGCGGCAAGTAGTTTTGTAATACGCATAACGACTGTATCCTTATGACTATACACGAACTGCAGCGCCATTGCGGGCAATCTGCCGCATCTCCTCGAAAGCGGCCGCGGGGTTCACAGTGTGAAAAATCGACGATCCCGCCACGATCCACTCGACACCGGCATGTACCACATCGACAACGTTTTCCTTGCCCACGCCGCCGTCGATCTCGATGGGAAGCTGCAATCCACGTTCCCTTTTCTTTAGAGTAAGCTGGCGAACTTTTTCTAAGGCGTTTGGGATGAACCGTTGCCCGCCGAATCCCGGGTTCACGCTCATGATCAGTACATAATCCGCCACGTCCAGCACTTCATCCAGCATCGCCACCGGCGTCGCCGGATTGATGACTACGCCCGCACGCGCCCCTTCGCTCTGAATCATCCGCAGCGTGCGATCCAGATGCGGGCAGACTTCCTGATGCACCAAAACCTGATTCGCGCCCGCTTGAATAAAAACCGGAGCGTAGCGGTCCGGATCGGTGATCATCAAGTGCACGTCGAACGTCATCTTGGTGATTTTCCGGAGCGATTCGATCACCGGCGGCCCCATCGTGAGATTGGGCACAAAATGCCCATCCATCACGTCCAGGTGAATCGTCCGGCAGCCGGCGGCCTCAAGCGCGCCAATCTGCTCGCCCAAGCGCGCAAAGTCCGCCGCCAGAATCGATGGTAAGATCTCGACCATTTTTGGGCGCTAGGTCAATGTTATCATGCCGGTTTCACCACCGCCCCAAAGAACCCATCCCCCCGGTCCCGCCCCGGCAGCCGCAAAAGTGTCTCCACCACCGGAAACCCCGCAACCGCGTCCTCATTCTCTTCCCGCTCAAGCGAACACGTGGCATAAACCAGCATGCCGCCCGGCTCCAGATGCGGCAGCGCCCTCTGGATCATGGTTCTTTGCCGCGCCTGAAAGGCCGCCAGATCCTCTGCCTTCAGCCGCCACTTAATTTCCGGATTCCCCGCCAGCGTCCCCGTCCCCGAACACGGCGCATCGATCAAGATCCGGTCGAATTTCCCGGCAAACGGCAGCGCCTGGGTCCCATCCAGCACCACGCGCCCGTCACCCTCCGGAACCTCCGCCAGCCTCCGCAAATACCGGTCGCACGCGATCACGCGCGCCCCCGCCGCAATCGCCTGCGCCGTCTTATTCCCCGGCGCGGCACATAGATCGAGCACCGTCATCCCCGGTTCGATCTTTAGAAGCGGAACGATGGTCTGCGCCCCGATATCCTGCCGCCGTCCCGTTTCCGGATTCACGAACGCCTCCGGCTCCTCGAGCGCGGCGCGCGCAATCTTCTCCGCCGCCTCTGGTCCGTACTGCCGCCCCCATCGTTCGAGCATCCAATCCGGAACGCTCAGCTCCGTCGCCCGATCCGGCCAGGTCACGGGCGAGCGGTCCGCCTTTCGCAGCACCGCATTCACGAATCCCGCGGCCGACCGTTTCCGAGCCTTCTTCACCAGCTCGACGCTCTCCGTGACTGCCGCGTGTGCCGGGATCCGATCCAGATAACGGATCTGGTAAATCCCCATGCGCAGGGCGATTCTCACTTCCAGATCTAGCTTCTGCGCCCGCCCCGAAAAATGATCGATTAAGAAATCGAGCTGGCTCTGAAATCGCAGGCACCCGAGCGTGATCGCCTCCGCCAGCGATGCATCGCGCTCGGAAAGCTTCTCCGATTCGCGCCGCAGCAGATCGGACGCATACCCTCCGCCCGCGACATCTTTGAGAACCCGAAACGCAACTTCACGTGCAGGCGAGATCACCTACGCGTCTTCACCGATGCGTCTCCGCCCGCATCTGCGGCGACTTGCTCAGGCTGATCAGATTCGCCAGCAGCCGGTACGCGCCCGGCACGCCCGCTGGAAGCTGCCGGTAGAGCGCGTACGCAATATAGGTGAACGTGCCCTTTCCGTAACGCGCCACCAGCAGCCCGCCCTTTTGCGGCGGCTGGTCGCGATCGTGACATTCCAGCAGCGCTTTATACTGCGGATCCCACGTAGTCAGAAACTTCGATCCGCGTTCCTCCACCCAATTATCGAAGTCCGCCCCGGTGATCTTATTCGGCCCCGCGAAAATCGGATTCGCCGGATCGAGAATCGTGATCTTCGAGTTCTCCTCCGACACCTCTTCCGGATTCTTGCCCATCTGATACGGATACGGACCGTACTGGATCTCATCGAACTCCGGCGTCTGATATTGCACGATCAGATTCCCGCCATTCTTCGCATAATCGAGCAGCCGCGAGTTGTACGTCTTATAATCCGCCCGCACCGCCGATGCGCGCAGCCCCACCAGAATCGCGTCGAATTGCGAGAGATTCCCGCTGGCGAGATCCGTCGCCGAAAGCATCTGCGGCTTGATGCCGAGCTGTTCCAGCGCCTCCGGCACCTCATCGCCCGCGCCCATGATGTAGCCGATCTTCAAACCCGGGGCGACGCGCACATCCACGCCGGTCAGCTCCGCCGACGCCGGATGAAACAGATGCTGCGTCTCCAGATCCGGATGCGCGATGATCTCGTATCCGTCGCGATACTGCTTCCCGTTAAATTCCGCCAGCGCCTGGACTTTATAACTCTTCCCCGCGGCCACCTGCGCGACGTTCACCCGAAACTCCGCATTCTGAATCTCGCCCACATGTGTGAAGTGCAGCGCGCTTTCCGCCGGCGTCGCCGTCCACCCCTGAGGCAGCTCCAGGTGAATCTTCGCGTCCGCCGCGCTCGCGGCATTGCTCATCACTTCCACATGCAATTCCACTTGCCCCTGGCGTCGCGACGCCGGAATCACGCCCAGCCGCGGAGCCAGCGAAATGCTGATCGCCGGCACAATCAACAACGGCCGGTTCCCCGCGCCCATCACCGCTTGCGTCGTGCTGAATCGCACCCCGCCGATCCGGTACGACGCCGTGCCGATAATCTCCGGGGGCGCGTACGGCAAATTCGCGTATTGCGGTTGATCCAGATTGTATAGCGCCTGCCGGAACACATCCTGCCGCGACCAATACGGCTGCGAATACTCCGCATCGTCGCCCACAGTCACTTCAAACTGCTGCGTCGCTTTCTCGTTGTACCCCAGCTCATCGCGCTGCGCCGGCTTCGACGAAAACTGAATCCCTCCGCGCACCGTCAACCCCAGCTCGACGTTATCCATCTTCAAATTCGCGCGATTCGTGAACGTTCCCGTCAACTCGAACTTCTGCCCCGGAATCGCAACCGCCTGCGAGTTCCCCGGATTCGCCAGTACTTCAAACGACACGCCCGCCAGCAGCGTCCCCGCGCGCATGAATTCGTCCTCTTTATTGCGCAGCCGGAACAGCAGTTCATACTTCGCGGCCTCATCCAGGGGCGCGTCGCTGACATTCCGGATCACCGCCCGCAGATTGCGCAGCGCCGGCACGATATGCGGCTCCAGCACCC
>Ga0070731_10002804_pt1 | contig 16237 bp, 10 predicted proteins | sample Coa_R1_2_FD_66448 | JGI IMG/M metagenome (GOLD analysis project Ga0070731, IMG submission 66448) | Surface soil microbial communities from Centralia Pennsylvania, which are recovering from an underground coalmine fire - Coalmine... | ecosystem: Environmental > Terrestrial > Soil > Unclassified ...
CGAAACAAATGTGCCCGCGGCCGATGAAGGAACGCCGCAGTTCCGCGATATTCATATTCAGAACATCGTCTGCCGTAACGCGGATGGCGCCATTGTGCTTCAGGGCCTGCCTGAAATGCCGTTGCACGACATCACGCTGGACAATGTTTCGATCACTTCGAGGCGCGGTGTTTCCGTGACAGACGCCGATGGGATTCGTTTTAATAACGTCCGCGTGGATAGTCAGACAGAACCGCGCCTGAGCCAGACTCGAGTAACAAATTCCAAACTGGATTTGATGGAATGAATAGAGCCGGAAGATTCCGCTGGGTGATTTGCGGTCTGCTGTTTGCGCTGGTCGCGCTCAGTTACATCGACCGCTTGATCATCGGCATTCTCAAAAAGCCGATTGGCGCGGAATTGGGCTGGACGGATGCGGATTACGGCTATGTGGCTTCGGGTTTTTCATTTGGGTACGCTTTTGGATATTTGTTTGCCGGGCGGGCGATGGATCGGCTGCGGGTGAAGCGCGGTCTGCCGCTCTTCGTGTTCGCGTGGAGCCTGACGGTGGCAGCCCACGGCTTGATATCCTTCATCGGCAAAGAGGCAGTGTTTCGTTTACATTATCCCTGGTATTCCTCGGTGGAGAAGGGTTTGCAATGGATGACACTTGTCATGCCACTAACGGCTGCGGGTTTCATGATCGCACGAATCATTCTGGGGCTGGCGGAGGGAGCAAATTTTCCGGCAGCGATCCGCACGGTGGCGGAATGGTTTCCGGTCAAAGAGCGCGCATATGCGACTGGTTTGTTTAATGCCGGGACGACTGTCGGGGCTGTTCTTTGTCCGCTCATCATTCCGTCGGTTTACGCTTTCTGGGGATGGGCGCCGACTTTTTACCTCACGGGAGCGGTCGGCATTGCGTGGTTGATTGGCTGGCGCTTGCTTTATGAAGAGCCGGAAAAGCATCCACGGCTGGGTGCGGAAGAGCTGGCTTACATCCGCGGCGGCCAACTGCAGACCGCGGAGAAGGCGGCGAAAGTGTCGTGGATTTCATTGCTCAGTTACCGTCCGGTTTGGGCGTACCTTCTTGCCAGCATCCTCGCCGCGCCTGCGTGGGGATTTTACCAGTTTTTTGTGCCGGACTTTTTGGACAAGCGCTTTCACTTGAGCCTGAAGGAAACAGGATATTGGACCAGCGCGTTTTTTGCGCTGACCGCGATTGGCGGGATTGGCGGTGGGTGGCTGGCCGGAGCATTACTTGAGCGGGGGTGGCAACTCAACGCTGCGCGCAAACTGTCGCTGCTCGTCTGCGCATTGGCGGTGGTTCCGGTTTATGCCGCTCCTTTTGTCGGGAGTGTCCTGGGAGCCGTGTTGATCGTTGGTCTTGCCGGAGCGGCTCACCAGGGCTGGTCGGCAAATCTTTATAGCGTGGTTTCGGACACGATGCCGAAGGAAACCATCAGCTCCGTGATTGGCCTCGGTGGATTTGTGTGCTTCTTCACCGGCGGATTTGTGAACGCGCTGACCGGCCAGATTTTGCAAAAGACCGGGAGTTACGTGTGCGTGTTTGCCTATTTTTCCGGCACCTATGTTGTCTCGCTGTTGTGCCTTCAACTTTTGATTCCAAAGATTGCCGACGCCCGGAGCAAACCTATCGAACCGGTGAGCCCCACGCTTCGACCCGGACAGGTGGGCAGCGCATGAAAACTGATTCTCTACCATCCACCGTCCCGGCTGGTTCCGCGAAAGCTGAGAGGACTTGCGACTTTGCCCATCCCTGGCTGGCGGACCAGGATGATGGGACTTTTCGCAATCCGATTCTCTACGCGGATTATTCGGACCCGGATGTGGTGCGGGTGGGTGATGATTTTTACCTGACCGCCTCGAGTTTCAATTGCACGCCGGGTTTGCCGATTCTCCATTCGAAGGACCTGGTCAATTGGGTGATCGTGAACCATGCCGTCAAGAACCTGCCGCATCCGCGCTACGCGACGGTGCAGGCGGGATGCGGTGTGTGGGCGCCGTCGATTCGTTTTCATGCGGGAAAGTTCTGGATATTTTTTCCGATGCCGGATGAGGGCATCTACGTGACGACCGCGGAAGATCCGCGGGGAAAATGGTCGGAGCCGCGCCTGTTGCAGGCGGGCAGGGGATTGATTGATCCTTGTCCGCTGTGGGAGAACGACGGGCGGGCGTATCTCGTGCATGCTTACGCGAATTCGCGCGCGGGCATCCGGGACCGGCTGCGTGTGTGCCCGATGGCGTCCGATGCGTCGTGTTTGCTGGGTGAAGGTAAAATCGTTTTTCATCAGCCGGAAAAACATCCGACGCTTGAGGGGCCGAAGTTTTTGAAGAAGGACGGCTGGTATTACATTCTCGCACCGGCCGGCGGCGTGGAAACGGGGTGGCAGGTGGCGCTGCGCGCGAAAGAGATTTATGGGCCTTACGAGGACAAAATAGTTCTGCACCAGGGCTCGACGATAATTAACGGGCCGCACCAGGGCGCTCTCGTCGATACGGCGGATGATGGCTGGTGGTTCGTGCATTTTCAGGACGCCGGGGTCTACGGGCGAATCGTGCATTTGCAGCCGGTGCACTGGAAAGATGGCTGGCCGATGATGGGCAATGGCGGGGAACCGGTGCTCGGGCACAAGAAGCCGTTGACCGTCCCCGCACAGGAAATCTGCGCGCCGCAGACGAGTGATGAATTTGACGGCGCAAAACTCGGGCTTCAGTGGCAATGGCATGCGAATCATCAGGACGGGTGGTGTTCGCTGGCGGCGCGTCCGGGATGGTTGCGGCTTTTTCCGCAACCGGGGCTCGCGGTTCTGGAGCATCAGCCGAATCTTTTGTTGCAAAAATTTCCGGCGCAAAGTTTCAGCGCGGAGACGATGGTGGAATTGTCTTCCGGTTCTGCGGGGGAGGAGGCTGGATTGGCAGTTACGGGAGAAACGCACGCGCTGCTCGGGCTTCGGCAGGATGGCGGTAGTAACCAGGTGGTTTTGCACGCTCGTGGAACGCAGAAAATTCTTTCCACAATCAAATCGAATACGGTGAGGTTGCGGGTGGAGGTTCACGTTGGCGGCAAGTGTAGCTTTGCCTTTGCGGAGGATGCGGGATGGGTGGCTGTGCCGGAAACGTTTCAAGCGCGCAAGGGCAAGTGGATTGGGGCGAAGGTGGGAATCTATAGTTTGAAGCGAGGCGGGGGCGCGGCGGCGGGGCATGCGGATTTTGATTATTTTCGGTTTTGTTGAAGTATGCAGGCCAAAAAATATGTCTATTTTCAGCCGTCCCTTTGGGACTCACGCGTGTGTGGGACAGAATTTATGAAGTTACTTCATTCTTATATGCGAGCTTCCTCGATTGTTATTAGTTCACTCATTCCCGCGGCGATGCTGACTGTGGCGGGAATTGCTCAAGCTTCGGTTTCGCCGGCGTTGCCGGTGATTCCGGAGACGGTTTTCAATATTACGAACTATGGCGCGATTGGCGATGGGGTGGCGACGAACACGACGGCGATTCAGGCAGCGATTGATGCAGCCAGCGGCAAAGGCGGCGGGGTTGTAGAGGTGCCGCAGGGGACTTATGTGAGCGGGCCGATCCGGCTGGACAGCAAGATTGAGCTGCGTGTGGACGCGGGCGCGACGCTGGAGATGTTGCCGTTGGATAAGTATCCGGGCGGCACGCGGATGCCGGGGACTTTTATCAGCGGCGCGGGGTTGCATGATGTGGCGATCAGTGGCTCGGGGACGATTGATGGGCAGGGCTCGCCGTGGTGGCCGTTTGCGCGCGTGAAGGGCGCGAGGAGACCGCGCATGATCGGGTTGGCATCGTGCGACCGTGTGTTGATTGAGAAAGTGACGCTGAAGAATTCGCCGATGTTCCATATCGCCATCAATGGCAAGTCGACCAATGTCACGGTGCGCGGCGTGACGATTCGTGCGCCGGCTTCGACGGACCCGCAGGACCCCAGTCACAATACGGACGCGTGCGATGTGAGCGGAAGAAACGTTTTGATCCAGGACTGCGATGTGAGTGTGGGGGACGATAATTTCACGTGCGGCGGCAATACGTCGGACGTGCTGATCACGAATTGCACTTACGGGTATGGCCATGGTGTGTCGATTGGCAGCCCCACTTCCGGCGGGGTGTCGAACCTGACGGTGGTCAATTGCACTTTCAATAACACGGAGGCGGGCATTCGGATTAAATCGGATCGGGACCGCGGCGGGTATTTGCACAATCTTTCTTATTTGAATCTGCGCATGACGAACGTGGCGGAGCCGATCCTCATTTATGCGGCCTACATGGCGACGAATCAGGAATATCGAAAGCTCAACGAACTGACACCGGCGATTGCGGGGAGTTATCCGAGTGCCGAGGTGGGTTCGCGCACGCCAATCTATCGGGACATTATGTTCAGCAACATCACGGCGACGGCGGAGTCCGGTCGCAGGGCGGGTTTGATCTGGGGTTTGCCGGAGATGGCGGTGAGCAATGTGGTGTTGCAGGCAGTGAACATCACGGCGGACAAGCCGTTCGGGATTTATAACGCGCAGAATGTGCAGGTGATTGATTCGAAGATTGTCACGCCCGATGGCATCAACAAGTTTTCGGTGACGAATGCGGGGGTGGTGATTCGTTAACAGAAGGAAACGAAGGGAACAAAGGGATTTGCCACAGAGGCGCAGAGATACAGAGATTTTTGCAACAGGATGGGACAGGATGCAGCGATTCAGGGCATGTTTTGTGTAAATGGTAACGCAAAATTTCTGCGACGAGTTTCTCTGTCTCTGTCGTACTCTGCGTTCACAATTACGTCGCGCCAATCAATGCGTGCCAGCGCAACTGCACAGGCAAATTCGTCGAAACGGCCTTGAGCTGAAAACAGGATGCAACGCAGAATTCTATCACAAAAAATTCGTGGATTCTCCTTCTGCAACTCACTCAACAACTGAAGAATCGCACCTGCATCGTCTTCCGAGAAATCCTGCCGGACTTTTGCGATAATGTCTTGTGGCAACATAATCTTCGGCGCGCGATGTGGCCTAGCGGCCAGAGTTCGGCCAAGCCGGATTAAAAAATAAGGAAAACAGGAAGCTCATGAAAAGACCAAAGGCGTCGCCCGGGCGGGTGTTGTTGTTGAAATGCACTTCGCATGGTCAGTGGACTCGGATGCGCCCACATCCTTGGTCCCCCCCGCGGAACTCAAGTGGCTGCAGCGACTTCAGGCCGCATGAGTTTTGCCTGACTGATCCAACGTGCGTGCCAGCCCTCTGCGCCTTAAAAGCATGCTTGCCACGACGCACAGTCCGGCCAAGCCCAGAGATGATCCGGCGGCTGGATTTCCCGGTTCCGCTCTGATAACGGCAAATCCCAGCAGGATAAATGAAACGCCAAGCCACACAATGGCGCCGCACATATGGTAAATTGTGCGCGGTGTGATGGTGTTTTGGTTGCTCATACAATCCTCTGACAGAGTAGCTCAAAAATGCTCACGAAGTAATGCAGTTAACGACTGGATCCGCCATGGCGGGACACGTGGGGACTGCAACATAAAACAACTCCCGATAAACGACATCGGGATCTCGCAGACTCGACCGCTGGCGGCTTCTCGGTGAACCCAGTGCGCCGCGCCGCCGGTGCTGCTGTTGAAATGCGATTCGCGCAAGTTCATATGTCCTGTCTCATGTGTCCTTCAAAATGCTCAGGAGATACCCCCAATAAAACCAGCAGAGCAAGCCAAGTCCAATGACGACGCTCCAAATGATGACCGTCCGTCGCGAGATGCCAGTCCGCTCCTGTCCTTCGGGAGACTCGAGCGGTTGTTCGTCAATGGAACAGAGAGTGGCCTCATCGCTGTATTCTTTGCCGCAATAGCTGCACTTCTTCATGCGCTGTGATGCCTACGGTTAGCTCAGCCAAGCCGGATTAAAAATTAGGAAAACATGAAGCTCAGGAAAAAACTAAAGGCGTCGCTGATTTGTTTGTCAGACCGCAAAATCAATTGTTCTCTCTTTTCCCCGGGGGAATCTCAGTTTTCTCGAAGATCCAGCCTTTCGGCCAAACCAATCCTGTCATCACCGCTGCCTTCTGAAGTTTGTGGGCATCCACTCCGCGAGCCAGTGCCCAACGGTGCCATCGCGGAACGCTGACCGACCACCAGGGCCAGGCCAAAATGGCGCCGAGGATAAGCGCCTCAGGCCAACGGAGGAGATGAAATATCTGGCAGACAACCACGGTCAATCCAATCACGAGGAATACACCGCCGTTAACACAAACCTGACCGACAGTAATTGCTTTAGCAACGGTGAACTTCCTGGCTTCGGGATCCGATGCGCTGGTTTCCTTGTGCATGATGCAATTGAAGCTCGATTTGGCGGGTTTGGCAAGTGTCTGGTGGGCCCATCACGTCGGATTTCAATGTGTTTGAAAAATTCGACGCGGGCCGAATTGCCAAGTCACTGAAAGTAGGCCTACGGTGGGATGGGAGTTATTCACATTGGTTACAGGGACAGGATTGTCCGGAATTGTCCGCGGTTTTGTTGTGTGGCAACAAAAAGACCGCCGCATCGTAGTGGATGCGGCGGTCGGTGGAACCAAGTCTTTCGTCGGACGATTACGGGACGGTGATGACGTAGAATCGTTGCCGGGCGCCGGTTGCGGTCGCGGTGGCATCGATGAACGTCGTTGGCGAGGCGCCGAAGACGTCGTTGGTCAGCAATGTCCAGGTGTTGGTGATGGGTGTGAGTGTGAGGTTGGTGGTGGCCCACACGCGATAGCCGAAGCCGGCGGAGCCGGGCACGCCCGAGATGGTGAATTGAACGTTGCCGTTGGCCTGCACGGACGGCGTAAGCATTGTCGGCCCGGTGACCGGCGGGATGACGCTCAAGGTGACCACGCTGCTGGTGACACTTCCGGCGCCATTCGAAATGACAGCGGCGTAGGAACCGATGTCGAGCCCGCTGGCGTTCGGGATGGTCAATGTGGCGTTGGTCTGGTCGGTAAGGACATTGGTGCCGTTCATGACCCATTGGTAGGTCGGGTCAGGGATGCCCGTGGCGGCCACGCTGAAGCTGGCCGGCTGGTTGGCATTCACGGTCTGGTTGCCCGACTGGCTGATGATGTTCGGCAGCAGCGAGGGCATCCAGCCATTGAGCCAGTTGGTAACGCTGATCGCCGCCATATAATTCGAAGTGGTGGGCGGGATCTGCACGAAGCTGAGGAACGGACTGGCGGTGTTGTCGAGTGGAGTGCCGTTGGTGTCGGTGCAGCCATAGTCCCAGAGCAACTGGCTGGTTTGGGCCGTTTGATCCGCATTCGTGTAACCGCCGGTGTCGATGGTGCAGTTGATGAAGGAGACGAGGCCGTTGGTTTGGCCATTGTGGTCGGCCATCAAGGTATTGGTCTGACCGGTCGTGCGGGTGAGCTGGCACTCGACAAACGAGAAGCCGTTGCTCACGAGATTGCCGAGGTATCCGGGCCAGTTGCCGGTATTACCATTCTGGGTCCGCGCGGCGGTCAGGTTGGGCCCGCTGGTGCCGGTGATGGTATTGAATTGGCAGTTCGTGATGAACAGGTTGCCGCCACCCCAGATGTAGTCAAAGTTGCCCTGGACGAGGGTGTTGTAGAAATAGCCCTGCGTCGTGCCGCTGTTGGCCAGAATCGTGTCCTGGCGGCTGTCGACTTCCGCGTTGTTGAGGATGAAGTGATTCCCGGGGGAATCGATCATGAGCGCTTCCGCCTGGGAGCCGCCTTGCGGAGTGGTGTTGACGATGGTCAGGTTTTCAATCGCCACGAAGGCAGCGTTGACGTGGAAGGTCATGCGCGTGCCCGTGCTGGGATTGATGTTGTTGTTGTTGGCGTAATTGATCACCGTTCCCGTGCGGGTTTGTCCGCGGAACGTGATGTTCGTTTTGGCCACGTTCACGATTTCAACGTAGTTGCCGTTGTTGATGTGAATCGTTCGGAGGGATGGCCCGCTGGTCGGCAGGCTGTCCACTGCGCCTTGGACGGTCAAAAAGTCAGCACTGCCATCCGCGGCGACGATCGGATTGACTGGATCGAGGGGTCCGCCGGGTTTGGTGGTAAATTGCCACGCGTTCGCGGCTACGCCTGCGAAATAAGCACCCGTGCTGTCAGTGAACGCGCCGTCGTCAACCGTTACATAATATGTTTGATTGGAGGTCAGCAGGTCCAGATGAGGATAGATAACCGCCGTATTGTTCGAGATGATCACCGGGTAAGAGTTGAAGGCTGCTCCTCCGATTGTTCGAGGCTGCGGACTGCCCAAAGCCAGATTCACTGTATCGACCGGCGTGCCCGAATTTGCCACGTCATAGATTTTGATCGTGCCGATATTGTTCAGAGTCGGCGGTCTGTCGAATACAATAGTCAGCGGTGTATCATAGCAGATTCCGCTGGCGCCGTTGGCCGGTATCATTGAAACGGCGGACATTGCTGAATTGACGGTGAGGGTTACGTTGGTGCTCGTAACGGAACCGGCTGGGTTTTGCACGACCACAAAATAAGTCGCGGTATCGGTCGGAGCCGCAGCCGGGAAGTTCAGGGTCGCGCTGTTGGCGCCGGAGATAGGATTGGCAAGAGCATTCTTGTACCACTGATAGGAGGGGGCGGGGACGCCACCGGCTACGACGGTGAACGAGGCGCTGTTGCCGTTTGTGACAACCACGCTAACCGGCTGATTCGTGATCACTGGCGGAACGATGACGGTGAGAATGGCGTTGTTGGTCTGAGCACCGCAACTGTTCGTGGCCCAGAGGGAGAACACGGCCTGGTCATCCGCCGGATACTGCACATTGGTGACGATGAGGGTTGAGCCGTTTTGGCCCGGGATGTCCACACCACCGCGCTGCCATTGCTGATAGGCGGCCGGATTGGCGGTGACGGTGGCAGTGAAGGTTGCATTGTTACCCTGGATTACTGTCTGAGGGAATGGGCCGGTGATCTGCGGTGCAACGCAGCCGCTGCTGATGTCCAGAACCGCAACTGAGCTGGTGACGACTCCATAAATATTACTTACCACCACAAAATAATTTCCATTATCACCCGGCTGGGCATTGGTCATGACCATATTGGCGGTCGCGGTGTTGGAGATTGTCGAAGTGCCGCTGGGGCCGAAGCCGTCCGAGAGTAAATTCGTGAATGTTGCCCCATCGGTGAAGTACCAGAAATACGACAATGTCGCGCCACTGCCGTCTGCGACGACCACGGCGAAGTTGGTGGTTACGTTGTCACCAGGGCTGCCGCTGTAACCGGTCGGTTGGCCGGTAATGATCGGTGCGGGGCTCGTCGGGAGAGATAAATCAACCGTCTGATTCGGTCCGTTGCTGACAATGGTTGCGTTCGGCGCCCACGGCGGCACGCTGGCCAGCCCGAAGACGTTTGAGCCGGTCCAGTTTGTGTAATGAATCAATGAGATGTTGGTTGGATAGACGGGGAAGATGACCGGATCGGAATTGCCGAGTTGGATCAGGTTGGTCGGTCCAGTCGTATTAAGTGTCAAAGCCAGCCCTCGGAGGGTGCCATTGGTCGGGATGGTGAGGCCGAGAGTGGAGTTCGAAACATTCAGTTGGAACAGACCTACGCCGTTTGTCGCCAGTGTATTGGAAACGATCAACGTTCCATTCACCATGTTGATGATATTCGTCACGGCCACCGGCCCGACTGAGACGGTATTGGCATACACCGTTCCGCCGACAATGTTCAGCGTGCCGAGGGTCTTCAGAGCGGCGCCGTTATTCGTGCTCGTTCGGCCGATAAACAGGTTGGTGTTGACCTTAAGAACTGCCGTTGGACCCGACACATTCATCACGCCAGTCACCGGGTTCAAGTTTCCCGTATTTGTCCATTGCTGGTTGCCAATAAAAACATTATTCGCATCGATCGTTCCGGACGTAAATGTGAGCGTTCCCTTTGTGATGGTAGTTCCTGTAGCGGTGCCCTGCCGGTCGCGGCCCAAGGACATCGTGTCCACCAGGGCATCTACCGTACCACCCGTGAAATCATTCGTGCCGTTGGCGCCTCCGGTAGAACTGCCACTGCTGGACATGTCACCAATCGTCCAGAAACGGACGCGGCTGTTGGGTCCGTTGGTGCCGCGGAAATAGGCGACCGGACTGCTCAATCCGGTATTGAACAACATGGAGGCCGTAGTCTTCAAAGTTCCGACGCCGATACTGTCAATGAAGAATTCGTTGGACTGGCCAAGGAAAAGAAAGTCCACCCCACCTGCGTTGCCATTGTCCGAACCGACTGTGATGGCGTTGGTGGGTGTCGCCGTAAGCGCATTGATGGATGAGCCGGGCAAAGAAGTCGTAATGACGTTGGTTTGCGCGAGCTTGATTGTGCCGGTGGCATTCTGGGCATTGTTGCCGACAGTAAGGGCGGAGCCCACACTAACACTACCGATGTTGGCGTTAAATGAAGCCAGGCTGCTCATATCAAGTGTCGCGCGCAGGCTGCCGGTCCCATTGGCGGCGCGGCCTTGATTTACGAATAGGGTCGCGCCCGTGTTGTTGAAATTCAAGGCACCGGAACCCGTGATTGTGGCGGTAACGATTTGTGACGCGCCGTTGTCCGTCAGCGTGCCGACGGTCAAACCACCAGCGCCGGTAATATTGAGCGTGGTTCCGTTGGTGATCAGTGTTGTGTGAAAACCATTGGTGTTACCGTATTGCAAAGAACTGATGGTCCCACTGAAACCCGAATCGACAGTGTTATTGATGACGCCCGCAGTTGTGTTTGATCCAAGATCAAAAAACTGCACGTTGTCCGCGCTGCCGGGTTGGACGCCACCGAGCCAGTTACCGGCTGTGGACCAGTTGCTGTCTGTGCCGCTGCTGCCGTTCCAGACAATGGTGCTCGCGCGTACTGTAGTGCTTAATATTGCGACGCAGATGATGACCGCCCACGTTCGTAAGATCCGAGTGCGTTCTGTGGTCGAGGTAGAGACAACTTTTTCAGGAGTCATATAAGGGTATTGGACTGCTAGGGTTATGGGTACGGCGCGATCAATCGCCTGAAGACACCGCCAAGCTGCTGCGTGAGGTTCTGCATACGTTCCGATTCGTGCGCGTGCCGACGATAGTAACACGCACCCCAATCCTTGCACTCTCCGTTTTTTGCAAAAAGAATTGAAAATTTTGCCGAAGCGGGCACAGACCAAAATGCCTTGGATTCACCCCGTAATAGACTCAGTGGCAGTGCTTAATGACGTGTGAAGTGTCGACAGTTCATGTTTGCGAGAAATGCTAATCAGGACTGGAAGGCCATGGATAAAGCTCCACACCCGAATTATTTTTTGTCCATTCCGTCAACTTGCTGTGGCTTCTGCCACGCGTTGGACGCGATGCGCCAGGCCGCTGGTCTCGTCGATTTCAATCACGATGCCGTGCAGGATGACGCGATCTTTTGCGACTTCGAACCGTTGCGGCATGCTGGTCAGGAAACGTTGAATAACCGGAGCGATTTCCCGCCCAAGGACGCTTTCGTGCGGCCCGGTGAAACCAGCATCGCTCAGAAAGGCTGTGCCGCCGGGGAAGATCTGTTCATCGGCAGTCTGTACGTGGGTATGCGTGCCGATGACGGCGCTGACCTGGCCATCGAGCATTCGCGCGAACGCGATTTTTTCCGATGTCGCTTCGGCGTGAAAATCGATGAAGATGATTTTGGCCCGCTCGCGGAGTTTCTTCACTTCATCGGCCCCAATCAGAAAAGGATTCTCCAACGCCGGCTGCATGAACGTGCGGCCTTGTAGATTCAAGACAGCAATTGGGACGGGGCTTTGAGGTTTGCTCCTTGAACTTTGAACCAGGAACACCGCGCTTCCTTGTCCAGGTGTGCCGGGCGGGTAATTCAAGGGACGCAGGAAGCGTTTTTCATCCGCGAGCAATTCCATCACTTCCTTTTGGTCCCAGAGATGATCACCACTGGTGATGACATCGACGCCTGCGGCGAAAATCTCCTGCGCGGTTTTAACCGTGATGCCGGAACCGCCCGCGGAATTTTCACCATTGGCAATCACGAAATCCAGGGCGTGCTGCTCGCGTAGTTTGGGAAGAAGTTCCTTGACTGCGCGCCGTCCTGGCTGGCCAACGATGTCGCCAATGAAAAGCAGGTTCACAACGGCAGACTAGTTGCCGGAACGGGAATGTGCAACGGGCAATCGCAGTTGGGGTTGGCTTTCAGCACGCCCGCCCCATCGGGTAAAAAAGGGATGGAAAACCCAGTTGTTTTAGCACTACATTAGGGCCATGACATCGACTGAGAGCACAGCCAGCACTGTGACTTCGCCGGAAGAGATTCAAAAGGAGTGGCACGAACTCACCTTGCGGGTGAAGCAATTGGAAGCCGAACGCCTCGCTCAGGAGCAGGAAAACAAAACTTTGCGCGCACTCCTCGAGCGCGTCATCGAGCACCGCCAGAAATCCCATTCGGAACTGATACTCCTGCTCACCAATCTGGTCAGCAAGCTTCCGATGAACGACGTCGGCGTTATTGTTTCAAAGCTCGTCGAGCACAACTCCAATGTCGCCGAGGTCTGCTCCGCGCTCATCAAGGGCAAATCGGACGCCCCGCTGCCGCAGCCGGCGGTCCTCAAAGCTCTGGACCAGACCAAACGCGAACTCTCCGCCGCCATCAAGACCACTGTAGACGGCTTGATTGCAGCCAACTCACCGCTCGATGTCGAAATGCTCCATGGCTTTGTCACCGATCCCGAAACGTTCTTCACCCCGCCATCCGTGCGCGCCACGCGAGGCTACATCAAAGGCCAGGTGCCCCGCGAACGTATCGTCAAGGAATTTGGCGACGGAGCAGTCGGTTTGTTCAACGACATGACGACTGGCAAGTTGAACCCGAATCCCAAGCCGGAAGAAATCTCGCTGGCGTTCAAATCGGAATTCGAAGCGTTGCTTCCGCAAAGTTCGCTGCCTGCCGACAAACAGCAACAGCTGCGCGCATTGCATGAGAAGGTCCAGAAGAGCAAGGCGTCCACTCCGGACGCGCGGGCCCAAAGGATTCTCTTCCTCCAACTGTCGTTTCTGCTCGAGGTCCTTCATTATTACGCCAGCGACACTCACGAGCCTCCGGATGTCGTTTTCGCGCAGCGCCTGCCGGCGGTCATCGAGCAACTGGTCGTGAGCGGTCCGCAGGATCCGCTCGACGAAAAACTGATTGGCCTGGCCGAATCCCTGATGGCCCACATCATCAATCCGGATTACCGGCACGCCATCGTAAATAACCTCGGCAAGAGCGGCGGCTCGGCGGCCACCTTGAGACACGTGCTTCGCCTCCGCGCTGAAAAGGTGGTCGATCAGGATCACATCGTGACTGAATTCGTCAAACACTTGCTCCCGAGCAAAACCGCCCCCAAGCCGGAAGCGTTGACTGCTATTTTGCGCCTCATCAAACCCGAGATGCAGCGCCTCGTCGTCTTCGCCATCATGGACAGCGACCGCCTCCGTAAGGAAGAGGCCGAAGCCCTCGGCAAAGCCGTCGGCAAGGAATTGGTCCTCAGCGGACTCGATGTTCCGCGCAAGTCCGCCGCCGGCATCACACCGGAAGTTGAGCGCCAGTTGGCCTGGGAGAAGATCAAGGCACTCATCACCAGCCGCGGAGATCCCGGTGCTATTGCCACCGCCATTCGCCAGCGCTTGCACGCCCGTTACGACGCCGACGAAATGAAACAAAGCTGGGTCACGCTCACCGAAGCCGACCCGATTTCACTCATTCGCGTCTTCTGCCAATTGACCTATCTGCCGGACGGCAGCACCGATCCCGTCGCCCGCGCCGTCATGGAAACTTACGTGACGCGCCTGATGCACGAGAAGTACGCCTCCACGTATCAAAAGGTCGTGAACAGCCTCCGCAATATGTATAAGGCCAACCCGCACAGCCCGACCCTGCAAAACTTCCTCGCGCTGGTGAAGTGGGTGGACGCCGAAGCCGCGAACAAGATGACCTCCGATATCGGCATGGCCGTGGCGGCGTAGGGCAGAGGCTGGAGCGTCGGCCTCCGCACCCAGTGCATTTCTGCCTGCGATTTCGCGCACCGTCCCAGTGCAAGACTCGTCATTTAATTCTGCGCTACTTTGATCCACTTTGATTCACTTTGATCTTATTGGCCATCAGCCATTTGCCATTGGCAATTTCCGCCAAACACCGGCATTAATCCGCCAATTCCTTTCCGCCGATGGGAATTAGTGAGATTACGGGAACTATCGACTTGAGCCGCTTGGGATTTGAGCAACCGCGCCACTTCCTGTCGAATCCACCATGGCGCGAGAAGTCAGAAGGCGGGCATACCGATCCCATTAACACCGTCGCTTCAGCGCGGTGAACAGCCGACGACCTGCACGCAGCCGTTTTTAACGGCTTCGCGCCCTCACCCCTGTTTCCCATGTCAAAGAACTACCCCTTGGCCCAACGGCCGCCCTACACGCGCGCCACTATCCACAATTAACCGGTTCTTGTAATGCGCTGTTGGCGTTGTGTGCGTTGATGGCGTTGATGGCGTTGTGTGCGCTCCCACTGTAGCGGCGGTCTATGACCGTCGCTGACCTCGTCCGGGCAATCCGCTTCAAGTCTTCAACCAATCACGCCTCCACCCCGAACTGTCTCTCAATTTCGGAACTCAGCTGCCTGGAACCCGAAAGCCGTCGCTTCATTTTTTGACTTTTCATTGCGCATTTTTAATTAAGATATTTCCGCGTGACCCCTCGCAACGTCTTCATCACCGGCGGCACCGGCTACATGGGCAGCCGATTGATTCCGCGCCTGCTCGCGCGCGGACACACCGTCCGGGCACTCACGCGCAAAGGTTCAGAAACCAAACTCCCGCCCGGTTGCCAGATCGTCATCGGCGATCCGCTTGAAAAAGAATCGTTCGCAGCGCGCGTTGCACCATCGGATACCTTCGTTCAACTCGTCGGCGTCCCGCATCCCAGTCCGAAGAAAGGTGAACAATTTCGCGCGATTGACCTCGTCTCCGTTCGCGCCTCGGTGCCTGCCGCCGTCGAAGCCCGCGTCCAACACTTTGTCTACGTCAGCGTTGCCCAGCCCGCGCCCATGATGAAGGATTACATCGCCGTGCGGGCCGAAGGCGAATCACTCCTGCGCGCCTCCGGCCTCAATGCCACTATTCTGCGCCCCTGGTATGTTTTGGGCCCGGGCCATCGCTGGCCGTACTTCCTGCTGCCCGCGTATTGGTTATGCGAACTGCTCCCGCCCACTCGCGAAGGCGCTCGCCGCCTCGGCTTGGTCACGTTGGAACAAATGCTCGCCGCCCTGGTCCACGCCGTGGAAAATCCCGCTACTGGTGTACGCATCGTGGAAGTCCCGGAAATCCGGCAGCGCAAGTGACTCACTCCCGGATAGGGCATCCCTTTTATTCAGCTCTTTTCCGGAGACTTATTTCTTCTCTGTCGAAACCACCCTCGGAGTACGTGTAAAGTGGTCGGAATGCAGAAAACCTGGTAAATCCACGCGTGACGCAAAACCCAAACGTCGTTTGAGTTGCAGGATAACACTGTGGCATTGATTCCAACAATCAAACCCACATAGACCAGCCGCCAAACGAGTGAGACGAATCGTTTGCTCGGAAACAGCCAAAAGACAAGGACGGCGAACAGGATATCCGTCAAAAGCAGAAACTTTTCCGAAAGACTCATACCTGTTTTCAGCATATCGAATACCAATTGCGACGGTGCATGTGTTCAAGGCTCGACCTTAGAGTCCTTCACAGGAGGGCCGCTCTCCGACCCGACACGCGGAAGGAAAATCTCGCCTCAACTTTCATTCTCCATAATTCTATCGAGGTAATTGCCTGTGCGTGTGGCCGACTCTCGCAAACGCTTGCTGGGGTTGCTCTGAAATCCTCTCACGTGCTCGATAATATTGTTCTCAATCAGAGATGATCGCCAATGCTGAATCGACTCTTCGGATTTCATTATAAAATTCGTCAAAACGGCAATCGAACTAAATGCCTTACGTTCGTTGAACGTGGCAGCATGGTCGGCAAAGAATCGAAATACCACTTCTGCGAATTTGGATTCAACCATGTCCGTAACCAGCCAATACAAAGAAAGTTTGCTGCCTCTGCACAAGCCGTCATCTTGCAGCAGTTCTGTGGCTTCTAGAAATATTTCATCGACTTCCGAAGCAGATAATTCGAGTGCCATCAAATCTTCCGACAGGAATTGTGAGCAAAGCTTTTCATCCATTACCGGGAGTT
>Ga0070731_10002807_pt1 | contig 16233 bp, 13 predicted proteins | sample Coa_R1_2_FD_66448 | JGI IMG/M metagenome (GOLD analysis project Ga0070731, IMG submission 66448) | Surface soil microbial communities from Centralia Pennsylvania, which are recovering from an underground coalmine fire - Coalmine... | ecosystem: Environmental > Terrestrial > Soil > Unclassified ...
CGGCTCGTGACGCTCACCTCGGAAGCGGCGTGCTCGATGAGAAGGGAGAAGCTGCCCCGGCTGGTCTCCCGGCTGTCGACGACGTGGTCGCGGCCGTCGACGCTCACGCGCCAGCGGCCGTCGCCGAGGGCCTCGACGGCGACCTGGTGCTGCGCGTCGCCGACGAGCGCGGTGAAGTGCGCGGGGCGGCTACTCACGCAGAGCCTCGCGGCGGCCGACCTCGCGCCAGCGCGAGCGGGGCGCCGCGGGTGTGCTCTTGCCGTTCGTGCCGATCGCGGTGCCGCTGCGCGCCACGGCGGCGAGCGCGGCCCCGATGAGCGGAAGGTCGTCGCCAGCGTCCTTCGCCAGCACGCCGGGCGTGAAGTAGCGCGCGATGAAGCCGGTGTCGATCTCGCCGCGCCGGAAGGCGGGGTGGTCGAGCGCCCAGCGGTGGAAGGCGACGTTCGTCGTCGGGCCGACGATCACGTACTCGGCGAGCGCCCGCAGCATGCGGCCGATGGCCTCGTCCCGCGTCCCGCCCCAGGCGACCAGCTTGGAGAGGATCGGATCGTAGTACGTCGAGACCTCGAAGCCCTCGTAGACGCCGGAGTCGTCGCGGATGCCGATGCCGCTCGGCACGCGCAGGACGGCGATCCGCCCGGGCGCCGGAAGGAAGTTGTTCTCCGGATCCTCGGCGTAGATGCGGCACTCGATCGCCCAGCCGCGCTGCACGACGTCCTGCTGGCGGAACGGGATCGGACGGCCTGCCGCGATCTCGATCTGGGTCTTCACGAGGTCGACGCCGGTCACGGCCTCCGTGATCGGGTGCTCGACCTGGATGCGGGTGTTCATCTCGAGGAAGTAGAAGCGCCGGTCCTGGTCGACGAGGAACTCGATGGTGCCGGCGCCGACGTAGTCGACGGCCTTGGCCGCCTGTACCCCGACGCGCCCCATCTCCTCGCGCGTCCGCTGATCGATCGCCATCGACGGCGATTCCTCGATCACTTTTTGGTGGCGGCGCTGGATCGAGCACTCGCGCTCGTAGAGGTGGACGACGTTCCCGTGGGTGTCGCCGAGCACCTGCACCTCGACGTGGCGCGGACGGATGATCGCCTTCTCGACGTACACGCGATCGTCGCCGAACGCGGACTTGGCCTCCGAGCGGGCGGCGCGGAGCGCGCTCTTCAGATCGGCGGCCGACTCGACGAGCCGCATGCCCTTGCCACCGCCGCCGCCCGCGGCCTTCAGCATGACGGGGAAGCCGGCCTCGGTCGCGACGCGCTGGACCTGGGCGTCGTCCGCGAGCGCCTCGTCCGAGCCGGGCACGACGGGGACGCCGGCGGCGCGCATGAGCCGGCGCGCCTCGACCTTGTCGCCCATCTTCGCGATCGCGTTGGCGGACGGGCCGATGAAGACGAGACCTGCCTTCGCGCACGCCTCGGCGAACGCGGCGCGCTCGGAGAGGAAGCCGTAGCCGGGATGCACGGCCTCGGCGCCGGACTCCTTCGCGACCGCGATCAGCTTGCCGATATCGAGGTAGCTCTCGCGAGCGGACGCGGGGCCGATCGGGTAGGCAAGATCCGCCTGACGGACGTGCAGGGCGCTCCGGTCCGGCTCCGAGTAGACCGCCACCGACTCGATGCCGAGCTCGCGGCAGGCGCGGATGACCCGGACCGCGATCTCCCCCCGGTTTGCGACCAGCACCCGGCGGAAGAGAGCACGCTCAGAGGGGGATGTTGCCATGCTTCTTCGCCGGGTTCTTCTCGCGCTTGTTCTGCAGGACCTCGAGTGCGCGGATGACTTTCGGTCGCGTGTCCTCGGGCTGGATGATCTCGTCGATGTAGCCGAGCTCGGCCGCCTTGAAAGGGTTCGCGAACGTACGGCGGTAGTCCGCGACGAGGCGTTCGCGCTCCTTGTCGGGATCCTTCGCACGCTCGAGCTCGTTGCGGAAGACGATGTTGACGGCGCCTTCGGGACCCATGACCGCGATCTCGGCGGTGGGGAACGCGAAGTTGATGTCGCTGCGGAGGTGTTTGGACGACATGACGTCGTAGGCGCCGCCGTAGGCCTTGCGGGTGATGACCGTAACCTTCGGGACGGTCGCCTCGACGAACGCGTACAGGAGCTTCGCGCCGTGCTTGATGATGCCGCCGAACTCCTGGGCCGTCCCGGGAAGGAAGCCGGGTACGTCGACGAAGGTGACGATCGGGATGTTGAAGCAGTCGCAGAAGCGGACGAAGCGCGCACCCTTGATCGAGGCGTCGATGTCGAGGCATCCAGCGAGCACCGCCGGCTGGTTCGCGACGATCCCGACCGAGCGACCGCCGAGACGCGCGAAGCCGGTGATCAAGTTCCGGCCGTAGCCGGCTTGCGCTTCGAAGAAGTATCCATCGTCGACGACCGCCTGGATGACCTCGTGCATGTCGTAGGGCCTGTTCGGATTCTCGGGCACGAGCGTCGCGAGCGCGGGGTCGCGGCGATCGGGTGGATCGTCCGTCGGAGCGGCGGGCGGATCGTCGAGGTTGTTGGATGGGATGAACGAGAGGAGCTCGCGCACCATGGCGAGCGTGTCCTGCTCGGTCTCGCCTTCGAAGTGCGCCACGCCGCTGCGCGTGTTGTGAGTGTCGGCGCCGCCGAGCTCCTCGTGCGTCACCTCCTCGTGCGTCACCGTCTTGATGACGTCGGGACCGGTGATGAACATGTAGCTCGTGTTCTTCACCATGAAGATCCAGTCGGTGACGGCGGGGGAGTACACCGCGCCGCCGGCGCACGGGCCCATGATGACCGAGATCTGCGGGATGACGCCCGAAGACAGCACGTTGCGGACGAAGATGTCGCCGTAGCCCGCGAGGCTGACGACGCCCTCCTGGATGCGCGCGCCGGCACCGTCGTTGAGGCCGATGACGGGCGCGCCCGCCTTCATCGCGAGGTCCATGATCTTCACGACCTTCTCGGCGAACGCGCCGGAGAGGCTGCCGCCAAAAACCGTGAAGTCCTGCGAGAAGACGAAGACGAGCCGGCCGTCGATCGTGCCGTGCCCGGTGACGACGCCGTCGCCGTAGATCTTCCGCTCGTCCATTCCGAAGTCGGTGCAGCGATGGACTTTGAAGCGGTCGAACTCGACGAAGCTGCCGGGATCGAGCAGCTGCTCGATGCGCTCGCGCGCGGTGAGCTTGCCCTCGGCGTGCCGGCGGGCGATGCGGTCCTCGCCGCCGCCGAGCAGCGCCTCGCGATTCCGGCGCTCGAGCTCCGCGAGATTCTCTTTGATTGCCATGGGTTTGGGTCCGTGCGGGAACGCGATCTGTAGTATGCGTATGGCGGAAATTCAAGGTGAGGCGACGCCGTCGAGGACGACTCTGTTGCCAGGCATGATCCCGTGGCGCGCCGCCCAGCCGCCGGGCACCTCGAGCACGTAGCGCGACGGCGCGCCGACGCCGATCGCCGCGGTCGATTGCGGTGTCGCGTTCGCGTGCACGCCGACGATCCGGCGATCGGCGGAGATGAAGATCATGTCGAGCGGGATGAACGTGTTCTTCATCCAGAACTCGTGGTCGGCGTCGTCCTCGAACACGAACAGCATGCCGCGGCCGTCGGGCAGCGTGTCCCGGTACATGAGGCCGCGGTTGCGGGCCGGCGGGGTGTCCGCGATCTCGAGCGCGACCTCCGCCGTGCCGTGCGCCGTCCCGAAGCGCGCGACCGGGCCGCGCGCGCCGCCGGAGCACGCGATCGTCAGCGCGAGCAACGCAAGCACGCGTATTTGCATGGCTGGGACCCGTGGGCTAAGGGCGGGGTCTCCCGGAGGGACCATGGTCACGGCGATTCTCTTCACGCTCTGCCTCGTCGTCGCGCTGGGCGTGTTTTTCCGTCAGCTGTGGGATCGGTTCAACCTGCTGCGCGCCGCGCAGCCGGCGGCGCTCTTCGACCGCATCCCCGACCGCATCCGCGCCGTGCTCGTGTACGCGTTCGGGCAGAAGAAGTTCGTCCGCCCGGAGGCATCGTACGTCGGCGAGACCGGCTCGGGCTGGATGCACTTCTTCATCTTCTGGGGGTTCACGATCCTCGGCCTGCAGATCATGACGATGTTCGGCCGCGGCTACAGCCCGCACTTCCGCCTGCCGCTCGTCGGCGGTCCGTATCTCTTCCTGCGCGACGTGATGGAAGTCCTCGTCATCGCGTCGGTGGCCTACGCGCTGATCCGCTGGCTCGTCACGCACCCGGCGCGGCTCTTCGGCTATGCCCCGGCCGAAAACCGCCTGCGCGGGCATTCGCACTGGGAGGCGTACCTCATCCTCGCGTTCATCGGTACGATCATGCTGACGGGGTTGCTCTACGACGGCGCGCGCGTGGCGCTCGAGGGCACCGATCCGGTCGTCGCCGGGGACGCGTGGTGGGAGCCGTTCTCACGCTTCGTCGGGGCGGGGCTGTTCGCGATGGCCGGGCCGACCGTCACGCGGGCCGCGGGCAACGCGGCGTGGTGGCTCCACAATCTGGTCATTCTCGTCTTCCTGAACCTGCTGCCGCTCTCGAAGCACTTCCACATCATCACGTCGCTGCCGAACGTCTTCTTCCGCAAGCTCGAGCCGACCGGGACGCTCTCGAAGCAGGATCTGGAGAACGCCACCACCTTCGGCACGTCGCACATCGACCAGTTCACCTGGAAGCAGGTCCTCGACATGTTCAGCTGCACGGAGTGCGGCCGCTGCTCGTCGCAATGCCCCGCGACGGCGACCGGGAAGCCGCTCGCGCCCCGCCAGCTCCTCCTCGACCTGCGCGACTACCTCTACGAGCACTCCGACGAGGTGGTGGAGAAGCGCGTCACGCACGCGCATGGCAACGGCGATGGCGCCGAGCCGCCGGAAGTCGGCGAGAACGTCGTCGGCCCCGTGATCAAGGACGAGGTCCTGTGGTCGTGCAACGTGTGCCGCGCCTGCGAGGAATCGTGCCCGGTCATGATCGAGTACGTCGACAAGATCGTCGACATGCGTCGCCACCTCGTGCAGGAGGCGGCGCGCTTTCCCTCCGAGCTCACGCGCACGTTCAAGGGCATGGAGACGCAGTCGAACCCGTGGGGCATCGCGGCCGAGAAGCGCTTCGACTGGGCCGCCGGGCTCGACGTCCCGACCGTCGCCGACAAGCCGGATGCCGAGTACCTCTACTACGTCGGCTGCGCCGGCGCCTTCGACGATCGCAACAAGAAGACGACGCAGGCCTTCGCGCGCATCCTGAAGAAGGCCGGGGTCGACTTCGCGTGCCTCGCCCACGGGGAGCCGTGCAACGGCGAGACCGCGCGCCGGCTCGGCAACGAGTACCTCTACCAGACGATGGCGCAGATGTGCGTCGAGACGCTGAACGCGCAGAAGACGCGCAAGGTCATCGTCAACTGCCCGCACTGCTTCAACACGATCAAGAACGAGTTCCCGCAGTTCGGGGGCAACTACGAGGTGGTTCACGCCGCGGAGCTCGTGCAGCGGTTGATTGCGCAGGGACGGCTGACGGTCCCGGCAGAGTTCCGGAAGAAGACCGTCTACCACGACTCCTGCTACTACGGCCGCTTCAACGAGATCTACGACGAGCCGCGCGAGGTGCTCTCCAAGACCGGCGCGGAGGTGAAGGAGATGCAACGCCACCGCGAGTTCGGGATGTGCTGCGGCGCCGGCGGCGGTCGCATGTGGATCGAGGAGGATCCCGACAAGCGGGTGAACCTCCTGCGCACGGATCAGGCGCTCGCGCCGGGCCCCGAGGTCATCGCCGTGTCGTGCCCGTTCTGCATGACGATGCTCTCCGACGGCATCAAGGCGAAGGACCTCGAGGACAAGGTACAGACCCTCGACGTGATGGAGATCGTCGACAAGGTCGCGCGCTGAGAGCGGGATGCCCGCAGGTCGGGCACCCCGCGCGCGACGCCGGTTAGGAGCTGCTGCGCGCGTGTCCGGACTTGTGAGCGCGCGCGGTGTACGAGAACGGCTCGTCCTTCCGGAAGATCTCGCCGTCGAACGTCACGATCGCGGTGACCGTGCGCGGCTGGGCCGGCTTCACGTTCGCGTCGCCCGTCAGGTTCTCGTCCGCGAGCTGACTCGCGAAGCTCCCGCGCATCGTGAGCGTGAACTTCGCGTCCTGCGCCGCGACCTGCCGGTGCTTCGTGCGCACTTTCAGGCGGAGGCGGTTGCTACCGCTCTTCGCGCGTCCCTTCGCGTCGAGCGTGAACGTCTGCTGGACGCCGCCGAGGTCGAACGCGACGGTCTGGCCGGCGGTCGTGAATCCGGCGGGGACGGGCAGGGTGCCGGACCAGCTCATCGTGTCCGCGCCGGACTTCGCGAAGTTCAGGTTGATCTTCGCCTTCGTCACGGTGAGCGGCTGGAAGGTGATATTCACCGTCACGTCCGCGGTCTCCGGCGCGCACGATCCGTTCGTGATCGTCCAGCGGAGCACGACCGGCCCCGTACCCCCGGTGTGCGTGAACGTGGCATCCGGCGCGTTGGCGTTCGGGCTGAAGGTTCCGGTTCCCCCGCCGACGATCGACCAGGTTCCCGTGGCGTCGCCGGGGTCGTTCCCACCCAGTGCCGTCGTCGTCCCGAGCGGTGCGATCGACTGATTGCCTCCTCCGCTCGCGCGGAGCGCGCAGAAGTTTACGACCTGCGAGAGATCGGTCGGCGTCATGCACTGCGTCGTCGTGGAGGGCAGCGTCACGATTCTGGCCGCCTGCGCCGCTGCGGCCGCCTTGCTCGGCTGCCCCGTGACGAACGTCACGACGATCGCCGTCTTCCCGGGCGCCAGGTCCCACTCGTAGGACCAGGTGGGGGTGTCGTTACCATTCACGAAGCTGATCGTCTTCAGCGGCACGTTCACGGTCCCGGGACCTTGGAGCACATGACCGAGGCGTGGATCGGTCGTGGTTTGGCCGACCGAGGGGGTGTAGTTATCGAACGTCGTGACCCAGGTGTCCGCGATCGTCACCGTCGCGTCGCCGGCCGACGTCGTGACGATCCGCGTGGCGGCGTCCGAGCCGAGGTTGCAGCTCGTCGAGACGATGACGTGCTCCGTGCCGCTGCCGACGTTCGTGATGATGTTGTTCCAGCGCGCGAAGGCGTCGTTGTCCGGGACGAAGACCTTACGCGAGACCTCCAGGTTGCCGATCGTCTGGGGGTTGAAGACGACCTGGCGGTTCATCGCCGTGTTCGGTCCGGGACACTCCGTCCCGATGGGGGGCTTGCCCGCCATGGGCCCGTTGTTCGCATAGACTGTCCCGTTGACGATCACCGCGTAGAAGCCGTCGAACGCGTCGGACAGCGCCGCCATCGTCGTGCCGCCGTTCACGGTCGAGGCCGCAACGGCGTGCGTGTAGGTCGCGTTGGACATCGCGCCCGAGGCCGAGCTCGTCGTGATCGAGATGTTCGCGTTGATGAAGTACTTGAGGCCCGAGTTGTCGATCAGCTGGATTTCCACCGCGATCGACATGCTCGGAATGCCGAGCAGCCCCACGACCAACGCCACCATCCGCCGCATCCCAACCCCCTTCGGCGGCTCACGTTCGTATGATACGAGCTGCGCCAGCCATCTGCTGATAGCGGCGTAACTGTGCGGTTGCAAACACTGCGGTGGGTGGCGGTCGTCGTCGCGGTCGTGGCCGGCTGCTGGCCGCGCCATCGCCCGAACGTCCTGCTGGTCACCATCGACACGCTGCGCGCCGACCGGGTCGGCTGCTACGGGTTCGCGCTCGCCCAGACGCCCGCGATGGACGGCCTCGCCCGCGACGGCGTCCGCTGCTCCGACGCGATCACCGCTGCGCCGATCACGCTGCCCTCGCACGCCACGATCTTGACCGGCCTCTATCCGCCCGCCCACGGCGTGCGCGATAACGGCGCGTACGCGCTGAGCGACCGCGTGGTGACGCTCGCCGAACGCCTGCACGATGCCGGCTACGAGACGCAGGCGTTCGTGTCGGCCATCGTCCTCGACCGCCACTACAACCTGACGCAGGGCTTCGACGGCTACGACGACGACCTCTGGACCGAGGACAGCCCGCCGCTCTTCATGATCCGGGACCGACCGGCCGCGCGGACCGCGGCGCGCGCGCTCGCCTGGCTCGAGCGCTGGTACGCGGAGCGGCGACGGCCGCCCTTCTTCGCCTGGGTCCACTTCTTCGATCCGCACCAGCCGTACCGCACCCAACTCGTCGACCGGATTCTCGCGCCCACGCGCTACGATGCCGAGATCGCGGCCGCGGATCGCGGGCTCGGGCAGCTGCTCGACTGGCTGCGCGCGAAGCGGCTGCTCGATGACACGCTCGTCGTCGTCACCGCCGACCACGGCGAGAGCCTCGGCGAGCACGAAGAGAGGACGCACGCGCTCTTCATCTACGACGCCACGGTCCGCATCCCGATGCTCTGGCGCTACCCGCGGCTCCTGCCGCGCGGCCGCGTGTACGAGGACCCGGTCCGGACGGTCGACATCGTGCCGACCGTGCTCGGCGTGCTCGGGCTTCCCGGCGGACGCGAGACGCAGGGAGTGGACCTCGTGCCGGCGTTCGCCGGGCGTGTTCGTTTCCCCGATCTACCGCAATATTCCGAGTCGCTCCTCGCGGAGGTCGGGTTCGGGATGGCGCCGCTGTATGGCGTGCGTGTCGGGGGCCACAAGTGGATTCGCGCCCCGAAGCCGGAGCTGTACGACCTGCACGCGGACCCGGCCGAGCTTGCGAACCGATATCCGGCGGAAGCGGCCCTCGGTACGCAGCTCGACGGCGTCCTGCAGACGGTGCTCGACGACAGCGCCCGCGTCGCGATCCCAGCGGCGGACAGCCCGATGGACGGGCAGACGATCGAGGCGCTCCACGCGCTCGGCTACCTCGCGCCGGCGGGCGAGCGCGCGGGCATGCACGGTATCGACCCGAAGGACGGCATCGCGCTCTACAACGATCTCGAGGAAGCCCGCCATCTCGCCCAGCACGACGACTGGACCGGCGCCGAGGAGCTGCTGCGCAGGATCCTCGCTGTCACGCCCGCGAACACGACCGCGCTGAACATCCTCGGGCTCACGCTTCAGCACGAGAATCGCGTCGAGGAAGCGGAGGCGTCGTACGCCGCGTCGCTGGCGGCCGAGCCGCGACAGCATCGTGTGTATGCGATGCTCGGCGCGCTCGCCCTCCAGCGGCGCGACCTGGACACCGCGGAGCGGCGCTACCGCGAGGCGCTCGCGATCACGCCCGTCTCCGTCGAGGCGATGGGGTTCCTCGGCTTCATCGCCGCCGAGCGCGGGGACGATGCCGGGGCGATGGCGTGGTACGAGAAGGCAGCCGCGGCGGATCCCGGGTTCCCGCACGTCTATCGGCGGATCGGCGATCTCTACTTCGAGCGCGCCGACTACGCGCGCGCGCTCGCGGCCTACCGCCGCGTGCTCGCGATGATGCCGGACCACTTCGAGGCGCTCGTGCAGGCCGGCAACAGCGCCCGCCACGGCGGCGACGTCGCAACCGCGATCGAGTACTACGAACGGGCGCGGACCGTGCGGCCGGACTCCTGGATCCCGCCGTACAACCTGGCCTGCGTGAAGGCGGTTGCGGGGGACGTCGATACGGCGCTCGCGCTCGTCGACCAGGCGATCGACGCGGGGTTCCGCGCGCCGAGCCTCCTCGACGAAAACGACGATTTCGCGTCGCTGCGCGCGACGGCGCGCTGGCCGGAGCTGCGCGAGCGAGCCGAGGCGGCGGAGCGTTTCGCGGAGCGGGAGCCGGGGCGCCTGCGAACGCCGGGACGTCGCTGAGCCCGGCGCTCAGCGGACGCGCGGGCCCGACACGGCCGCGCTGCCGCGCACGACGAGCCGCCACGGTCGCACCGCGTCCGGCCCGGCATACGCGACGCCGATGCGCGCCGTGCGCGCGACCTGCGCCGCCGGAGGCAAGGAGCCGTCGAGGATGCGAAGCCGACCACGCACCAGGTCGGCGCCGTTCTCCGCACGCGTGATTCCCATCGCCTGACAGAGCGCGCCCGGCCCGCGACAGAGCCGCCACGCCGGTCCGTCCGGGAGACTCCGTCGTCGGCGCATCAGCGTCTCGCCCTCGACCGGCTCGAGCGCGCGCAGCAGCACCGCCTCCGGAACGTCGGGCGCCTGACAGACGACGTTCATGCAGTGGTGGATCCCGTAGATGAAGTAGACGTAGGCGCGGCCCGGCGGACCGTACATGACCTCGTTGCGCGACGTCCGGCGTCCGCCGGAGCTGTGTGCGGCGCGGTCCGCCGGGCCGCGGTACGCCTCGACCTCGACGATCCGTCCCGCGGTCGTGCCCGCCGGCGAGTCGTGCACGAGGATCTTGCCCAGCAGCGCGCGCGCGACGCGCAGGGTCGGCTGGAGGTAGAAGTCGCGCGGGAGGGGACGACCCCTCACGCGGACTTGAGCTTCTTCACTTCCTCCGTCAGCTCGGGGACGGCCTTGAAGAGATCCGCAACCAGCCCGTAGTCGGCGATCTGGAAGATCGGCGCCTCCTCGTCCTTGTTGATGGCGACGATCACCTTCGAATCCTTCATGCCGGCGAGATGCTGGATGGCGCCCGAGATGCCGACGGCGATGTAGAGCTCCGGCGCGACGACCTTGCCCGTCTGTCCGACCTGGAGGTCGTTCGGTACGAACCCGGCATCCACGGCGGCGCGGCTTGCGCCCATCGCGGCGCCGAGCGCGTCGCAGAGCGGCTCCAGATAGATCGTGAAGTTCTCGCCGTTCTTGAGCCCGCGGCCGCCGGAGCAGACGATGCGCGCCTCGGTGAGGACCGGGCGATCGGACTTCGTCTCCGCGAACTCGACGAACTGCATGCGCGTGTGCGCGGCGTCCGGGGCGACGGTGAGCTTCTCGACCGCGCCCTTCGTCGTGTTCTTCGTGGCGGCGTCGAACGCCGTGATGCGTACGGAGACGACGCGCGGCGTGCCTTCGATCTCGACGGTCGCGATCGCGTTGCCGGCGTACATCGGGCGGTGGAACGTCTTCGCGTCGACGATCTCGGTCACGTCCGACGCCATGCCGGCGCCGAGGCGCGCGGCGACCCGCGGCAGCAGGTCCTTGCCCGTGGCCGTCGCCGCCGCGATCACGGTGTCGACGCCCTTCTGCTTCGCGACCTCGGCGATGGCGGCGGTGTACGCGTCCGCCAGGTAGTGCGCGAACGCCGGCGCGTCGACCGCGACGACGTCGACGCCGTACTCGGCGAGCTCGCTCGCGAGCGCGTCGACGCCCTGGCCGAGAACCGCGGCGTAGCACTTCCCGCCGCTGTGACCGGCGGCCTGGCGCCCCGCGGACAGCCCGACGAGGGTGGTTTTCGGGAACTTGCCGTGAACGTGTTCGGCGACGACGAGGACATTGCCCATGCTCAGATCACCTTCGCTTCGTTGTGCAGCACCTGGACGAGCTCCTGCACGGAGCCGACCTTCCGTCCGCCGGTCCGCTTCGGGGGCGTCGCGAGCTTGAGGACCTTCAGCTTCGGCGCGACGTCGACGCCGAGGTCGGCGACCGGGATCTCCTTCAGCTCCTTCTTGCGCGCCTTCATGATCCCCGGGAGCGACGCGTAGCGCGGCTCGTTGAGGCGCAGGTCGGCGGTGACGACCGCGGGCAGCGGGACGCCGATGGTCTCGAGCCCGCCGTCGACCTCACGCGTGACCTTCGCGCTCTTCTGGTCGCCGGCGAGCTCGACCTTGGACGCGAACGTCGCCTGCGGCCAGCCGAGGAGCTCGGCCAGCATCTGGCCGACGCAGTTCGAGTCGTCGTCGATCGCCTGCTTGCCCAGGAGGATCACGTCCGGCTTCTCGCCGTCGGCGATCTTCTGGATGATGCGGGCCACGGCGAGCGGCTCGAGCGCCTGATCCGAGAGCACGAGGATCGCCCGGTCGGCGCCCATCGCGAGGCCGGTCCGGAGCTGCTCCTGGGAGGTCTTCTGTCCGATGGAGAGGAGCACCACCTCGGTGCCGCTGATCTTCTCCTTGAGACGGAGCGCCTCCTCGATCGCGATCTCGTCGAAGGGGTTCACCACCCACTTGACGTTGTCGGTCGTGACGCTCGCGCCGTCGGGCGCGATCTTGATGACCGTCTCGGGATCCGGGACGCGTTTCACGGTGACGAAGATCTTCACGCGGTTCTCCTTGCAGGAATGATGCGATGCAGCAGCGGAGGGATTACACAGGCGTTACACGCCAAGTCAATCGGCGCGGCGACTAGCCCTGTGCCTCGCGGCGCGTGCCGGCATCGAAGCCGAGCCGGTTCGAGAGCTCGCGCGCGGCCTTCAGCACGAGCGGCGCAACCTCCTTCTCGATGCGCTCCGGTGCCAGCCGGAACGCGGGCGCGGCAATCGCGATCGCCCCCACGACGCTGCGCGCGTAGTCGCGGACCGGTGCGGCGACCGCGCGGATCTCCTCCAGGTGCTCGCCGAGGTCGACGGCGTAGCCGCTCGCCGCGACCGTGCGCAGCTGCTGGAGGAACGCCTGGCGGTCGACGATCGTCTTGTCGGTCAAGCGCGGGAGGCCGTCGGGGAGGAGCGCGCGGAGATCGTCCTCGGATTCGAAGGCCAGATGCGCCTTGCCCGCCGCGGTGCAGTGCAGGGGGAGCGCTTCGCCGAGCTGCGACACCATGCGGACGGGGCGATCCGCCTCGACGACCTCGACCGGGACGACCGCGTTCCGGCGCAGCACGGCGAGATACGTCGTCTCGCGTACCTGGCGCGCGAGGTCTGCCATGATCGGCCGCGCCTGGCGGAGCAGTCCCATGTGCTGCACGTAGCTCTGCCCGAGCTGGAGGCAGCGGATGCCGAGACGGTAGTTCTCGGTGGCGCGGTTCTGCTCGATGTAGCCCCGCGACTCGAGCGTCGCGAGCAGCCGGAAGACGTTGTTCTTGTGGAGCTTCAACCGCTTCGAGAGCTCGGTCACGCCGAGCTCCTCGGCGTCGCCCGCGAACTGCTCGAGGACGTCCAGTGAATGCGCGACGGACTGGATGATGTAGTTCGACTTCTCTCGGCGCACGGGTATCTCCGAAAAGGCGTTTTAGGCTATGCCGTGCCGGCCCGCCGAGTCAACGGCTTCGGGCGGGCATTGAAAGCGCGACGGGGCCTCCGATATGAGCGGGCGTTCCCCACGGAGGAGGAGACCAAACGATGAGCGTCCAGACGCAAACCGTCGACGTCGGCGGCATGCCGGCTTACGTCGCGCGCCCCGCGGGCGATGCGCCGGCCCCCGCGGTGCTGGTGATCCAGGAGGCGTTCGGCCTGAACGACCACATCAGGGACGTGACGCGCCGGGTCGCGGGTGAGGGCTACGTCGCGCTCGCGCCCGACCTCTACTGGCGCGGCGGGAAGGGCCGGAGCGTCGGCTACGGCGAGCTGCCCGCAGCGATCGGCCTCATGCAGTCCCTGAAAGACCCGGAGATCGTGTCGGACGTCCGCAACGCGATCGGCTGGCTCGAGAAGCAGGCGTTCGTCCGCGCCGACCGGATCGGCATCACGGGGTTCTGCATGGGCGGGCGCGTCAGCTACCTCGCCGCCTGCGAGCTCTCCGACATGATCAAGGCGAGCGTGCCGTACTACGGTGGGGGCATCCCGGTCGACAAGACGGAGAAGCTGCGTTGCCCGGTGCTCGCGTTCTTTGGCGAGAAGGACGCGTTCATCCCGCTCGACAGCGTGGAGCATCTGAAGGCCGAGGCGAAGCGGCTCGGCAAGAACGTCGAGGTCGTCGTCTACCCGGGCGCGGACCACGGCTTCTTCTGCAACGAGCGCGCGTCGTACCAGAAGGCCGCGGCGGACGATTCCTGGCAGCGGCTGAAGGCGTTCTTCGCGAAGCATCTCCGCACCTGAGCCGATGCGCGTCCTCCTCGTCGGGCAGGCCGCGTTCGCGGAGGAGGTGCTGCGCGGACTCGAAGCGGCGGGCCACGCGATCGCCGCGGTCGTGTGTCCGCCGGATGCGGGCCCGAAGCCGGATCCGGTCAAGGTGGCGGCACAGGCGCGCGGCATCCCCGTGCACCAGTTCCGCTCGCTGAAGACGCCGGAGGCGCGGCGCGCGTTCGAGGACGCGGACGCCGATCTCGGCATCCTCGCGTACGTGACGCAGATCGTGCCCGAGCCGCTGCTCGGCATCCCGCGCCGGACGAGCATCTGCTTCCATCCCTCGCTGCTGCCGCGCTACCGCGGCGGGAGCGCGATCAACTGGCAGCTGATCCGCGGCGAGACCGAGACCGGCGTCACCGTCTTCTGGCCAGACGCCGGCATCGACACGGGCCCGATCCTGCTCCAGCGCAGCGCCCCGGTCGGCCCCGACGACACGGCCGGGACCCTCTACTACAAGACGCTCTTCCCGCTCGGCGTCCGCACGGTACTCGACGCCGTCGAGCTGATCGCGCAGGACCGCGCGCCGCGCCTCACGCAGGACGAGTCGCGCGCGACGCACGACGGGCTCTGCCGCGACGAGCACGCCGCGGTCGCTTGGGACCGGCCCCCCGCGGACGTGCACAATTTGATCCGCGGCTGCGATCCGCAGCCGGGCGCGTACACGACGTGGCGCGGGCAGCGGGTCCGCCTCTACGAGCCGAAGCGCGTCGAGCACGCGCCGGGCGCCACGCCCGGCACGGTGCTGGCCGTCGACGAGGCGGGGATCACCATCGCGACCACGGACGGCGCCGTGCGCTGCGCGCGCGTTCGTAACGGTGGCGCGAAGGCGGACGCCGCCAGCGTAGCGCGCGGGCTCGGCATCGCCGCGGGCGCGCGCCTCGGCTGACGATCAGCCCGTCTCGCGCGCGGGCACGCCGAGCGGGTCGCGGATGCCGTGGCGCTCCATGCGACGCCAGAGCGTCACGCGCGAGATGCCGAGTGCCGCCGCCGCGCGTTGACGGTTCCACCGGTTCTCGTCGAGCACGCGCAGGATGCGGACGCGCTCGTCGCCGAATGTTGCGGCACCCGTCTGTCGACGCCCGATCACTTCGGCGAGCCCGACCCCGCCGGCCTGCGCGAGTACGAGGAGGGATTCGAGGACGTTCTCCAGCTCGCGCACGTTGCCCGGCCACGCGTGCTCCAGGAGCGGCTTCAGCGCCGTAGGGCCGGGCACGGTGACCGTCGTTCCCTGCGCGCGGTTGAAGCGGGCGACGAAATGCTCGATCAGCACCGGCAGGTCCTCGCGTCGCTGGCGCAGCGGCGGCAGATGGATGGCGAACACGCGCAGGCGGTAGAACAGATCGCGGCGGAACGTTCCCGCCTCGACCATCGCCGCAAGATCGCGGTTCGATGCCGAGACGATACGCACGTCGACCCGCCGCGCGGTGCTCGCGCCGAGGGGGCGCACCTCGTGGTCTTGCACGACCCGCAGCAGCTTCGCTTGCAACGCCAGCGCGAGGTCCTCGACCTCGTCCAGGAAGAGCGTACCGCGGTCGGCGAGGTGAAGCACCCCCGGCCGCTCCTGCACCGTGCCCGTGAACGCGCCGCGGGCGTGGCCGAAGAACTCGCTCTCCGCGAGCGTCTCGGGAATCGCGGCACAGTTGACCGGCACGAACGGTCCCGTGCCGCGCCGTCCGAGCGCGTGGATGGCGCGCGCGACGACTTCCTTGCCGGTGCCGGTCTCGCCTTCGATGAGGACGTGGGCATCGGTGCGGGCCGCGGTCCGCACGAGCTCGCGCACCTGCTCGATCGCCACGCTCCGTCCGACGAGTCCCGCGAGCGGCCCCGAGCGCGGCACGGGCAGCGCCCGCCGGGCGCGCGTCGCGTAGTCGGCGGCCGCGTCGCGCAGGGCGGCGACCGCCGGCCCGGCGTCGCGCAGGCTCAGGCTGATGAGGGGAAGGTCCGGGTGGGTCGCGGTGAGCCGGCGGAGTACCTCGCCGAGCCCGCTGCGGTCGGCGAGGGTCGACCCGAGCACGACGAGATCCGGCCCGACATCCGAGATGCCCGCGTCCGTGGCGCGCTCGACGGCGGCGGATGGATCCCCGCGCGCGATCGCTGCCGCGAGCCGCTCGCGTCGGTCGAGGTCGTCGTCGACGATCAGGATGCGCACGGCGCGCGACCGTATGCCGGCGCGCGCGTCAGTCCAAGGCGCGCGCGCGCATCGGACCGGAATACGGCGGGCACGCGAAAATCCGACGCGCGGGAAGCGGGTCGCTAGCGTCCGCCGACGTCGTCGCGCGCGACGAGTCGAATCTTCCACCCGGGCGGCCAGATGCGGAGCGCGTGATGGGGATCGTGCTCCCACGCCGCGACCTCGGTCTTCCAAACCGGCCACGTCGGGCGCCAGCGCAGCGAGCTGCGGTATCGAGCGA
>Ga0070731_10002808_pt1 | contig 16229 bp, 13 predicted proteins | sample Coa_R1_2_FD_66448 | JGI IMG/M metagenome (GOLD analysis project Ga0070731, IMG submission 66448) | Surface soil microbial communities from Centralia Pennsylvania, which are recovering from an underground coalmine fire - Coalmine... | ecosystem: Environmental > Terrestrial > Soil > Unclassified ...
TTATTGCCAATCACGGTTTTGCCGCCGCCGAGCGCCGTGCCGACATGCAGCGTGCAGCATTCGCGGATCACGCAATTGTCGCCGATGTTCAGCGTCGTCTTCTCGCCCTTGTATTTCAAATCCTGCGGCATGCCGCCGAGCACCGCGCCGGGATGAACCTGCACGTTCTTCCCCAGCGTCGTCGCACCTCCGATGGTGACGTGATTGTGAATCACGCAGCCCTCGCCAATCACCGCGTCCGGCCCGATAATGGAATACGGGCCAACCTGCGCGGTGGCGGCAAGCTGCGCTTTGGAATCGACAATCGCCGTTGGATGAATCGAACTCATTTGCGCATGATAATGAACGTAGCGTATTTTGACAAACTGAAACGGTGTTCGCCTCCGCGAAACCGCTTGATTTCAAAATTCTGTTGATTATATTTTGATTCCCGCGAACGGCATTGTCGTTCGCGCACTTCCCGAAGGGGTAGCTCAATCGGTAGAGCAACGGCCTTTTAAGCCGTTGGTCGTGGGTTCGATTCCCACCCCCTTCATTTTCTCATAGGTAAAAAGCGTCCGCACAATGGACGCTTAATTTTTGTACCGGTTTTTGTACCGGTTTTCTGTACCGCTTTTTTGAAGCCGCGCGGATCACGTCTTCAGCGGCGCCCTGGTCGTTGCAGGTGTCCAAGGTTGACCAGCGGTCATGGCAATGGTCGTCAATTTGTCGGCGCTTCTGAATTTAAAGATGCTGTTTGGCAAGATTGCAATTCGGCCCACTTATCCGAGAGTTGCGCGTCTGTTATGAAATTCGTCCAGCGCCAAGACGCGGAAGTCGATGGCAGTCCCTGCTGCACCGGATCGCCTTCGCAAAATCGCATTTTCGCGATGGCGGCTTTGGGTGATTTGACAATCTCATCAAATGGACGGCCCGCTTGCCAAAAGCGATAGCCTCTAACGCCGGACTTCTCGCGCACTCGAAATCGACGCAGCGCTCTTTCGTGGTGTTCGGCAAGAACTTGCTTTGAGAAATCGTTTTGGACGCTGCGCTCAAAGGCAGCAATGTCGTGTTCGGCGGCTTGCGGCAGAATCAGCATGTGGACGTGATCTGGCATGAACACGTAGGCGCAGAGGTCAATGCGATCTTTTTCACACGCGGCGCGGATGGATTTCAAAAGGCAGCGGCAATGAAAATTGTTCGACAGCAGATTCAATCGTTGAAACGTATAGAACGTCAAGAAATGGCCGTGAACTTTGACTGGACAGACCGGAGCCTTTCGCCGTCTGAAATCGCACTTTGGGCGCATGATTTTGTCTGCAAAAATCCATTGTCTTTTATAACAGAATAAACCGCGCGCTCCCGATGTCCGCTTCGGGCTGCATCAAAACTAGGCACCTTGCCGATAACACCCTCACTAATACCCTCACTTGAGGGTACTACCCTTTCTCCTTCCATATCGCCAGCGCGCGGCGGGGAACCACGTTTCTGAATTGGCGGCGGTGGGCTGAAGTCTTGGGAAGATCACGCGCTTGGAATCCGAAGTCCTTTTGTGTGCGCGGAAATAGGGCCATAGATTTTCGAACGGCCTCACGTCGCGCTCGGACATGATCGACTTCAGATTCGGGTATGAAAGCGCATTGACGGACTTCGGCCAGACTGCTATTTTCCACGCGCATCCTATCTGGAACCTTTGATGTCTCACGTCATTCGCGTGGAAAATCTCGGCAAGAAATTCACATTGGGCAAATCGCGCGAGCGCTACAAGACTCTGCGTGATTCGCTTGTCAGCGCGATGGCGTCGCCCTTGCGGCGCGCGGCATCTTTATTTTCAGCCAAGGCGCGGAATTCATTCACCGGAGAAGAACTCTGGGCATTGAAGAATCTGTCGTTCGACGTGAAGGCGGGCGAAGTTGTCGGAATCATAGGGCGAAATGGGGCTGGAAAAAGCACGCTGCTGAAGGTGCTGTCGCGCATTACGGAACCGACAGAAGGACGCATTGAACTGTACGGGCGCGTCGCCAGCCTTTTGGAAGTTGGAACGGGCTTTCATCCCGAATTGAGCGGCCGCGACAATGTCTACTTGAATGGAGCGATTCTGGGCATGAGGCGCGCGGAGATCGCGCGGAAATTCGACGAAATCGTGGCGTTTGCGGAGGTCGAGAAATTCATCGACACGCCGGTGAAGCACTATTCCAGCGGCATGTACATGCGCCTGGCTTTTGGAGTCGCGGCGCATTTGGAACCGGAGATTCTCGTCATCGACGAAGTGCTCGCCGTCGGCGACACGGCGTTTCAGAAAAAATGCCTCGGCAAGATGGAGGAAGTCTCGAAGACCGGGCGCACCGTCCTGTTTGTCAGCCACAACATGCAGGCCATCCGCGCGCTCTGCCAGCGCTGTATTCTTCTCTCGCAAGGCGCGCTGCTGCACGATGGCCCGGCCGCCCAGGTCGTCGGCATGTACAACGACGAGATGCGCAAATCCGAGATTGACGCCAACACGTCGGTCCACAACTCGCAATTTCGCCGCGGCAGCGGCGCGGTGCGCTTCAGCAAAATTTCCGTGGAGGGCACAGACGGCCGGCAGCGCTACGAGTTCGAGATGGGAGAAAGCGTGCGGTTTCGGCTGGGGTACCAGGTGAACGAGGACGTCCGCGCGCTGAACGTAGAGGTGTTGCTGCGAGCCGGCATCACCAATGCGCCCTTGACGGACGCGCAATACGCGATTTCGAAAACGCCGCTGAAGGCCGGCGAGAGCGGGGAGATCGTGATCGAATTTCCCGATATTGCGCTGCGGCCCGGCGAATATCCGCTGTACTTCTGGCTCGGCGAAACCACGAACAATTTCTACGACGTCGTGGACAACCTTTCCGCGCCGCTCATCATCAATTCCCGCAAAAGCATCGAAGAACCGGGATACGATCCAGCCCAAGCGCAGGGCTTTTTTTCGATACCGTACAGGCGCGTCGATTAAGATTTTTGAATCATTGATCGCTGGAACTTTCCTTTCTCTTGTAGACTGCAAAGGAATATCCCGGCGGCGCCGATCCGAGCTTTATTCCTAGAACTACCGGCGGCTTATTGACAAAATAATTCGCAACAATTTCCCACCCTTCGCATTCCTTTGGAACCAGACGGCCCGTTCCCTGCTGCCCAAGTATAATCATTTTCAGTTCCGGAACGTTCAAATTGAGGGACGAAAGTGGGTTTCTGATTTCATCTGGATCCGCCATGGCGGTAAAGCGTAATCTTTTGTAATCGTCGGTGAAAAATAGAACGGCTCTGCTGCCTCCATAGATTCCATCGTCCGGCAATTTGATCTTTTCAAACAATTGCAGCCCATGTTCAAGCGAAACACCATCCTTGCAATACACAATGAACAATAGTACGCACCGTGCAAAGCCCAGCGCTGGAATGAGTGTTACGAGAAACGCAATTCCTCTAGCGACGAGCCCCGCAATATTCTTGAAATAATAAATCAAAACGCAAAGAAAAATCGGCATACTGCCTTGAAAATTCTGGTTTCGTCCCGAACAAAATCCAAGGACTAAAAGCATAACAACAAGCAGGACTATCGCAGCCGCCGACATCGCATATCCAAGCGTCTTGGTCTTGATCTTTAACATTACGGCAAAACACGCATACATGCAAAATACCAAACAAAAGAACAGAGCGGGCGTATTGGGTATCGCGATAAAGTTAAAAAAGAAAGTCGAGATGGGGTCCGCCACATCGCCCACCGAGACTTTCCCATTCAATCTCACGAAATAAAGCCATTCCTCAAATGGAAATGGATATAAACAATAGAATGACAGCCTGAAGATTAACAAGGAAATAACGCCCGATATGACGGCAAACAGCACACTTTTCAAACCGCGTGTGCCCGTGACGCCAAAATAGGCAATAGAAAGCAGTCCCCAAATCGCTCCCTCGGATGGAGATATTGCCGCCTGTAACCCCGCAGTCACTCCCATAGTGATGACTGCGCACCTTGGAAATCGATAAAGTAGAACGATCGTGATAGAGGTAAATAGTATCGACAATATCTCGGCCCGTCCCGACAGGTACATCAAAACTGCGGCTTGAGCACAAAGCGAAAGAGCGGCAAGCGTCGCATCCGCCCAAGAAAATACCGCGCCGCGCAATTTAAAGACGAAAAAAAAGATTATTGAGCTAACAAGAGTTACAAACGCAGCCATTAGAGTAATGATTCGCGGAATCAGATGACTCGCGCCGTCGTGAGGCAACAGCTTTCCCAAAATTATTTGAAACAAGTAGCCATGATAATTGTGATGCAGGCTCGGATTGAAACGCCGGACCGTCATGTGCGTCATGTTCAAGAATCCATCGCCGTGCGCATAGCTCACGGCGGCGCACAATCCCTCGGAATCGCTCCACGGGAGTGGGTAGTCGTTGAGAGCAAATACAATCAACAGGATGCAAAGTGCGGTAGCAAACGCGAAATACGCGCGGGAAGAAGTAAGACCAGCCGCTTCCAACCGCTTCATTGCATGTGAAATCATGACGGACCCTTTGATCAATCGTCGCCACCGCTTGGGAGCTTGGCCCGTCAATCCCAAATATGCCGTACCAATTCGAATGCCTCGGCAGCTTGCAAGCCGGCAACGCTTCCCCAATGCAACGCCGCCGCGCGGAGCGATTCCGGCGAACGCGGATGCGGGAACGGTCGCGCCTCGCTCTCGTAATTCTGCATCGCCGCGATTTTCGTATCCAGCGTTGCACCGATGTCGACAAATGTGCTGGGCCGAAATGCCGGTTCGTATTTCTGGAACGCCCATTCCGTCGAGGACATGACTTCGTACGCAAAAAGATGTTTTACCGGACAGCCCGCCATCGGCCGTGTCGCGGTCAGTGCCGCTCGGTATGTGACGACGTGATCGAGATTCAAATCGCCGCCGTGCTGCGTGAAGACAATCTCGGGCTGCAATTGTGCGGTGAGCGTTTCGATAACCTTCACCACGTCCAAAAGCGGCACCGTATCGAAGCGGTTGTCCGGCAATCCAAACGTGAACAGCTCCCGCACCCCCATGATTTTTGCCGCGTTTGCCGCCTTCGCCTTCAAAGCCTCAAGTTGCGCGCCGCCAGCCGCCTCGCGCTTGGCGTGGCGCGAAGTGATGCCTTCGCCGAGGATGGCGACATAAGTTTCATGCCCCTCCCGCGAAAAGCGCGCCAGCGTCCCGCCGCAGCCCAGCACTTCGTCGTCCGGATGCGCGGCGATGCACAGAATTCTCATGTTGCGGGCGTCTCCTGATTGGCACTCAGTAGTCTAAGGCTTTCCGGCCCGTGATTGAAGAGCAAGTCGAGTACCGACATGAAGGGCTCAAAATTCGGGAAGACCTGCGTGTACTGCGGATGTTTATAATCGTGAAAAAAAATCGCGATCCCTTCCTTCGCGAACGCGGACGCATTGAGGTAATCGCGTCCAAAGGGTCCGGACACATACGTTGTGGCGCCCGCGTCCTTGCACAGGTTCAGCACGAGCTCGTCTTTCTTGCCGCACGGGTTCATCTGCGAGCTATACCGCAGCGGCGTGCGAATGCCAAGAGCGTGGAGCAGATAATCGTTGATTTCGCGAGTCAGGTCGCTCAGCTTGTTCCACGGCTTCGCATAAATCGCCTCAAAGAACGGAGCGTGTTCGGCGAAGAACGGCGCTTTGGCGTAATGGGTCTTCAAGTTTTGCCAGTGCTTTTTCTGCCACGGCTGGTCGTTTGCTGTCTCAACGTCATTAATCGCCAAATCGCCAAATCGCCCCTTTGTTTTCAGCGGAACGGTAAGCCAGCACGACCCTTGCGGCGTGCGAATTTTATTCCGGTTGGCAACGCTGTTTTTTTCGAACTGAACGTGATCCAGAACGATGTGAAGGTCGCTGATGGCGATGCGGTGATAAAAGCCCAGCCACGGGATATACGCCAGTTGGTTGATGGACACGATCATCGGCGCGGTTTCCGATAAGGAGAGTCGTGAAGTCGTACGGCCATTCTCACTTGCCATAATGCTCCACATCAGCCGCCTGGTGTGTCGCCGGGGTCGTACGACAAATGCAATTTCATATAGATCCGGCGCCCGCTTTCAACAAAATACGCGCCGGGATAACGATCGAATGTTCGCGCCCTCAGAATATCGATCAACTGGCGTCCCTTGTAGTCCCGATCCAGATCGACGCAATCGATCTTTTCAAGGTCTTTGTCCTTATGGAAGGCGCCCGCGAGTCGCGGCTGGCCCACGCGTTCAACCGGCCCGCGCTTAAGTTTGTGCCACGTTTCCAAAAACAGGGTCTCGGCTTCAGATTCCAATTTGCAATACAAGGACTTTCCCGTGTCGATCGGCTCGACTGGAACAGCGCGTTGGACGATGATGTCGCCCGTGTCGATCGTTTCGTCGATATAATGCAGGGTCACGCCTCCCGGCGTTCCCTCGACGATGGTCCAAATATTTGGATGAGCGCCGCGATTGTGCGGGAGCAGGGAAAAATGCAGGTTGACGGCTCCAAGCGGGAAAATCGATAGGAATTCACGCGACAGTTTATAGCCGAATTGAACCGAAATTGCCATTTCCGGGCGAAGTGCAACAAGCCGATTAAACGTTGTTGGATCAGCGAGTTTGGAAGAGTCGATGATTTCCGCCCCTGATCGACGCGCCGCCGCGAGCAAGAGATCCTCGTGCTTTCGATTTCCGGGAGGATGAACGACAACGCCAACGAGTTCCTCTCCCTCCGTCACCAGCCAATCCAGCAATCGTGCCGCGGTGCGGTTGTTGCCAAGAAAGACGATTTTCATGTTCGTAAAATTCCAAGGACGTCTAAATAAAATCATCCGGCCCGAGGACATGTCCCGGACCGACGAGGTTCCTGAGCCGGCGGCCGACGATCCATTCGACCGCGGCCGGCGGCAGGCCGGTGCCTGGGCGACGAAAACCAATTTCTTCCACAGACAGACGGTGTCCAGCGGGCAACGTCACCTTCACGACACAGGATAACCGAAAATCCCTTCTTCCACCCATCTCGCTCCCCGCCGGCCCGACGGCCGAATTGCCCAAGTTCTTCTCCACCGTTCGCACGGCGTCCACCAAGGCTTTCATCTCAGCCGGATCGGACGAAAAACAATGGTCCGGACCCGGAAGGTTTTTGTCGAGCGTAAAATGTTTTTCGACGAAACACGCGCCTAGCGTCACCGCGCCCGCCGCCGCCACGATTCCCCGCGTGTGATCGCTGAATCCAATCGGGCATTCGAACGCCGCCGCAAGCGCTGGAATCTTGCGAAGATGAACATCTTCCGGCGGCGTCGGATAAGACGATATGCAATGCAGCAAAGCCAGTTCCTTGCCGCCCGCCTCGCGAAACGCGCGCACCGCCTCGTCGATCTCCGCCAGCGTCGCCATTCCCGTCGATAACACAGTCGGAATGCCCGTTCGAGCCATGGATCGAATCAGCGGCAGATGTCCAAGGCAATCCGAACCGTTTTTCAACAGCGCGCACCCAATTTCGACCAGGTCGCGCAACCCGCCCTCGCCCATTGGCGTGCAAAAAAACATAACGCCACGCCGTTCACACTGCGCTTTCAATTCAGGCAGCCATTCGCGCTTAAGAATGTAGCGGCGAAACATATCAATCTGCGGCTCCGTAACCGAGACGCCTTGAGAGACGTAGGTGTACGTCAGGCTCGTGTCAAAAAGAAAGTCCTCGATCGCGTAGTTTTGAAATTTGACGCCATCCGCACCCGCTTCCGATGCGGCGTCAATCATTTCCTTGGCCAGACTTAAGCTGCCGTTATGATTAATGCCGACTTCAGCCGCGATAAAACACGGCTGGCGCGGACCGATCTTCTTATTTGCCACAACGATTGGGTTCACGCGATTGCCTTTCCCATTTCAGCCATGACCCGTTGCGCGCCCAAACCGTCCACGAGCCTTCGCCCCGCAGACGCCATATTACTTCGTTTGCGCGCATCGTTCAATAGTTCGCGCAAGGCGCGCGGCAGCCGAAGCATTGCATCCGGCGCGGGCTGGCCCAGCACGACGGCCGCGCCCGAATTGCGCAGTTTGCCGCCGGCCACGTCCTGGTTTTGCGCCAAAACGAAAACCAGCGCGGGCAGTTGCATGAAGCACAACTCCCAACAGGTGCTGCCGCCGGCGGTGATGGCCGCACTTGCGCGGGCCATGCGCTCATCCATGTCGGATGCGTTGACATTCAGCGCGGCTTTGTGGCGCGAATTGCGGCACGCTTTTTCAAGCGCATCCAGATGCGTATTCGCAGTCCCAGCCACAACATCCAGTTCCAATGCGCCAGCTTCGGGCGCTTCGAGCGCGCGCAAAACATCGAGCGTCACGTTTTGCGGGTCGCTGCCGCCGAAGGAAATCAGCACACGGTTGCCGACGGACGCGAAATCGCGCTGCCAATCGCGCCAGCGCTGAAACTCGCGGCGCAATAACGCGTAGGACGCGCCCAACAGTAGCCGGGTGTGCGGCGCGCGCAGTGCGTACAGGCCTTCGTCCGCGCCGAGATTCTGATTTAAAACCAAGTGTGCGGAATAAAAGTCCGACTGTCCGTAGTCGTCAAACGCGAGCACGCGCGAATCGCTTGCATCCACGAGGCAGCGTTGATATCCCGAATCAAAGCGATAACCGTCGATGACGATCCAATCCACATTCTCCGCGCGCGCCATCTTTACCGTTTCCCAGGCGTCCGCTTCGCGGCCAATTTCAACGTGAATGCGGCGAACGTCGAATCCTTCCTGGCGAATCCGCGCCAAGATCCCCGGCGAACTATCGCGCATCGCGAATTCCACGCGCGCGCCCTGTGCGGCCGCTTCCTGTGCCAGCGCCAGGCAGCGCATTGCGTGGCCGCTGCCGATGTCCTTGGACGCATCGCATCGGAATAACAGATTCATACTTTTTTCTGCTCGACGTGTGCATTGAGCCGGGCAATTTCCGGGTGGGCTTTCGTGCACGCCAGAAGTTCACGATACCCGGCCAGCGGATTTCCGACGCAATTAACGAGCGCCTCAATCATCGCGAAATCGTCGTACGTATCGACACACCAGCGGAAGCGCGAATTGTCTTCGCTGTCACTGATCGACTGCTTTACGAACAAATCCGGTGCTGAACTGTAGGCCATTTCGGTGACGTGTTCCCGCTCGGGCGTGGGCGCGGGGGGCGCCATGCGCTGCATTCGTTCGAGCACGTCCATCCAAAAAGCTTCGGTGTCCAATCCCCGTGGATACGTTCTCGACTCGCAGTTGTTGACCAAGTCGAACTGAGGATTTCGCGCCAGGAAATCCATGACCTTCGCGCCTTCGATGGGATCCCAAAGAGGACAATCCGATGTCACTCGAACGACGATTTCGGCGCGCGCCTCACGCGCCGCTCCCCAATAACGCGAGAGCACGTCGTCTTCGGAGCCCCGGAACCAGCGCACGTTTACTTTTTCGGCGATGGGGATGATCTCATTGTCCGTGGCGTTCACGGTCGTGGCGACGACAACCTCCGCGGCGGGCGCGCATTTTTTCAGCCGTTCCACATGCCACTCGAGCAACGTGCGGCCTTGAATGCGCTGCAACACTTTGCGCGGCAGGCGCGTCGAGGTCGTGCGGGCTTGCGTGACGATGACGATGCGGCTCATGTCCGGGAGGTCCCCAATAACTGGTGAGCGCGTTTCCGGTGGCGGCGGTTAAGCCATGCACCGACAAGCGGAAGCTTTTCAAAGCCGCCCCAAAAATAATCGAGATGCCGGCCATAAGCAATGCGGCGGCCTTTGAACTTTCCAGTCGTGTAACTTTCCGCCTTGAAATACTTAAATGGCTGGCCGAACGTTTCGCAAAAATAGCCGTACACCAAGGCGGGTTCGACGGGTTTTGGCGGCAGCGCCTTCGAGAGAAGTGCGAGCAATTCGGTGTGAGTTGCCGGATTGTAGGTGGCGCCCATGTCATAGTAGAAACTTTGGCCGGCCAGCACCGACGGCTTTCCGAAGTAAACGGCCTCCATGCCCATCGTCGAGCCGAAGGTGAGCACGGTGCGTGCGGCGCACAGGAGCGCGTAGCTGCTTACCGGCGAATCCGGTGGAATGATCATGAAGCGAGGATGTTGCAGCGCCATCAGGGCGCGCGTGAAGGCGTTGTCCACGCCGCGCAAGTGCGGGTGCATGCGCAAATAGAAGCGCGTGTTGTGCGGCAAGGCGTCGATATCGCGGCGGATGGCCTGCAAGCCGTCGAGTTGGCTGGGGTAGACCGGATTTTTCCAATCGTCGCCCACCGCCGCCAATTCGTCTTCGGAAGAATTGTAAATCACGACGTTATGGGCATTGGCGTCAAATCCCTCCGGCAGCAGTCCTTCTTTATGCCGTGCGACATAATTAATCAGGCTTTGCCCTTGGGACGCCTTTTCATAAAAGAGCCTCCCGATTCGCTCGCGTTCCGCGGCGTTGGGATTGTTTTCCCATGTATCCTGAATCAATTTCCGCGCATAGTGAATATCCATGGGCATGTGATTGATGAATTGCTGCGTCCGATGGATCGTTGCGCCGGCCTCGTACACGTGGCAGTCCACGTTTTTGCCGCGCGCCGCGCGAAAGACCGCACGAAACGTGGCGATGCGCGCATTGAGCACGTAGACGCGGTCGTAATGCGATTCGGAGAGATAATTCTGGACCGAGCGGTAGATGGCGAACGCCGTTTGCATCAGATTGCTGACCGCTTCCCGGTGTTCGCGCAGATCGAAATGCGGGTCGCGCGTGCACGAAATCATGCTTGACGCGACGGCCATGCCGAGGTCAAAACCGCCGGAATCAAATCGCTTCAACGCGTCGATCGATTCGAACGCGGCGGGCAGCGCGCTGATTTCCCGCCGGTTCTCCGGGGTCAGCTTCAGAAAGGGAGCCGTCTTGTACGCGCCTTCGAGCAGCTTGAATCCGGCGCGGCGCTTGGTGGTGCATTTGTGGCAGACCGAATAGCGGTGATGCAGGTTGATTTCGCACGAGGCGGCCTCGCCGCCGCAGATGAGCAGCAGGATTTCATCGCCGTCGTCCAAATGGCGCTGAACGATGTCCAGAGCCCATTCGAATACCGGCGTGTGCCGTGTCATTGGAAGAAAAAAAAGGATGCGCATACGATCCGGCTTGGCTTCTATTGTTGATTACACTCAGCCCACTCAATCAGCGCGTCAATCACGCGCTGCTGTTCGGCGTCGCTAAGTTTGGGATACATCGGCAAACTCAGCGCCCCAGCATAATACGCATTCGCGCCGGGGCAATCGCAGGCGCGGGTGCCCTGCGTGTTTTGGTAATAGGGCTGCCACGTGATGGGGATGTAATGGACCTGGCAAAAAATCCCGCGTTCACGCAGGAATAGGAAGAGCGCCTTCCGCCGCGCGGCAATTCGATCGAGATTATCTCCGGCGATTTGAATGACGTAGAGGTGGTACGCGTGCTGCTGCCCTGCGGCTCGGCGCAATGGCTTCATCGCGCGCGCAAGCGGCTCGCGCGCAAGCGCTGCGTCATAGCGGGCGGCGATTTCGCGGCGGCGTTCAATGAAGCGTCCGAGCTTCGCCAACTGCGAGAGGCCCAGCGCGCATTGCAGGTCGGTGAGGCGATAGTGATAGCCCAGCGCATCCTGCTCGTAATACCATGGGCCTTCGTCAGGGCGCGTCAAGCGCCGCGGATCGCGGTGAATTCCGTGTGTGCGCAGAGCGCGGAGCTGCGCGGCCAAGGCGGGATCGTTCGTCAGGGCGGCACCGCCTTCGCCGGTGGTGATGTGCTTGACCGGGTGAAAACTCAGGATCGCCATATCCGTGTGCGCGCAGCAAGCGGCATTGAACGTCTGCCCGTCTTGGCTGTACGTCGCGCCCAGCGCATGCGCGGCGTCTTCGACTACTTTCGCGCCGCAAGCGTTTGCGATCTTTCGGATCGCGGGAAGATCGGCAGTCTGGCCGGCCAAGTCAACCGGCACGATCAGCCTGATCGGATTCCCGTTCCGCGAATGTTCGTCGATAACGCGCGCAATTTCATCGACGCGAATCAATCCGGTCGCGGAATCGACATCGGCAAAGCGCACGCTTCCGCCGGCGTACAGCACGCAATTGGCGCTGGCGACGAAGGTAATCGGCGTGGTGATGGCCGCAGCGCCCGGGCCGATGCCGCTCGCCAGCGCCGCGAGATGCAGTGCCGCCGTTCCGCTGCTCACGGCCACGGCGAATTGCGCGCCCGTTTTTGCGCAGAGCGCCTGCTCGAATTGTTCGACGCGTGGTCCTTGCGTGATCCAATCGCCGCGCAGGCAATCCGCGACGGCGGCGATGTCGTCGTCCTCAATCCATTGTTTGCCGTAGGGGATGTTGAGCATGAAAGTCGTTCCGGGTCATTTGCAGGCTGGAAGCCCGCACCACAATGTTTCTACAACGCGCCGGGATTCGCGCGAATCCACTCGCGTGTCCGGCGAATGCCCTCCTCCAGCGAGACGGCCGGGCGCCAGCCAAGCATCTGCGCGGCCTTTGAATTGTCACAGAGCAGTTTGGCGATTTCGGCTTGCGGATGGTCGTGAACAACATGCTCGATTGGAACGCCACTGCCGCCATTCTTTTGATCGGCGATGACGCGCGCAAGCTCTTTTACCGCGATGTCCTGGCCGAGGCCGGCGTTGAGAATCTCGCCGTCGCACTTTTCACTCAGGCCGGCAGCGGCGACAAAGCACGCACAATCTTCGACAAAGAGCAGGTCGCGCGTCTGCGCGCCGTCGCCCTTGACGAGCAGCGCCTGGCCCTGCAAATCGCGCGCGATGAAGATCGCCACCACGCCGCCTTCCATATTGCGCTTCTGAAATGGGCCGTAGGTATTGAACGGCCGGACGACTTTGACGGGCAAACCGTATGAACGCTGGTAGGAGAGGGCAAGATTCTCCGCGGCGATTTTACTTGCCGCATAAGGCGAAGCGGGGTTGGTGGGATGAGTTTCTGAAATCGCTTGAGCACCGCCGGCGCGCGCGTAAACCATGCATGTGCTCATGACAAGAACGCGTGGCGCTTTGACTTTCAATTGACTTTCGACGGCGTGCAAATGAAACGGCGCTCCCGGCTTCAAGCCGTTCGATTCCAAATATTGGCGGCGGCAGGCTTCGAGCACTTCAAAGGTGCCGGTGACGTCGTTGTGGAATGTCGTGCGCGGGTCGTCGATCGAATCTTGAACGCGAATCGACGCCGCGAGATGAAAAACGCCATCGAACGGACCGTGCGCGTTCCAAAGCGCGCGCATCGCGTCCACATGGGTTACGCTGCCTTCGACACATGCAAGCCGGGGATTCGATTGGAATTCAGCGAGATTGCGGGGATGGGAATTGCTGTAGTTGTCGAACGAAACGACGGAGTCCCCGCGCTCAAGCAAGACTTTGGCGAGCCAGCGTCCGATGAAACCGGCGCCGCCGGTGACGAGATGTTTCATGTGTGGAGCAGCCTGAATCCGGAGTTTCCTTAAGCGCCCAAAAGAGGCAATTGCGTCTTCATCAATTCCAAGACGGCGGATTTGGACAGCGGTTGAACTTGTTTGGATGAGTAAGTCTGAGACGCCCATTTGGAATCCACCGGATAGTCCGACGGGCTTAATTTCGCAAAGTCATGGCCGTCGATGGCCAATTCGGTTTCCTCGAAATAGGGGAGCACGATGAACATCCGCTCCGTCTCGAGGCAGCGCGGCAGTTCGTGATCGGAGAACAACTCCTCGTAGAGCTTTTCGCCGGAGCGCAGGCCGATCTCATGGATCGGAATCTTTTTCCCCGGCGCAAGGATGGCGCTCATGGATTCAGCCAGGTCCATCAGTTTCATGGCGTGCATTTTCGGCACGAAAATTTCGCCGCCCAGTGCAAGTGTCGAGGCGGAGAGCACTAAATCGACGGACTCGGCCAGCGTCATGAAAAACCGCGACATACCGGGATTGGTGACGGTGAGCGGCTTGCCGGCGGCGAGCTGTTTGCGAAAGATGGGGATGACGCTGCCCGCCGAACCGATCACGTTGCCGAAGCGCGTGCTGGTGAAAACCGTGCGCGCGTTCCCGCGATAGGCATTGGCGGACGCAATCAGCCGCTCGCCGATGAACTTGGACCCGCCCATGACGTTGGTGGGATTCACGGCTTTATCGGAGGAAGTGAAAATAAATCTCCCGACGTTGGCATCGATGGCGCACTCGATCAAGCCCTGCAATGCGAGGAGATTGGTCTTGACGACTTCGAAGGGGTTGTACTCGCCGAGTCCGACGTGCTTGAGCGCGGCCGTGTGAATGACACAATCGACGTCGTGCATCGCGCGCGCCATTCGTTCGCGGTCCCGCACATCGCCAAGCAATCCGCGCACGTTCTCGCGGTTGCGGTAGTGGAGATTGAGAAAAAACAGTTTCTCTTCGTTGTTGTCGAGAAGCCGCAGGACACGCGGCTCAAAAGGTAGAATGCGCTCGACCAACGCAGCGCCAATCGTTCCGGCCGCGCCGGTGATCAGGATTTTCTTGTTTTTGAAATAGGCCGCGGCGGATGGGTCCAAGTTGTCATACATAAAGGTGTGGGAAAAGCTGAGGAAAATGAAAACAACACGACTGCTAACCGGCATGCATGCACATCAAACCCTTTAAGTCTATCCAAAAGTTGAGAGTGTCGTCAATAGGAAAATAAGGAATCGCGCTCAGAACTGCTCCGCCACCGGCGTCTTCGAGGCCTCCGCCGGCGCTTTCGTCAGCACCGGCATCGCCGGATCGCCGAAAAGTTGCTCGGTCTTGTTCAAATCGCTGTAGTACGATGAACCTTTCGCGAAGGCCCATTGTTGCGCCTTCATCAGCGCCGTACCCAAGCGCATTCCGCCGCTGTTGGCGTTCTTCAACAACTGGCTCGCGAATTCGACGGCGCAATCCGAATTCATGTACGTGGATGTGCCGATCGACGCGGCGATTCCGCCTTGCGGCTGCGTGAGCGCTTGAATCGCCAGGCTCTTATAACCGGACTCGTCTTTTGCCATCCAATTTCCTGTGCAAGTGCACTGCACAAAAACCGAATGACCGGTCCAGTTCTGAACCGAGTCGGTGTCCAAAATGACGTTGTTCGCGCTGCCCAAATGCAGCGCGTTGCCGTGGCCTATGTACACAATCCAGTCGGCGCCGCCGGTCCCGGAGCTGGCCGCGGCAGTCATCGCAGTGGTAACTTCGGAATCCGTCTGATACGTCACGCCGAGGTAATTGGGCTGCCAGGTCAGGTCCGGGAACGCTTGGGCCAGTGCCGCCGCCTGCGCGGGAAAATCGGCGACGGCTGGATCCGCTCGATCAGTCGCGGCATGAACGCGCACGCCCGAAATCGGCGCGCCAGTGTTGGACAAAACGTGCCGCACCGCGCTGCTGAGTTCGCTCGCGTCATTGACCGGCAATCGCCCGACCGCAACTTCGGGATAGCCGCGCCCCAAATCGCCGAACAGCGAATCGCTCGTCGCCTGCGCCCAGAACGTCGTGGACACGAGGAACGCTGGGCAAAGTGGATCGACATTCGCGCCGGAGTAATTGCGATAATCGTAGGTGGTTCGGCCCACGAGTAACAGGAACTGCGGCCGCACGGAGCGCACGGCGTTTTGAATGCCGATCGGGCCGTAGCGGCCGTAGTTGTAGTAATCGAAAATCTGCTCTTGATCGACGAACGCGGGGCGCAAACCTTCTTTCGAACGCTGCGTCAGCAACGGTTGCACGGCAGCGCTGAATGGGTTCGGCCCAACCGCGAGATACGGCGCAGCCTTCAGCGGCTTGACTTCGCGCTTCATGACCGAAATCGGAAGATGCTCCTGGCCCGCTGGCACAACCAGAAACTGCCCCGTGCCGCCGGCGCTGGCGGCGAAGCGGAGTTTGAACGTGCCGTCGAGTTGAGCTTGCGTTTCGTACGGAATAAGCGCCGCGCGATCCGGGAAGCGCGCGTCAACAACCCACGCGCTCGCGCTCGGCAAATTGCCAACTTCGTACAGTGCAGCTTGACCGCCGAGGTTGTTGATCGTGAGCGGTTCTGAGCTGTCGAGCGTCTGAGAGTATGACAACGTCATCGAATGCAGGAACGCAATCTCTTCCGCGCCATCGCTCGCCGCCGGCGTGATCAAGTCGATTTGATTTGCGCCCGCGGTCAATACGCCGGATGGAATTTGGAACGTGAGTTGAATCATTTGGCCCACACCGCTCCACTGCGCCTGCCCGATGGGCTGTCCATTCACGGCGACTTGCAGCGTGTGGTCCTGCGTCAAGC
>Ga0070731_10002809_pt1 | contig 16227 bp, 20 predicted proteins | sample Coa_R1_2_FD_66448 | JGI IMG/M metagenome (GOLD analysis project Ga0070731, IMG submission 66448) | Surface soil microbial communities from Centralia Pennsylvania, which are recovering from an underground coalmine fire - Coalmine... | ecosystem: Environmental > Terrestrial > Soil > Unclassified ...
ACCTGTATATGGCCTACAGGGTTTCTAATTCATAGCTTTTAAGAATTATGCAAGAAATCGGTCAATATGACTCTGAGACCTCCCCAGTTAGTGCTGTGAGCTTGTTGGCGCATTGTCGCTCATCTCTCAGGCGGCAAGCTAAGCTATTTTCAATTTTTCAACACTCAAAAAACTGAATAATTGGGTTGTTATGGTGCCGAATATGAGCTATCTGGCGCGTCAATATAAATCACAAGTTTCCATTAAATTAAAATGAAATTGCCTAGCTACTTGATTCAACTTGAGAATTTATCTTTTGGCCTTCTTCGGCGTGCGTCTGTATTCCCACCCAGATCTCAGCCGCGACACTCGCTTCCTGCCACCCTTTGAGCTATTCGGAATCGGATCTAGGGGGAGTGGAGGTGTCACTATCGTTTCGTCAGGTGCACCACTTGACAGCCCAGTATTGTCTGTAGCGATTGTAATTGCTGAGCCAGACTTCTCGGCGGCGACGGGTAGCTGGTATTGTAGAAGCTTCCGCTTCTCCTGAAATGCCAGATCTCTTTTCCAGGTACTGATAAGTTGTAGTCGTTCAACGGAATCTTGGCAAGAGCTATACAAGTCGTCAGCAAGCCGCCGAGCGAAGTTGTATTGACGAGTTGAATCTACTCGAGATAACCGACGTTTGGGCATCTTGAAACGGTCGTGGGGGTTTTGAGGAAATAGGGAGTTATCCTGTGCTGCCTTTAGCGATTCATTTGCAATCCTAAATGAATCTGAAAGAGTTGGTGACAAGGTTCCGGCGAATGCGGTGGCGTGGCGAAGAGGTGAGGGCTGTATCGGACGACTGGGACTCATTGGTATCGGGGGACCCGACGTTGGTGTCACAGGTATTGGTGCTCTACTTGAAAAGGCAGTATCGCCATAACCTGGGCCTGTTAAGTGTTCTCGACTCGATGTGCTAACATCGATGTGCTTCGGCTTCTGCGGAGTGGATGGATACGATGAAGAAACCTCGTTTGCGGCAACGTTACTCTGCGGGGGGTGGCTCTTTCCGAAAGGGAGTAAGTGGGGACGTTGAACTAACTTGGAGGGAGAACCAAATTCGGAGGTTTTTCGATTCGGATCTGCGGCGAGGCTCGGTAGAGGGTTAGAGGGCTTTGAAGGCGAGGAATAAGGTGCGGGTTCGGTGAGATTCGATGTCTGGTTCCTCTCATTTTGTCGACTACTGTCGTCACCAGGCGGTCGCAAGAAGATCCAGTCTTGATAGTTCATCTTGTGCCGTAAGTGTGGAATTATCCACTTCGGGTTCACAAATTTGATATGAAATCCGTACTTGGGATAACGCAGAAGTACAACGAAGATGTGTTCACAAGGAATCCCACTATGAACTACCTTGAGGCAAGTGCATAGTGCATGACCATCTTGGAGTATAGCGACATACCGTTTTCGACCATAGACCAGCTGGCCGGCTTTGTTGAAGAGATCCGGAGATCTGACCCTATAAACCGTAATCGTATCCAAGTCTTTTTCAATGATCAAATCCAACAAGCCCTTCAAGGTCATATAGCGATCTTCGAATCGAATATTGTAAATCTGTACATTAATGAAATTATAAAAAGGAGTGGTATACATCCTTTTCATCAAAGGGAGTGAAAGCGGGAATAACTTGAGGAGGTTCCAAATCACCTTCACAAGCTTCTGCTTCTATAAGACTTACCAACCCTACTTCTGATATTTTGGTGGCATTATCCATCTCGTTGTAAATTTGACGATAACCATAACCCGTCAAAAATTGCCGACAGTGAAGCAGAAAGGGTTTGAAATAAGGATCGACTCTGTCGGAATGGTGGTATACCAAGCGCTTCAGCTTCTATTAGCAACTTAACAAGACAGATAATACTCTTCTTCGGTCGTCCGCCGCCCTCTCATTTTGCTCCTCTACACGGCTATTGAGGCGCAGGAAAGAGCGAAGTAAGGTTTCGGTGGGTCCAAGTCCAACAATTCCCTTCTGATGCTTATGTTCAACCTCCACGCGGCCGGTAGTTCTCATGTCCGCACAAAATTTGGTCCCAACAAAAGCCCACGCCCATCCTTGGTGGTCTTTGAAGATGTTGTTCCGCAAATACGAAGCAGCCGCCGGAAAAGTCTGGAGCAACTCCTCCCAAGCTATATAGAAAGTTTCGGCAGATCCCATGCCATAAACTCTCCAAAACTGCTGTTTGAAATAACTCCAACTGCTTCCTAGAACAGACGCTAAATTCTCCCGTATATTGTTCATGAGATGAAATAGGCACAACAGATGGGACACCTCGGGCCAGATCTCCATTATTGCGCTGGCAATTGCGGCCGCTCGATCCGAAAATATTACGCCGAGTTTGATTGACGCGCGATTCTTCTGATATACGAGTCTGATATGACGGAAAAACCAGACAAACAAGTCATGATCTTGCTGCTTGCTCAAGCAGTGAGCGACGTTCCGAGATCGATTTTCTCCATCCACGACTATAATAGTAGTCAACGGCCAACCATACAAATTGCGATTCTCGGACGTATCAACGGACAAGACGTCCCCATAGACTTGTAGTAGCGATACTTGACATGGATTCATCCAGAAGAATCGCGCCATGCGATGATTTTCGTCAGACCAAAAGCTATGAATCCAGCCCTCTTCTTTCGCGCTGAGTTCTTGTAATTCAAGGTATATTGACCGAACTTCCCCACCATCAGCATGGATTTGCTCTTTTTCATGGAGTTTGGCCTTTTGAACGTAATTGCTGACCAGTTTAGGATCGAAATGCGTTTTTCCGTGTGTAGACTTGAGCAACTAAGCAACAGGTTAGTCAAGGGATCATGGCATCCTCACCTCCCGTATCACCGTGGCTTTGAATCCCCGCGCCGCCATGTATTGCATTGCCACCCTTTGAGCCTCATCCGGCGCTCGCCTAAATTCGCTGTAATATGACGAAGGCTCGTCGACTGGATGATTATGTGTAAGATCGGTTTTCGTAATTCGAATGTATCCCAATTTTCTGCAGAATCGGATATTGACCCTCCATTTACACTCCATTCTTTTGGATGTTGCATTTCTTTGACCCTCAGGAGGTATTATATCTGACTTTTTAGGCACCCATTTCCTTGCATACTCGCAGTGCAGGCCAAGCTTCATCAATTCTGCAAAATGTCAGTGAAAGAGTACCGGAGTCGTTATACCATCGGGAGTGTCAGGGAACGTTTTGACACATTCATGCTTTACTCGACAACCGTGACTAAGAGCCAGGTGCTCCTGCACATATCTCTTTCCGCACTCAAAGCTGCAAACAGGGAGCTGGTCTAGTTGCGCTTCGGTAAGGTTCTGAAACGGCGGGCCGCATAACTGGCATAGACGATCGGTGGCGGGATTCAAAGGTTTCATACTGTAGGGCATAGAATCCTTTTTCGCCCCGAACTTTAGTGAAGCAGACAAACTGTCACAACCTACTTCGATTCTCATCGACAGGACCTCTTGATTTAATCGATGCATGAGGCGTTGAACAGGCTCATCCGATGATATTTCTCTAGTACTCATGCCGGGATCTTGCCCAAGTCCAGGCTCCTCTTTCACCTTTCGATCCCCTTCATTACAAGCATTGATGTCCGCAGAATCCATATGATCTTTCTCTGAGTTCTCACTATCGGCTCGGCCATCTGCATCACTATGCCACTGAGACTTTCCGAGCGAATCGACCTTCGGTGGACCTTTGGGTGAATGGGTGTTGGCACCGTTAATTTTGCTCTGTTCGGTCGTCGGTTGCGACCCATTTCCCCTTCTCTGCTTGGTCAATTACATTGACAGAAATGAAGAAAGGGATTTACTTCTCCCGCAGCTTGCGTTTCCTTCGCCATCAGTTCCTCACTCGCTTTCCTCCATAGTTCGATGCATCTCACCAGCCATTTCTTCCGGCATTGAACGGCCAAATCTTGTGTCCAACTTGGGGCTGTTGCAGTACAGACTTGTTCAAGGAGTTCAAGAACAATAAGGCCGCAGCTGTCACCATCCACTTGTTGTGGGGCTGCGAGTCTGACGACCATTGTGTTCCAATCTGTGAGGTCCACCTCGAGATTTCGTCGGAGGAACGAGGTGAGGATGGAATGCAAATCCTCCGGGAAATCGATCCCTCCGCCGTAGCCGTCGGCAATCTGGATCTCTTTCTTTTTCAACGAGATGTTTATCATAAACCAATGATTTCCCGAACACAATGGGAAACAGATATCTTGAAGGGTCTTGCCGATTGAGAGTCGAATCTCCTCGAGATAAGGAGCGAGACTTTGGCACAGGGTTCCCGTTTGGTTTGTTATAAGGATACCTTGCCAAAAGTAAGTCGGTAGAACAGCGACTCGGCTCAAAGCATCTGCATTTTGCTGTCGAATGACATCAATCCCTGCCGACAGAGTTGTGCAGCTCAGCCAGTTGCGAGCTGAGAATTCCAGGAGAGCCCAAGGGGTTAAAGTGCCCACCCCTGTGACAGGGAAGCCAACTAACGATTTGTACAGGCTATGCTCTCGAAAGAATTTGCATACCTAAAGATTAGACTGACGACGAGAATGGACATACAATATCATTATGACAGAACTCTTCAGTCAAAAATCGTTTGGCGGACATGATCCTGCCTCGCATGCCTTCGAAATTCAGAAGATCCAACCAATATCCCACCGAGTTGTGCTGAACAAAACGTTCTTTGCCTTGAAAACATGTAAGACAGATACTGGAAATGCGACGCTCTGAAACCATTTTTCTGCTGAAGCTGGACCAAAGGGCGCGAACAGAAGCCTCGTCCGGCATATGAGAGAGCGAAAGCACGTCGGTATCCGGGAATCGGTCGCTCCATTCAGGCCGAATGCTTGATTTTGGATTCGGAAGACGTTCTTCGATTGAGGCGAGTTCAAACAAAGTGTGGCTTTTGATTTTGTCACTTTGAAATGATGACTCAAAACTGCGAAATTCTTGTTCCTGTCTGTCAGTACTGTCAAAAGGAAATAGGAAACCGTCCTCATTGGTGTATCATCATCTGTATCATCAACGAATAGTCTCGCCGGCTGTGGGCTCGTTTGGTTCTGACGTTGCGTACCCGCCCCGGAGGAAGGAGGTTCTATAGGTATAAGAGCCCCCTTCTGTTGTTCGCCTTCCCCTTCTGTTGCTATAGTGGTCATATTGTTAACCGATTTCCTAATCCGTGGCTTCGCTTTGGACCGTGCTTCTCTGGATCGATCTTTCGCGGGCGCCACTTGAAATGACCTCGGAACACGCTTTCGGCGGGTTGATTGCCATGGTTTTCCGTCTTTCCCTGCAATAACGAGAGACGCTCGTGCTCTTGATCGTGTATTGTGTGACTTAGGTTCTGGTGTAGGCTTTTCGGACATTGTTTTTGCGAGGCTCTTGAAAATCCTCTGACTTTGACAGATGTCGGAATTCAGCAACTCAAATTAATTCTGATCGGCCTTCGGCATACAACGGGACCTGACCCTGAATTGGTCCCTCTAGCCGGCAACACGGATGGAAATGAGCCATGAAATTGCTTCTGACATTTGAGCCAATCAATCTGTCTTTCCATTTGCGAAGCTGCGAAAGGGGGCCCATTCTGCCTCCCTCATTTCGGATAAGGCCAGTAGAGAGGCCCAGGGGTTTCTCCTCAAACGCGGAACCACTGCCAATCTGAACCACTTGATTGGACATCCGTGGATCTCATCTGCTTCAATACGGCGCTTTTTACTTTTGAGGGTCACGCCCAAGCGCCCTTTCACTTCTGTGAAGCATATCCACCTCAAGTTACGAAGCACTGAGACATCCATCAACCCTCTATACCAGCTTCGTAAGGCCACCTCGTCCTATACGTTTATCTCGAGTGTTTATTGACATCTTGTATGACAGCCTCATCCAACAGAGATCTTGAGCTCCGCTCCGAACTACGCCAGCAGTTGAAAAAGCTATCCAACCGCCACAGAGCGTTCAGATATAGGGCCTTCAAGCGGTGGAAAGAGTCCTCGGCTAAGGCTCCGTGCATGTCTCCTCAGGAACTCCTCCAAGAGCGGGAGCAGTTGAAAACGCGGCTCGAGCCACTATACATCCAGGAAAAAGCAACTCTCCTGAAAACTTGGACGAATTGTAACTCCTCTCAAAGCCGTTCAAAAGAATTACCACTGATTCCCCAGGGCTAGAGCGAGGGAAAACCTCACGCCCAGGAGCTCACTTTGATCCCGGAAACAACGTGCGCCACGTCGACAGATCATCCACCGTCGACCGCATCGAATTCGTTCATTGTGGATAAGTGAAAGCAGTACGAGGTCGGAATAAACAGAAATTTTGAACAGAAAGTTATAAGGTTGTTCCAGTAGATTAATAGGAAGGAATCCAAAAATCCGTCATCGGGTCATATTCCACTGATTAAATATAAAATTAAAGCTGTGATACACTTATCACAAACTTCCCTTGCGTTCTCGAACGGCCAGGTTGGATACTCCAGATCCGCGCTGCGATACTGCCACCTATACGCCCGTATCTGGATTTCATAGATGGAAGTGGTTGGAATGATTCGGAAAGCTTCTGAAGCTTTGATCAAGATGGGGGGTTAAAATGAAATGGGCTGGTTCCCGAGGTAAGTCGACTTGGGAAGCCACCACTAGCATTAGTAAGAGCTGCGACAAGATAGGTTCGTGCCTGACCTTCGCATTTCTGCCGTGCGCAACTCTTCTGCGACAAATAGGTCAGGTTTGGGTAGGAGCGGTCTGGGTCCATGGGCATACTTATCAGCGGCAGTACTATCCTCTTCAAAGCTAGTAGCGCTCCTGTTTTGTTCTATTGATAAACGCAAGGGTCAAGGACAGTACCGAGATACAGTGGTCTCGTATTGCATCCAAGTTGCATGTAATCTCTGCGGATGGCTGCAAGTTCGGCATCGCGGGCTTGATCCAGCCCTTGCGAAAGGTGTTGCACAAAGAGGAAACAACTTTGCCCGGAGTTTTTCAACATGGTTTGGAACTCACTGGTGCTTTTTGCCCGTTGGAGAGCTCTGTACTTCCTCTGACGCCATTTGCCCTTTATCTTCAATTCAGCAGCCGATAAACCAACTCGGGCGTACTCCCTTTCCCTCGCATCGACAGTGGTTGACTTTTCCGATGAGGCTCGCAAACGTCGTCGAGGGAGGAAAAGAGGATTTTCATCCCGCTGGATTTCCATTTATCGAGCTGGGGCGCTTGGCGATAAACAGAGGCCTGAGGGTCAGCTTGTTGATGTTCTTGAAATGCGTTTATTGTGCACTTACCTCAAACCTGAGTACTGCGTGAGACTCTAATGATCGTTAACCAGGTTATCCTTGGAGCAAGGGCGTTGTTCATTAGAGATTGTATCCGGATTCCAAGTCGATACAAGAAAAGATAAATTCATATTTTTCAGACTCTGACCTGGCCGGCCAAGGTTCCAAAAATCAAGTTCATATTTCTCTGACTTCGGTCAAGGTTCCAAAAAATCAACTTCATATTTTTCAGTCTTGGCCAAGGTACAAAAAAATCAGACTCATATTTTTTAGACCTAAACTATCTTCATTGGCGTCACTGCAAACTCCGGACTTGAAGCAGTGTCAACAAGGTGTGGTGACTCTACTATATACAAGCCCCGAATTGCTAAGTATTCACTAAAGCTCATCAATTCAGAATATGTCGAAGCGAATATCACACGGTCCACGGCTGGACTTGGGTAGTTGTAAAAATGGAATTACGTGCTGATCAGGCAGGGGCCTTAGTTGTCAACATTTCTCGAACACCATTTGAAAATATCGATTTGAATCTTGATGACGTCCTTGCGTCTCCAAAAGGAAACGTCCCGGATTCGCAGACCTCAAACACGGCTAAATCATTCTGCCCTTCTTCCCCGCCACTCCCAGTTGTCGATATCGCCGATTGTCTCCTCATTAGTCCTGTTGACACAACCAGTCTTGAGTGGACAACCTCCGCTGTCCTTCAAACCAATCAAAAGATTGAAGACCCTGGTAACCGAAGCCATAACGCGCAACATCCGTATATTACGCCAATGGAGCCGGACAAAACTCCAAACTGCAACTTGGTACGGACGAATGATAGGTCAGGAGCCCGACAAGAACATAAGCCCCGGGACGATTCTGCTTCCCTGACGATTGCGCGAATAGAAAAGGCGAGTCGCCGTGGCGTAGGCTATACTTCGAAGGACTTACAGGAAGCGCAGAAGTTTAGCTATGAGCCGAAAATTCCCATCTGGAAACCGTCGCGTGGGGTGTCAGAGGAACCAAGGAGCCGACGTCGTCCTGCTCGTATCGGATGGAAGTATAATTGCGGCAATTGGCCCTATTGGAGCACTGCTGATCTGGTTGGTGCAGTGAATATTGTAGGCTTTGGGTCGGGGTGGATTGATGAAAGCGGGCGCAGGCGGCGTGTGAGCTTGAGAATTGCAGGAATCCATCGTTAATTGGCCTCTGCTCACAGGCATTAAAATAGTTAAAGATGAATAGCATCATTGGCATTCGGGAGCACTTACATTACTTGCTTATTTCTTTGAGTACCATTGGAGTTTGGAGTTCAGCATGACAGGATTTGTTGGATGGAGTACCCTAACTGTTTAGCCACGTGGACGTATATACGTGAATTACAGCAAGTCAAGCTACATTTTCATTTATTTCTTTTCTGTATCTTTGATGCCGCTGTATCCACCAGATATGAGATGAAGAAAGGCGGAAAAGAACTACTGTTTGGTATCATAGCCTTCAAGACACGGAACTTGGCCAACTCCCACTCTTGTTTGAGATGCAATTTCTTCTCCTCGATGAGACCCTCAGTTTCCGCGCTCAGGAAAGTAAGGACAGCCTCCTTAGATCCTTGCAATACTGCTGAAATGTCTGTCATCTTCTGTTGTCCGCCTAAAGCATTGGCGTAGTTCAGCGCTTTGTCTGGATGAATAAAACGGCAGGCTGTTCGATAGGCGAGGACAACGTCCGGCGCATCAGACCCATCTGGCGGCCAATACGCAATCGGTGACGCAGCAGCGTAGATCAAATAGAATGCCAGGGTAGACGGCTCGGATGGCCATCGAAAGTTGTTTCGTTCAAGATGATTTGTATCGGTGATGTGGTCATCGGGATTGAATAGCCCAGACAGTATATTGTGTTGCGTTTCAACATACGATTTGGCGTCATCGCATTGAGCCTTTATGGCTAGCGCTCTGTCACGCAGCTCCGCATAATTCCGCCGTTGTTGTTCCAAGTCTTGTTCCAGAGCCGCTCTGTTCATTTGCTGCTGAGCCTTGATCCGTTCTTCTATTTCGAGCCGATATTTTGTACGATATGAACCGTAAGAGCGGCTGAGAATGATCGAGTCGGCTTCTTCTTGCGTCAACTTTCCATCACACAGTAATTTGTCCAATTGAGTCCTTAAGTTCGTCATCTCAGACTTGGCTTTGAAGTACGCTGCACGGCATCTTTTTTGCTGTGCAATTCTCCTCTGTTCTGCAGTTTGGACTTCTCGACGGCATACCAATTCCATTACCTCGTCCGAGTTCCATAAAGGATCGTCCAAAGGGTGCGTTTCATTACCACTCACTTCCCCGGGTCGCTTCATCCGAATGTTTGCAAGGTGTCGCCTGATCTGAAGCTGGTGTTAGTAACGCCTGAGTCAAAAGGCGTACCTTGGCTTTGGGTACAAGCTTGGAGAAAGAAAGACAAGGATTCTGTCTTTCGGTGCCTGAGAAGGGGCAAGCGATATAGCCTGTCATGCGATCGGTCTTTGGAGGCCGGCCACGCTTGCGAATTATTGGAACACTTTCCTCAATTTGTGCGCTCAGTTCAATGGCCTCGGGACCAAGCGAGCTAGCAGGTTGCCGTGTGTTTTGCCCTACTGCGGCAGTTGCAGGATCCCTTCGAGGCGAAGTTACTATTCGAGTATTGGTGACGATGTTGGGTGCTATTTGAACGATTGTTGGTGGAGGGACGAGGTCTGGATACTGATTACGCCTTGTGGATGGCATGCTGCTGGGAAACAACGCTGGACCTGGCGACCTGATGTCCCTTTCCCCTCTTTGGCAATGGCAAGCAAAAGGCAAATTTACAACGAGTCACATGAGGACCAAAATATATGAATTTAATTATTTGAAGCGCCGATATAAATACAACAGTAATTTCTGGAGCACAAAATAACTAAACTCATATATTTTAACCCCGTCAGGTGCTTTGTTTTGGTCTACAAAACGGCATCAGCATAGCATAGTCTACGATCAGTCAAGAGAACGGCAAAGACATCGATCTTTTCTCCGAGCACCTTCTAAGCCCCGGGTCACGCAAAGCTTTGCATTTTTCAACGCGCCCACCTACATTATGCTTCCCAAGCAATTGGTGACTGCGGACTTTCAACCGTCAACTCCAAAATCAAGTGTTCGACTCCTGACGGGGAAGATCTGGAAGCATGGTACACAGGACCCAGAGGACAAAGAAGTGTGGATGTGTCTTTATTGCCAGCAGAAGTATCAGAGAACAAAAGACTACATCATCAAAAAGCATATCGAGTCACACCAAGTAGACGTCGACGATATTGACAATATCAGTGGCCCATCCTTGACTCCCACCTCACGCACTCCTGCTGTGACACCCTCCCCCGGTCGTCACTTTTCTCAGTTACTTGGCCACGGAACGACAACCAATACGTATCGACACGACGAAAGACCACTGTCTCCTTTCGCTCTGTTCCCGGTTTCGCTTTCTCAAGAGCAGACAACTCCCACTCGCGGCCCCACAACCAGTATCTTTCAGACCACTCCACGCGTAGTAACACGGTCGAGATTACCACGGATGACAATTTCGAGTGCAGCAAAGGCGATCCCTGTACAGAAGGATGTGTTGAAAGCCAAAGCTGCTCGTTGGATCGTGCTGACGCGGCAACCTCTGAGAGCCATGACACATGCCTCCTTCTTGGGGCTGATCGAATATATTCACCCCGCGGCTGCTCAGCTTTTGCCCAAGTCTCAAGATACGATCAGAAAAGCCATTATGGATTGGTACGGCGAAAGTAAAACAATTGTGGCGCATCATCTCAACCAATCAAAGTCAAAGATCCACCTGTCGTTCGATCTGTGGACGTCGTCCCAGTGCCGCGCTTTCATCGGCATCGTTGCTTCGTGGACTACTTGCCATGACTTTGTTGCAAAGGAAGCTTTTCTTGGATTCAGAGAAGTTGACGTCTCACATACCGGAGAAAACATTGCATCTTTAGTCCTAACCGTCGTCAAAGAATACAACATCGGAAGGAAGCTCGGTACATTCACGTTGGATAATGCCTCGAATAACGATACCGCAATTGAAAAGCTGGTCGAAACTGCGAACCGAGAATTCGACATCTCTCTCAATATCGACGAAGTCCGCTTGAGATGCCTTGCACACATTTTGCATATCGTGATGAAAACACTCCTATTGGCGAGCAAGGCTGCAACAGAGCCGGAAATAGTTGGGGATTTTGGAGAAGATATAGTCGAAGACGAGGACGAAGTGGTATGGCTTGGCCACAACCCCATCGCAAGTCAAAAAAGTCCGATCCCAACTCTTAAATTTGTTATCGATTTCATATTTGCTTCACCCAGTCGGAAGCTACAATATGTTCGATTGGCGAGCGAGGATCTCGAAACTTCGCCACTGCTTATTCCGCGCGCGAATGATACACGATGGAGCTCACTCTGGGGAATGTTGACGGCGGCATTGCCAAGACGAAACATCATTGATGCTTACATCGCACAAGAACCGAAGTTGCGGGAATTTGTGCTCAGCGAAGGAGATTGGAGAGACCTCAGCACATTTCATCAGCTAATGCGACCAGTCGAACGATTATCTCGGAAAGTCCAAGCCCATGTGAGATCGGCCCCCATTGCATTGGTTATCCCGGCACTCGATGCTCTGCTTGAGGAAATGAAATTGTTTCATTCGAGAGTGCACCCTTCATCGTTTATGTTCAATTGTATCAAACGCAGTCTTACGAAGTTTGAAGCCTACCGCACGAAATTAGAGAAGAGCTCCGTATATTTCCTCGCTGTCGTTTTGGATCCTAGAAGGAAACTGGATTATTTCTGTCAAAACAAGACCCACGATGAAGTACTTCGCTGCCAGAGATATTTCTTCAATAGCTGTCGTCGATATCTGCCACCGTCATCAACTCCGAAATTACCCATTACTTCATTCAAGTTGCAACAAGAATTCGACCGATATTCGAAGTCTTTAAAGCTCCCGGATGATAATAACGAGTTTGGACTGCTGGAATATTGGAAGGAGAGAGAACAAGACATGCCTTTGCTTGCACATGTGGCCTGTGAGATATATTCGATTCCCGCATCTTCGGCAGAAACGGAACGAATGTTTAGCGCGTATAGTCCCTCCGTATACTTTGGATTGCTGATCTTGTCAGTGCAAAGCTCTACCTTACAGACTTGCGTAATAGGCTTAAGTGCGACATAATTGAGGCTTGTATCTGTCTGGACTCTTGGTTCAAAGGTGGCTTATTAGAAGAAGAGCAATTAGAGCAAGACCAGGCCATCAATGAGAAAGCTGAAAGGGAGTATATTATCCTAGACTAACATAGCAATCGACTATATTCCGACCCAGAACAGCCTGCAGATGTCTTGACCGAAGCATTACCCCCAGCCGCTCATTACGGTGCATTCAGCTATTGAACATGCACTGATACCAACTCCACACATTCACTTTCGCTTACCTCGTCATCGTTCAGCACTTCCGCTTACCTCGTCGTCGTTTAGCACTCTCGCTTGCGTCGTTACCATCAAATAAAGCGCTCCGTCGATTCCAACCTGCACTACTCCTCGCACGATTCCGATGGCTCCAACGCCTCAAATCATTAACCTACGCGGTCGCACAGCCAAGTACCTCGCCGAGACCAATGCCAGTGCCGGTGCCAATGCCAATGCGACTCCCATCATACCACCATGGCACACGCGCCTCATTACCAAGATTATCAAAGCGTTTAAGAGAGCACAGCGCAAATCGGAGGACGTCCAATCTAGGGAGCCTAGACAGAATGAGGAGCAAGAGAGCATATACTCGGTGCGGACTATGAGCTTCCACACTGAGGATGGATGGTGAGCCTACTTTTTCATTTAAAAGGGGCGAATGTGTGTGTGTGTGTGAGAGAGAGAGAGAGAGAGCAGTATAAAAGGGTAGGCTATCGCCGTCTCTAGTTCAATGAATCCATCCTCTAAAACGACATGGTCTGTATGTCATAATCCTACAGATGTGTATTGTAAGAGACCAACACTATTTTGTACGATATCTTCCTACCACCGCCGCACGAGATCTGCTCGATAAAAGCTGTTGCAGCGAAGCCACACTGACATACGATTTAGCGGTATACGCGGCGTGACACAGCGTTACGGGCCATGTTTGATTACGATTCAGTTGTGTACACGGGAAGCGCGATTGCCAAGTACTAGTGGGCTTGTATCCTTGTACATACGCCGTTATTGAACAAATTTTCTGTAAGGGTTTTCCATCTGATGCATCAATGATCTGAAGAGTCCCACTAGATCAATTTTTTCTTGTCGATAATCATCAGTTGGAGCCGCTCGTTTTTTGCCGATGCCAATGCGTAGATATGACTCCTCAGGATCGATGACATGATTAATGAAAGTAACGCATTGAAGGTTCTCGACTGAATAGGGGGCTTGAAGGATCATCTGAAGGGTCCCCCTGGATCAATTTCACATACCGTTGGGAAGTATTCTTTGGCCAAGGGCCATGTATCGAGATGATTTCGTCGGTAATAACTTGAGTAACGAAGTACAATTGAAGGATCTTAACGGATTTGGGGACTTGTTTCCTGATGAAAGCAGTGAGATCTGCCAATGCAAGTTCAATCGCCCACTGCATACTGAGGCATACAGGGGTTTTACCCACCAGGAATCAAGCAATCTCGATAGAAACATTCTCAATGCACTCGGTGAGCTCCTAAGTATTGGAACGACCCTCGAAAACCTAAAAATGCAATAATCTCCCAAAGTGGCAGCTTAGATTCAGGTTTGTCCCTTCGTTTTTCACGTCGCTTTCAGGGCAACCTCGTTTGAGATAGGCGCTCTGAGGATCCATTATATCTGTCTTCTTTGCCTTCAGTGTTAGGATAGATGCAGTGCACTCCCTCCGATAGGCATCAAGCATGCACAGTCGATCTCTTCAGTTGCTCTGAATTTAGAACCAAATCCTGAAAGATTCTGTCAAATCGCTGGTACCAGCGATGTGTATTGTGCTTGTGCATGAACCCGTTACTTCTGGGGACGGAAAGGACTATAAATATAGACTATTGCTACATGTAGAGACACACCCCACATCCCGCAGTCCTGTAAACTTCCGAAATACATCCCTCATACTTACACATCCTCGTTCTCCGTATGGGAACTCATGGACTCTACCGAGTACAAGCTCCCTTGATCCTATCCTTCCTCAGGGGTCTGCTCGTGTTTCTGCTTTTCGTTGCTTTCTGTCGGGTTCTCGGGTGACTTCTGGAACACTCTGACAACCTTGAATGAAAAGTGGATGTGCAATGGAAGAGGGTTCGGGGTCGCAGGAATGGTGTTCACACGCGCAGGTTAATTGGCAGTCCGCTCATGGCGATTGACGATTCCGGCTGAGGGGCATTTGCTGATCGGTGTGGCGAAGTGAAGAGGTGAGGTGTTAAAGTGCTCGTGCTTGTTCAACGCCGTAAGCACAAGTGGAAACTCGCTGTAGACTCCCAAGACCAACGATAAATCTCTTTCTGATTTTTCTAATCAATATCATCGCGATCTCGCTGAAAACTACAAGCTTGTGAAAGGAGATGATGGAAGAGGACCGGAGAATGACGGTCACTGATTGGAAAGAACGACCGTTGTATCTTCAATTGCGTGTCCTTCCAGAGCTTCATCAACGTAGCTCCATCCAAATTCTGCGCGTAAATTGCATCCGCCGAAATATTGAAACGTTGCAACATTTTATCTCTGTCCGCTGGCCGGATGAAGTCGGCAACAAGATTTTCCTGACAGAATTGCTTGTCATCAGATAGGATACTGCGCACAACTTCGAGGTTACGGCGGCTGAGAGGATGATCGTCGTCCCAGAGACTCATGGGAAGGAACAGAGCGAGATAGTGGAAATAATCGCTGGGAGTAACGCCTGTTGGAAAGAGCGGGACACCCCAATTAGGAAGAGACCGATTGCAGAACAGGCTCACCATGCAGCGGTTGCTGCGGTTGAAATGTTCGACTTTCGCCTGGTTAACCGTTACAATTCGAAACTCTTCTTCCAGTAGTTCTCGACTTTGAACGTTGTTGCCCTCTGCCATCGTCGCTCCAATCTCCTTCTTTGAATTAATTTGATCCTTCAATTTCATAATCTCCAGTTTTTGGCGATGCCATCCTACACTGTACTTTGTCAATCTTTCGTGCGCTTCCTCTGGCGTAATCTTTCCGTCCAATATCTCCGTCTGTGTCTCTCTCATTTTGTTCCTCTTCTCGGCATAGTACCGTCTGTTGTGCTCCCTTTTGGCCTCCTTTTCGGCAGACTGGCTACGTTTTTGCCGCAGTTTTAACAGACATCGCACCTCATCTGAATCCCAGAGCGGGTCATCAGGTTTATGGGAAGAGTCGTGCCCCATGCTTCCATGTTCTGTGTATCGAATCTTCCTTAAATGGACCGAGACCTGTCCGTTAGCCACGTTACAAAAAGAGTGCTAAGTACCGAACGTTTTGACTTTCGACCTTGACCCAGGGCTCGACACAGATCATTGCTTTGTACACCAGGCCTATCAACACTGAAAGGGCAGATGTACGGCGCTTCCCCACTGAATATTACCGCCACTTCTTCATCAATAGATGAAGGCGAAGCGCGCTTCCTCGGTCGCCCCCTCGGTCGCCTCGTTGCCAACCCACCCCTTTCTGAATTGTCCGCTTCATCCAGCGTACATGGGTCTACCAGTGGCGGCAATAATGGCTCGTTATCCCTTCTCCTAGATGAACAAGGTATCGAAGGCTCCGTAGTCAACGACATGACGCTCCCCCACTGCCATCGAAGTTGCAATGAGCGAAAGTTCTCCTCATTGGTCCTTCACGACGTGACAGAATCACGGAAAATGTGAGCGGGGCCTCTGCGGCTATTTTGTCTGGAGTTTCCGGTTATATCTGGGGGGGTCGACGAATAATATTTGTTGGGGGGTCGACGAATAGAAATTTCC
>Ga0070731_10002813_pt1 | contig 16214 bp, 11 predicted proteins | sample Coa_R1_2_FD_66448 | JGI IMG/M metagenome (GOLD analysis project Ga0070731, IMG submission 66448) | Surface soil microbial communities from Centralia Pennsylvania, which are recovering from an underground coalmine fire - Coalmine... | ecosystem: Environmental > Terrestrial > Soil > Unclassified ...
CCGACAGGATCGATCGTCATCGCCGCGCCGCTGAAAATCGTGCACGGCAGCGGCAGTCCGGTACGCGTCTTGGCGATTGTGTAGGCGCATCGATGATCGGTGATCTGGAATTGATGAACGAAGAACCGGCAATCGACGATCGGAGAATCGGCTGAGCGCGGCCCGATTGTCGATTGTCGATGATCGCCGATCATCGATGTGCCCGTCGCTATCACCGTCGCATGGCACGGACCGGATCGATCCGGGCGGCGTTGCGAGCCGGTATTACGGAGGCGAGCGCCGCGGCGGCGGCCAGCGCCACAACCACAATCGCATACGTGACAGGATCGTCGGTCGTCACGCCGTACAGCATCGCGCCGATGAATCGCACCAGCGCGGCGGCGGCGGCGAGTCCAATCACGAGACCCGTCCCCGTCACGACAAAGCCCTGACGCAGCACGAGGCCGATGATGTTGCGCGGCTGGGCGCCGAGCGCCGCGCGCACGCCGATCTCGCGCGACCGCTGCGCGACGCTGTACGAAAGCACGCCGAAAAGTCCCGCGCCGGCCACGAGCAGCGCGAACGCGCCAAAGCCGGCGAGCAGGACGGCGTACAGCCGAGGGCGTGCGAGGCTGGCAATCAACCGCTCGTCCATCGTCATCACCGAGTCGAGCGCCAATCGCGGATTGGCCTCGACCACGAGGCTGCGGAGCGGCCCCACGAGATCTGCGGGATTGCCGGAAGTGCGAGCCACCAACATCGGCGCGGGCATTCGAAACGCCTCGGGCGCTTGCCGGTACGTCATGTACAACTCGGGTTTCGGCGGATCGGTCGCACTGCGCTGCCGCACGTCGTCAACGACGCCGATGATCTCGTGGGCGTGTGCGGCATCGGCGGCGGTAATCGGCAGCCGCACGCCGAGCGCCGGGTCCTTCAAGTACGTTCGGACGAACGCGCGATTGACGATCACGACCGGCTGTGACCCCGGAGAATCAGCATCGGAGAAGTCGCGGCCTTCGACCAGCGGCACGCCCAACGCTCGAAAATATTGAGGACTGACGGTTCGCAGGTCCGCCTGCACCGACACGGTCTCATTGCCGCCGCGAGGCGACGGCATTTGAAACGCCATGGGCTGATCGAACGGCAAGAGCGGCAGGACGCTGCCGACGGCGGCCGCGGTGACGCCGGGCAGATGCGACAGGCGCGAGACGATCGTTTGAAGGACCTCGGCGCGCTGAGCAGCTGGGACGTCGCGCTCCGGTATCGGCAGCATGGCCGTGACGAGATTGCGCGGATCGAAGCCGCGGTCGGCGGCCATCAGCGCAGAAAAACTGCGGCCCAGCAGCGACGCGCCGACCAATAGTATGGCCGCGACCGCGACCTGGCCGATCATCACCGCGGTTCGCATACGACCGACGCGGGATCGCAAACCGTGCCCGACGGGCGCGGAGCCGTCCTCGACCAGCGTCTCGACCAGATTGATGCGGCGCGCGAGTACCGCGGGCAGCGATCCGAACAGGAGGCTGGCAGACATCGCGCAGCCGATGGCAAACGCGAGCACGCGCCAATCGGATGGGATTTCGTCCGCACGGGGGAAGTCGGCCGGCAGCATCTGGGGCAGCAGATGATGCAGGCCTACAGAGAGCAGCCAGCCGGCGACGCCGCCGGCGGCGCCGATGATGAGATTCTCTGTGAGCAACTGTCGCGCGAGGCGCCCTGCGCCTGCGCCGAGCGCGGATCGAATCGCCACTTCGCGCCGCCGCGTCGACGCGCGAGCAAGCTGCATGCCGGCGACGTTCGCGATCGCCGCAAACAACAGCAGACCAACGGCCGCAAGCAGCATCAACAATCCCGGCCGGACGTCGGCTGTGATCGACTCGAGATAGGGCTGAGCCGACACGCGCGGAGGTCCTTGGGTCCCGAAGACCGCAGTCCCGACCAGTCCGAGGCTTGGCGCCGAACGTCCCCTCGCCGTGCCTTCCGCAGCGGCCTGCGAGACCGTCGCACCGTCACGCAGCCGGCCGACGGCGCGAAACAGCGAGATCGATCGCGCTTGCGGATCGGCGGCGTTCAGCACCGGCGGGACGCGCATCGGAATCCAGGCCTGAGTGGCCGTCGTCGGAAACGCAAATCCCTTCGCCATCACCGCGACGATGCGATAGCGATCGCCGTCGAGCTCGAGCGTGCTGCCGATCGCATCCATCCGTTCGCCGAATCGCCGCTGCCAGAGTCCGAATCCAATCGCGATGACTTGATTGCCGCCGTCGGCTTCGTTGTCCGAGGTGTAGAGTTGCCCTTGCAGCGCTCGGGCTTGAAGCACAGCGAACAGACTGGCGGTTGCCGATGCGACGCGAATGCGCTCCGGTCCGTCGCCCACGGTCAGCGTCGCGACTCGCGAAGTGTAGCCGGCGATGTTGTCGAGCGTCGACGGCGCGTCGCGCCACGCGAGGTACGTCGCGTTCGTCAGGATGCCCGGGAATGTGCGCGTTTGCCCTTCGCGGGTTTCCGAGACGAGGACGATACGGTCGGCACCCGGCCAGCGCAAGGGCTGGACGAGCACGGCGTACGTCACGTGTCCAAGCGTCGTCGCGGCGCCGACCCCCATCGCGATGAGCAGAATCGCAAGCACCGCAAATCCCGGCTGACGCCGCAGCAGACGGATGCCGTATCGGACATCCTGGACGAAACCGATGAAATGACCTCTTCGCTCGCCCTCCGAGATATGTTCGCTGACGCGTCGCGGGCGCGTCGCGCCTCTCGACCAACCGTCGATCAGTTGACGGACGTGATCGCTCGCGGCAGCGGTCGACAGCCCATCGGCGCGGCCCGCCTCGAACGATGCGGCCGCATGCTGCGCCAACTCCTCCACGACGTCGTCGTCCTCTGGCAGTCCCTGGCGCCTGAGCGCGCCGCGGACTTCAGCCCGCCAGGTCATGGCGCCTCAAACCTCCCGAAAGCGCGCGACGCGATCGAGCGCGACGAAGAACTGCTGCCAGACCGAGCGCTGCGCCGCCAGGGTCTTGCGGCCCGCGGGTGTGAGTTTGTAGTACCGGCGCCGCCGCTGGCCGGCCTTTTCGACCCAGCGGCCTTCGATCAGTCCCTTCTCTTCGAGACGGTACAGCGTCGGATACAGCGACGCGACGTGATAGTTGAGCGCGCCGTACGACCGCTCGCCGATCAAACGGCCCATTTCGTATCCATGCCGCGGCCGGTCTTCGACGAGCGCAAGGATCAGCAGATCCGCGCTGCCCTTCTTCAGTTCCTTCGAAACAGGGTCATTGGCATCCATATGTGGGTTAACACTATGTTGAGACGGCAGAGAGCCGCAAGCGGTTGGGCGCGGACGCCGTGACGGATGGCAAATGGCTAGATGCGCGACTGGGTGGATGGGTGAATGGATTTAAGGACGCCCATTCGCCCATTCGCCCATTCACGCGTTCACCCAGTCCTGCCGGTCGTCATCCTCACGCCGCCTACATCGACAGCACGACCTTCCCCGTGATCTCGGTCGCCTCGAGGCGGCGGTGCGCGTCGGCCGCGTCAGCGAGCGGAATGACGGCGTCGACGTGAGGGCGGATGCGGCCGGCGGCCAAGAGCGGCCAGACCTCGCGTTCGAGGGCGGCGGCTATCTCGCCTTTTTCACGCGGCGGCCGGATCCGGAGCGTCGATCCGGTAATCGTCAGGCGCTTGAGCAGAATGGTCCGCATGGGAATCTCGGCCGTCGCACCGCCCATCAGGCCGATCTGCACGAGGCGGCCGTCGCGAGCGAGGCACTCCAGATTGCGAGCCACGTAGGCTCCGCCGATGATGTCGAGAATCACATCAACGCCACGGCTCGCGGTCGCGTGTTTGACCACGTCGACGAAGTTTTCGCGGTGGTAGTTGATGGCGCGAGTGGCGCCGAGGCGTTCGCAGGCGCGGCATTTGTCGTCGGTGCCCGCGGTGGCGATGACCTTCGCGCCGCGCGCGGCGGCGATCTGGATCGCCGTCGTGCCGATGCCGCTCGCGCCGCCGTGCACGAGCGTCCAATCGCCGTGGGCCAGACGGCCGCGATCGACGAGGTTGGTCCACACGGTGAAGAACGTCTCGGGCACGGCTGCGGCGTCCGTCCCCGACATGCCGGCGGGAACCGGCAGGCACTGCACGCCGGGCGCGACGCATCGGTCGGCATAGCCGCCTCCGGCGACGAGCGCGCAGACGGCGTCGCCGATCTGCCAGACGCGTCCTGACGCGGAGCGCGGTGCGCCAAATTCATCGGGCGGACCGATCGCGGCGATGGTTCCGGCGACTTCGAGTCCGGGAATATCAGTCGTGCCGGCCGGCGGCGGGTATTTGCCTTCGCGCTGCATCAGATCCGGCCGGTTGACGCCAGCGGCGATCACCGCGATCAGCACTTCGCCAGGTCCGGCGACTGGATCGGGCCGCTCGGTGAGTTTCAGCACATCCGGTCCGCCCGGTTCGGAAATCTCAATGCATCTCATGTCCGCCTCACAAGGCCACCATTGTGGCGGCGATCACAGAACTCGCTGGTGGTACCATGCCTGCCGCACAGCCATTATGCCCACACTGATCGATCATCCCACTGTCGTCCCCTGCGCCGGCAACAAGCCGAAAACCATCGAGGAGTACGCCGGCCGCGTCAATTCCGGTCACCAGAGCGTCAGCGTCGCGCGCATGATTTCACCCGAGGGCTGGCAAGAGCCCGGGCAGCGGCCCGACTTCGAGGAAATCACCGTCGTGATTCGCGGCATGCTGCGTGTCGAGCACGCGCACGGCACGCTCGACGTCCGCGCCGGCCAGGCCGTCGTCGCCCATCCCGGCGAGTGGGTTCGCTACAGCAGCCCGCAACCCGGCGGCGCCGAGTACGTCGCTGTGTGCCTGCCGGCCTTTTCGCCCGATACGGTGCATAGAGACAGCGGAAATGCGTGAATGGGTGAATAAGTGAATGGGTGAATGGGAAATGGGTGAATGGGTGAATGGGTGAATGCGACGATGGTCAACCGTGAATTGATGCGTTTATCCATTGGTCCAAGTCCATTGATTCGTTGGCCGGCCTGACCGTCGCTTCGCATTCACCCCATTCACCCATTCACCCATTCGCACACTCACACATTCACGCATTGCCTCTGTCGCCACCCATGTCCCTGGCCCTCGAGACCACGTCGCTTCGCAAGGCTTTCGGCGAACTCGTCGCGGTCGATGGGATCGATCTCGCGGTGCCGCGAGGAAGTTTCTATGGATTTCTGGGTCCGAACGGCGCGGGAAAATCCACCACGATCAAGTGTTTGACGGGACTGCTGCGGCCGACGTCGGGATCGTGTCGCATTCTTGGACTCGATCCGCAGACAGATCCGGTCGGCGTCAAGAAACGCATCGGCGTCGTGCCTGAGGATCTCGCGCTGTTCGATCGGCTCACCGGCGTCGAGACGCTGACATTCGTCGGCCAGGTCTACGGCCTCGAGGCGTCGAGCCTGCGCAATCGCTCTGCGGAACTGCTCGAAGTGATGGACCTGGTCGAGGCGTCGCGCGAGCTGGTCGCGGATTATTCGCACGGCATGCGTAAAAAGATCGCGCTCGCGGCCGCGCTCCTGCCCGCGCCGCGGCTGCTGTTTCTCGACGAGCCGTTCGAGGGCATCGACGCGGTGGCGTCGCGCCAGGTCAAAGGGCTGCTGACGGAATTTGTCCACAACGGCGGCACCGTGTTTCTGACGTCGCACATCCTCGAAATCGTCGAGCGCATCTGCGATCACATCGGCGTGATTCGCAAGGGACGGCTCATCGCCCAAGGCACGCTGGCGGACCTGCGCGCGAACGCCGGCGCCGGCAAGAGCCTCGAAGAGTTGTTCCTCACACTGATCGGCGCCGAATATGCCGCGCCGCCCAAACTCGATTGGCTCGCCGGTTGAACGTGGAGACCCGGCCGTCGTGACCCGCACGCTCTGGGCGTTCACCTGGATCCGCTGGCGCATGCTCATCAACAGCCTGCGGAGCGCGCAGCGCCGCGATGCCGTCGAGCGCGTCTCGCGCGCGGCTTCGCTGATCATTCCAGGACTGTTTCTCGCATCCGCCTGTTCGTCGGTGCTCGCCGCGCTTGGATTTGGCGCGTTCGCCGGCTGGTACTCGGTCGTGCATCCCATGCAGGCCGTCAGCGTGCTGACGGCCATTCGCGTGTTTCTCCTCTTGATCGGAATCTTCGCGGTGCTCGTGCCGCTCTTTGTCGGCGCGCACGGCGGAGCGGGACGCGTCACGCGCTTTCTGCTGCTGCCGGTCAGCCGCCGCACGCTTCATGCCATCGAAGTGTGCTCGTCGCTGACCGATCCGTGGATGGTCTTCGTCACGCCTGGACTCATCGCGTACGCGCTTGGGATGTTCGCCGGCGTGCTGGTCACTCCGGAAGTGTGGCTGCACCGGTTCTATTTCGCCTCCGTCGTGGCCTTTGCCGGCGCCGTCGGCATCGCCGTCGTCTTCGCGTCGCTCAGCTCGACCATCGCGTTTCTCGTGAGCTGGCTCGTGCGCGATCGCCGCCGCGGCGAGATCTTCGTCCTCGTGTTCATCGTCATGTTGTCGGGCGCGTCGCTTGCGCCGGCGTTTCTCTCGCGGACGTTCGACGGATCGGCTGCCGCGGCGTCGGGACGCGCGCAGACGAGCTGGGTGATGGCGGAGTTGCCCTGGTGGACGCGTCCGCTGCCGTCCGAGCTGTACGGCGCGGCCGTCGGCGCAGCCAGCAGTGCGTCGTCGCCGTGGCTGCCGCTGGCCGGTTTGTTCGCTGAGGGCGCGGTGCTGTACGCGCTATCGAGCGCCGTCCACCGCCGCGTCATCGAATCGGTCGAGAGCGGCCGGACGCGGCGGCATCAGACGCGCAGCACCGGGCGCGCCTTCCGCATTCCGGGCATGTGGCCCGGATCCTCCGCAGTGGCGACGGCGCAGGTGCGCACTGCGATGCGATCCGTGCGCGGACGCCTCGTCGTGCTCTTGCCCGGACCCGTCGTCGCGATGCTCGCGATGACGTTCAGCCACGTGCACGCGGACGGCACGTGGGTGTCGGTGCTCGGATCGCATGGCTATGCCGCGTTCGGCGCGGGCATCGTGATCGCGCTGTATGCGGCGCAGGCGTTTACGCTGAACCAGTTCGGATCGGACCGCTCGGGTCTCACGCGAGAGTTCATCGCGCCGATTCGCGACGTGGATCTCGTGCGCGGCAAGGCCGCGGGCTGCGCGGCAATCATCGGCGCCGGCGCGGCGCTCAGTCTGCTCTGCGCGCTTGCGGTGGCGCCCGAGGGGTCGCCGCTGTTGTGGATCGCGACATTTCTTGGCGGCGCCGCGGCGTTTCTGATTCTGACGCCGGCTGCGGCCCTGCTGTCGATCGTGCTGCCCGTCGCGTCGGATCTGTCGAAGACCGGCAGCGCCGGCAATCCGCACGGGCTTGCGATGGCGGCCGGCATGTTTCTCGTGGGTCTTGCCGTATTGCCCGCCGGCGCGATCATCGCGATGCTGTCGCCATCGGCGGCGCTGGTGGCGATGGCGATTTGGCTCGCGATCGCCGCGTCGATTGCGATGCCGCTGCTGAGCCTTGTCTCGCGATTATTGAAACTGCGCCGCGAAAATCTCGCGCTGGTGGCCCAAGGCAGGTAGCCTTCGATTGCCGATTGCCGATTGCCGATTGCCGATTGCCGATTGCCGATCGATCAGCGATTGTCGTTCATCGATTCTTCGTTCATCAATTGCCGATCGCCGATTACCCGATGAACTTGTACCCCATCCCGTGGACCGTCAAAATATATTGCGGCTGTTTGGGATTGGGCTCGATTTTCTGTCGCAGCCAGGCGACGTGCACGTCGACCGTGCGCGTCGACGGCATCGAGTGATAGCCCCACACTTCGTTGAGCAGCTCGTCGCGCGTCAGCGTCGCCTCGCGATGCTCGATGAAATACTTGAGCAGCAGAAATTCTCGCGCTGACAGCTCCGCCGGCGTGCCTGCGCGCCGCACCTCGACCTTGCGAAAATCGACGCTGACGTCGCCGAATTTGTACTGCGTCGCCGAGACCGGCGCCGACGCAAGCGCCGCACGCCGCAGCTGCACCTCGATGCGGGCCGACAGCTCGAGCAGATCGAACGGCTTCGTCAGATAGTCGTCGGCGCCGAGCTTCAGTCCGAGCACTTTGTCGACGACCTGTCCGCGCGCCGTCAGCATGATGATCGGGGTCGTCACGCCCTTTTGCCGGACGTCGCGGCACACGTCGAAGCCGTTCATCCCGGGCAGCATGATGTCGAGCAGAATCACGTCCCAGCGCTCGCGCACCGCTCGCTCGAGTCCGGCTGGTCCATCCGATGCCGTACCGACATCGTAGCCCTCGCTCTTGAGTCGATCCGTGATGGTCATCACGAGCCCGGGCTCGTCCTCGACGAGTAGGACGCGTTTCATTGTTCGGAATGCGCGCCGAGTTCTTCCGGCGATCGGTGCGCCAGAAGCGACGCCGCGTGTGTCTCGTCGGAAGTCCTGATCTCGCCGTCCGCCGCCGGCAGGTGCAGCGTGAACGCCGTGCCCTCGCCCGGCGCCGACTTCACGGTCACGCGTCCGCCATGCGCCTCGGCGATGCGCTTGACGAGGCTGAGGCCCAGGCCGTTACCGTGGATTTGTTCGTCGACGGCGCGGCGGCCGCGATAGAACGCGTCGAAAATGTGAGGCAGATCGGCGGCGTCGATGCCGCGTCCGCGATCGGCGACGGTGATTTGGACCTCGTCGCGGCCGCGCGCCGACGCCTTGCGCAGCGAGACGCCCAGCCATCGTCCGTCCGCGCCGTATTTGAGCGCGTTGGTGATCAGATTCTGCAGCGCGCGCCGGATGGCGCCCTCGTCCGCGGCCACGGGCGACAGGTCGTGATCCGCGTCGATCTGCACATCGAAGTGAGCGGCCGGCAGCAGCGGCTCGCATGAGTCGAGCACGTCGCGCGCCAGTCCTTCGAGATCGACCGGCCGTGCCATCAGCGGCCGGCGGCCGCCGCTCAGGCCGGCATATTCGAGGACCTGTTCGACCATGCCGGTGAGGCGGCGCCCCTCGGCGTCGATGACGTCGCCATATTTTTTGGCCTGCGCCGCGTCGAGCACGACGCCGGCCGACAGATTCTGCGCCGCCGACAGAATGACGGCGAGCGGCGTGCGCAGCTCGTGCGACACCGTGGCCACGAAATCCATTTGTTGCGCGGCCAGACGCTCGGATCGCTGAGCGTTGACCATGATGAGCGCGACGCCGACGCCGAGCACGCCGAGAATGCCGAAGCTCAGCCAGAGATTCCGGCGACGTGCCTGGTTCACCGCCTCGTCGAGCGACCCGGCCGAGTGCTGCAGCACGAGATGCCAGGGCGGCAGCGGCGAACGCGAGGCTGCGAAGAGGCTGTTGGGCCGGTCGGACGTCTGGACGACGATCTGAAATTCGTTTCTGCCGGTGCTGCGGCCTCCAGCGGCCGCCGAGATCGTGCCGCCCGCGCCGCGTCCTCCGGCACCGAAGGCCGACACGGTGCCGCGCGCGGCGCCGCCTCCAGCTCCCCCCGATGTCATTCGGGGCGCCGAGTTCACGCGCGGCGCGGCCGGTGTCGCGACCAGCCTCTTGCCGGTGACATCGCGGGCCGCCGTGCCGTTGAGATCTGTCGTGTACACGGCGCGCGAGACGACCTGCGACGCCAGATCGAAGCGCAGCGAGAAGAGCGGCACGTCGGCGTCGGCCTTCTTCGGATCGAGCGCCGCGCCCGACACGAGTCCTCTCGAAAGTACCGGCTGCGCCGGACTAGTCGTGTCGATGATCTCGAGCCGGTACGAATCGGCGTCGCGCGCCGGAAAGTATCGCTCCGCGAGCGCTGGCAGAATCGACGATCGCAGCACGTCCTGATCGATCAGGCCGATGATGAATCCCGTCGTGTGTCCGAACGACATCAGATTGCCCGGATCGAACCGCTGCAGCGCCGGCATCGACGACAGGTTCACGATCAGGGCCGGCACCGACGCGGCGACCGGATCGTGCGGCATCAGAAACCATTTGTCCGGGCCGGCGCCGGTGTTGTCCGGAAAAACGGCGGCCATCTGCGTGTGGACGAGCGCCAGCGCGGCCGGCCACGCGGCATCGACGAACATCTTCGTGTCGCTGTGAAACTCGCGAAGGCGCAGCTTGGGCGGATCGCCGTCAACCAGGTACACCGCCCGCAGGATGCGAGGATCGCGCGCGGCCTCGCGCCAAGCATCGAGATGGCGCGCAAAGTTTTCGACGTGACCTTCCTGGATGGCGCCGCTGTCGCTTTGCAGCACGAGGTACAGCCGCAGCAGCTCGCGATCGAAATCGTCCGCGAATTCCTCGGCGTGCTGCTGCAGCGACGCGTGCCGTCGCTCGCGATCGGCCTCGCTGACCTGCCCGAGCCAGCGGTACTCGAGCGCGGCCAGCACGCCGACGAGCACGACCAGTCCAGCCGGCAAGATCAGCCGGAGCGCCAGCGCGCGACTTCGCATTTGTTCGAGTCTAGCACGCGAAAAACCTCCATCTGGTTTCTTAACAATCTCTTAGCGACCTGTTAACCATGTCGCCGGTGGCGTGGAAATGACGATTCGTCTACATCGAAGGATTGATGACGATCAAAGAAAAGTTGATGCGAAAAAATTTGACATCTCTCAGTGCAAATAGACCAATCGGAACGCCAACTCCGTTCGTCTAATCGCTTGGTTTCGAGTCCGCCGAACCGCGCTTGTTCGTTTGCGGACACGCAACAGTTGCCATTCGGGTAGCCGATAGAGGGTGAATGCTGAAACGCCGACGACTGCCGCTGCTGATCTCGACGCTCGCAGGAGCGGCGGTATCCATAAATCTTCTCGCCGCGCGCCAGGGCCAGGCCGTTCCGCCGGCCGCACCGGCGATGCAGCAGGCTCCGCCAAAAACCGGCGGCGACGCCACGGCCGTCATGGCGGCCGCACGCGAAGCCCTGGGCGGCGACAAGAAACTAGCGGCGGTGAAGTCTTTCGTCGCGACGGGACGCACGCGCCAGGTGCGTGGCGACAATCTCGTGCCGATCGAATTCGAGATCGACGTCGAGTTCCCCGACAAGTACGTCCGCAAGGATGAAATCCCTGCGCAAGAAAGTGGTCCGACGTCGAGCGGATTCAACGGCGACGGTCTCATTCAACTGCCGCCGCCTGCCGCGCCGCCGGCAATGCCGCCTGGGGCTGCCGCCGGCCGCGCCGGCGCGCCGGGCGTGTCGCCCGAGGCCGCGCTGGAGATGATGCGCAAGTCGCGCGTCAACGCGCTCAGACAGGATTTCGTGAAGCTCACGCTCGGCATGTTCGCCGGCTCGTTCCCGGGCGCGCCGGTGACGTTCTCGCTCGCGGGCAAGGCCGAGGCGCCCCAGGGCACCGCCGACGTCGTCGACGTCAAAGGCGCGAACGGACTGTCGCTGCAGTTGTTCATCAACTCGCAGACGCATCTGCCGATCATGGTCGCGTGGACCGCGCCGGTGCCGCCGGCGCGCGGCGCCGTGCCGCCGGGCGCGCCGCGAGCGGGCGCCGCGGGCGCCGCAGCAGGCGCTCCAGCCGCCGCGCCTCCTCCGGCGCCGCCGACGACGAAGATTTACTACGCCGAATATCGCGACGCGGGCAACGGCGTCCAGTTTCCCTTCCGGCTTCGCCGCGCCGTCGGCGCCGACACGGTCGAGGAAACCAACTTCGACGGTTTCAAGATCAATTCGAAAATCGATCCCCGAAAGTTTGAGGTCGTGAAATGAACTACCCGAAAGTCGCTCTCAGCCTGCTGTGCCTGTCGCTCGCGGCGTCGTCCGCCTTCGCGCAAACGACGAAGCCCGTTCCGCAACAGCCGCCGGCGCCCGTCCAGCCTTCGGGCCAGCAGGTCTTGCCTGACGCCAGGCTCACCGTCACCGTCGTCGATCCCCGTGGCGACATCCTGCCCAACTCGGTCGTCACGCTGGTGCCGCAGGACGATGCGGCGAAGTCGCAGGGGCCGAAGTCGGTCAATGCGTCCGACAAAGGCACGGCGATCTTCGAAGGGCTCGTGCCGGGCGTCTACACCATCCAAGCGACGTTTGCCGGTTTGCAGCCGGGATCGGTGAAAGACGTCCGCATCAAGAGCGGCGACAACAAACACGTCGTCGCGCTCGCGCTGAACGGCGTCACCGAGACAGTGACGGTCGGCGTCGACAAGCTGACGGCGGCGACCGATCGCTCGGCGAGTTTCGGTACGGCGCTCACGCGCGATCAGATCGACGCACTGTCCGACGATCCGACCGAGATGGCGCAGCAGCTCCAGAACATGGTCGGGCCTGACGCGGTGATTCGCGTCGACAGCTTCGAGGGCCAGCAGCTGCCGCCGAAGGCGCAGATCAAGGCGATCCACATCACGCGCGATCAGTTCGCGGCGGAAAATCACTCGGCGGGCGGTCTGTTCATCGACATCATCACGCAGCCGGGCATCGGGCCGCTGCGGACGAACACGGGCTTCAATTTCTACGACAGCTCGCTCGACGGACGCAATCCTCTTGTGGCGCAGAAGGGTCCGCAGCGCAACGAGACCATCCGCGGCGGCATCGGCGGCACGCTGATCAAGAACAAGGCCGACTTCTCGATTAATTTCAACGGGATCAACAACTACGCAACGCCGATTCTCAATGCCTTCACGACCGCCGGCAAACAAGTTGGACTGCTCGACGTCAGGCAGCCGATCACGGGCGGCGGCCTGTCGGGACTCCTCAACTATTCGATCACAAAAGATCAGACGATTCGTCTCGGCTTCAACGCGTCGAAGACGGATAACGGCAATCAGGGCATCGGCGCGTACGACCTGGCCGAGCGCGCCTTCTCGACCGAGAACCAGAATTTCGGCATCCGGTTTCAAGAGGCCGGACCGCTCGGACGCCGGTTCTTCATCAACACGCGCTTTCAGCTCAACGCGTCAGACTCGTCGGCCTCCTCGCTGACCAACGCGCCGACTATCAGAGTGCTCGATGCGTTCACGAGCGGCGGCGCGCAGCAAACCGGCGGGACGCACAACAAGAACTTCACGCTGGCGTCGGATCTGGACTACGTGCGCGGCATCAATTCGTGGCGCGCGGGCATTCAGCTCGACGGCATCCATTACAGCACCGACAGCAACAGCAATTACCTGGGCACTTACACGTTCGCGAGCCTCGATGCCTTCAATGCCGGTACGCCCGAAAACTACACGCGCCGGCTGGGCGATCCGGATATCGCGTACTGGCAGATTCAAGCCGGCATCTACTTACAGGACGACCTGCGCGTCAGCAAGCGGCTGACGCTGAGTCCCGGCGTCCGATACGAGGCGCAAGCGCACCTCAAGGACTACAACAACGTCGCGCCGCGCATGGGCCTGACCTGGTCTCCGTCGAAGAGCGGCAAGACGACCGTGCGGGGCAGTTACGGCATCTTCTACGACTGGCTCTCGGCCAACACCTACCGTCAGACGGTGCTGTTTGACGGCCAGCACCAGGAAGAAATCAACATCATCAATCCGAGCTACCCGGATCCCGGCATCGTCGGCAGTTTCACGCCGTCGAACACGTATCTGCTCGGTCCGAACCTGCAGATGGTGCGCAGCCTGCGCGCGAGCGCCGGCATTTCGCAGAGCGTGAATTCGCACTTCAGCATCGGCGCCAGCTTCGCCGATACGCACTCGAACGGCGTGCTCGTCGGACAGAATCTGAACGCTCCCATCGACGGTGTGCGCCCGAACCTCGCCGACGCGAACGTCATCGAGACCGTCTCGAACGGGCGGTCGCAGTCGACTTCTCTCAACATCTTCAGCAGCGTCAATCTGTCGCGATCCAATTCGGCTCCCAGCGGTCCCGTGATGGTGATGAACGGCATGATGATGGGGATGCCCGGCGGCGCAGCTGCGCCGAAGAAGGCGAAGTTCTTCGATTGGCGCCGCAACCTCAACATGTTCGTCAACTACACGATTGCCAACTCGCAGAACAACACCGACGGCGCGTTCGCCGTGCCGGCCTCAGGCAACCTCGCAACCGAATGGGGACCGTCGTCCTTCGACATTCGTCACCGGGCGAGTGTCTCGATGAGCTCGGGCGCGATCAGGAACTTGAACATGTCGCTCAGCGTGTTCGCGAACTCGGCGCAGCCGCTCAACATCACCACGGGTTTTGACAACAACGGCGACGGCATTCTGAACGATCGTCCTGACGGTGTCGGCCGCAACAGCGCGCGCGTGCCGGGCTACTGGAACGCGTCGATGTATCTGAGCTATTCGTTCGGCTTCGGCAAAGCGTCGACGGCGATGCCCGGCGGCATCGCGATTACCTCGGGCGCCGGCGGTTTGTCGGCCACGACGATGGCGGCGCAGTCGGCGCCAAAGTACCGGCTGAGTCTGAACCTCAGCATCAACAACCTGACGAATCACGCGACGCTCACCGGCTATAGCGGCGTCATCACGTCGCCGTTCTTCATGCAGGGGACCAACGCCTCGGGAGTCCGGACGCTGAATTTCTCCATGAATCTCAGTTTTTGATCCAAATGCCGGCATATCGATGACCGGTGATTTGGAATTGATGAACGAAGAATTGTTGAACGTCAATCGGTAATCGGGCGTGCTCGGCCGGCGCGGCCGGCGCCGTTTGTCGATTGTCAATCGTCGATTCTTCGTTCATCAATTCCAAATCATCGATCATCGATGTGCCGGCGCCTGGCGGACGACAGGGGCTACAATGACAGTTTTGGGCCATGTCGTCGCACAGAATCGAAGTCGGTGTTCTTGGCGCCACCGGAATGGTGGGCCAACAATTCATTGCGCGTCTCGCCGATCATCCCTGGTTTGATCTGACCTGGCTGGCGGCGAGCGAGCGCTCGCAGGGCAAATCGTACGCATCCGCGGCTGCATGGCGGTTGGCCGCGCCGATGCCCGCGAAGTGCCGCGAGATGCCACTGCACGCGTGCGAGCCGGGGCGAGGGCCGAAAGTTGTCTTCTCCGCGCTCGACGCCGCCGCGGCTGACACGCTCGAAGCGGAATTCGCGAAAGCCGGCCATATCGTTCTGAGCAACGCGCGCAGCCATCGGATGAATCCGCTGGTGCCGCTGCTCATTCCCGAAGTCAACGGCGATCACTTATCGCTTCTCGCCGCTCAGCGTCGCGATCTCGGCTGGCCCGGCGCCATTGTCACCAATCCAAACTGCGCAGTTGTCGTCCTCGCGATGGCCCTTGCGCCATTGCGCCTGTTTGCGATCGGCAAAGTGCTGGTGACGACGATGCAGGCGGTGTCGGGCGCGGGATATCCGGGCGTGCCCTCGCTCGACATTCTCGGCAACGTGATTCCGTTCATCGGCGGCGGCGAAGAAGAGAAGATTGAAACCGAGACGCTCAAGATTCTCGGCGCCGACGGCGGACGCTCCCCGTATCCGGCGACGATCAGCGCGCAAGTCAATCGTGTACCCGTCATCGACGGGCATTCGATGACGGTTTCGGTGCTCTTCGCCACGCATCCAAGCACGGGCGAAGTGGTCGAGGCGCTGCGGTCGTTTCGCGGACGGCCGCAGGAGTTGAAACTGCCGAGCGCGCCCAATCCGGCCATCGTCGTGATGGACGAGCCGAATCGCCCCCAGCCGCGTCTCGATGCCGATCTCGGCGCCGGCATGACGGTCTCGATCGGGCGCGTCCGTCCATGCCCCGTCCAGTCGTTCAAGTTTGTCGCGCTCGGGCACAACACGATCCGCGGCGCCGCGGGGGCGTCGATCCTGAACGCCGAGCTGATGAAGGCCGAAGGCTTGCTGTGATCGTCATGAAATTCGGCGGGACGTCGGTCGCCGATCGGCCGGCGATCGACCGGCTGGTGTCGATCGTGCGCGCGGCCCGGCAGGCGGCGATTCAACCCGAGGCCTCGGACTGGCGAGGTCCGATCGTCATCGTCTCGGCGCTGGGAGGCGCGACGGATCGGCTCTTGGGCGTGGCGGCTCAAGCGGGGGCCGGCGACGTAGAGGGCGCGCTCGAGAATTTGCGTGCGCTGCGGGCGCGCCATCACGAAGTGGCCGGCGTGATTGCGATGCCGGCCGAGCGCGGAGAAGTCGAAGCGTTTCTTCGCCGCGAGTTCGACGAGCTGGATCGCATCGTCGGCGCGCTGAGCGTGCTGCGCGAGGTGTCCCCTCGATGGCTCGACACAATCGCCGCCGCCGGCGAAATTCTCAGCAGCCGCATCGTGGCCGCGGCGCTGCTGTCGCGCGGTATCGCC
>Ga0070731_10002816_pt1 | contig 16186 bp, 13 predicted proteins | sample Coa_R1_2_FD_66448 | JGI IMG/M metagenome (GOLD analysis project Ga0070731, IMG submission 66448) | Surface soil microbial communities from Centralia Pennsylvania, which are recovering from an underground coalmine fire - Coalmine... | ecosystem: Environmental > Terrestrial > Soil > Unclassified ...
CGTTACACGAAGTATTTGCCAACGATCAAATCCAGTTTGCGCCGGGTGGCTTCCGGCACCAGCTTACGATCGGTAATGATGGCATGAGCCAGCGCCGATCCGCATTTGCAGCTTCGCGCGGTGGGCATGCCCTCCACCGCAGCCGCCACGACTTCGCAGGCGTTCTCCGCATTCTTCACCAGGTTGGCGATGATGTCCGTCACCGTAACGGCGTCGTGATCGGGATGCCAGCAGTCGTAATCGGTGACCATGGCCACGGTCACGTAGCAGATCTCAGCCTCGCGGGCCAGCTTAGCTTCCTGCAAGTTGGTCATGCCGATCACGTCCATGCCCCAGCTGCGGTACAGGTTCGATTCGGCGCGGGTGGAAAAAGCCGGGCCTTCCATGCACAGATACGTGCCGCCCGCCTTCGTGTTCACGCCGGCGGCCGAGCACGCCTGCCGTACGACTTCGGCGAGCTGCGGGCACACCGGGTCAGAGAAGCTCACATGCGCCACCAGCCCTTCGCCGAAGAACGTGGAGATCCGGCCGCGCGTGCGGTCCACAAACTGATCCGGGATCACGAAATCGAGGGGCTTGTGCTCCTCTTTCAAAGAGCCCACCGCGCTGAGCGAAACGATGCGCTCTACGCCCAGCGATTTCAAGGCGTAGATGTTGGCTCGGAAGTTCAGCTCGGACGGCGCGATGCGATGTCCGCGGCCATGGCGCGCCAGAAATGCCACGCTGTGGCCCGCCAGCCGGCCGACGACCAGGTTATCCGAAGGCGCGCCGAAGGGGGTCTCCAACACGACTTCTTCCTGCACTTCGAAGCCGGGTATGGAGTACAGTCCGCTGCCGCCGATGATGCCTATTTTTGTTTGCATGTTGTGACTGCCTGCAATAATTCGGGGACGCCGGCGCCTGTGGTGGCGACCGTACGGACGATGGGCGGGGTGGGCGCGTCCGGGGGGCCGAGGCTGAGCATGCCCTGGATTTCGTGCTCGATGCGCCCGGCTCCCGGCTGATCCGATTTGTTGATCACGAAGACGTCCGCGATCTCCATGATGCCCGCCTTGATGGCCTGCACGTCGTCGCCCATGCCGGGCACCAGCACTACCACCGTGACCTGCGCCACGCCGGTTATTTCAATTTCGTCCTGACCCACGCCCACGGTTTCGATGATAACTACTTCCTTGCCCGACGCATCCAGCAGCGCCGCCATATCGCGCGTGGCCGCGGACAAGCCTCCGTGAGTGCCGCGGGTAGCCATGGAGCGGATAAAGATGCCGGGATCCGCGTGGTGATCCAACATGCGGATACGGTCGCCCAGGATGGCGCCGCCCGTGCGGCGGCTGCTGGGATCGACGGCGATGATTCCGGCGGTGCGCCCCTGTCTGCGCAGCTCGCGCGCCATGGCATCCACCAATGTGCTCTTGCCCGCGCCCGGTGGTCCCGTGATGCCCACGATCAGCGCGCGCCCGGTGCGCGGCTGCAGTTCGCGCAAAACTTCCAACGCCGCCGCATCGCGATTCTCGACCCCCGTGGCGGCACGCGCCAGCGCGCGCGCGTCCCCCTCCGCAATCTTACGCGCCCAATCGGTCATCAGCTTTTCAGGAGCTGCCGCGCGATCACCAGCCGCTGGATCTCGCTGGTGCCTTCCCCAATGGTGCAGAGCTTTACGTCGCGATAGAACTTCTCCACCGGGTAATCCTTGATGAAGCCGTAGCCGCCATGAATCTGCACGGCCTCGTCCGCCACACGCACGGCGGCCTCGGAGGCGAACAATTTCGCCATGGAGGATTCCTTGGTGACGCGCTGGCCGCGATCCAGCTTGGTGGCGGCGCGGTAGTTGAGCAGGCGCGCGGCGTCGATGGACGTGGCCATATCCACCAGCTTGTATTGTATGGCCTGAAATTCCGAGATCGGCCGGCCGAACTGGCGGCGGAGCTTGGAGTAGCGCAGCGCCGCGTCGTAAGCGCCCTGCGCCATGCCGATGGCCAGCGCGGCAATCGAGATGCGCCCGCCATCCAGCACCTTCAGGCTGTCCACGAAACCCTCGCCGCGCTTGCCGAGCAACTGCGTGGAGGGGATGCGGCAGTTTTCAAAGATCACCTCGCCGGTGGCGCTGGCGCGCAATCCCAGCTTGTTCTCCTTCTTGCCGGGACGAAAGCCGGGGGTGCCGTGATCGATGATAAACGCCGAAATGCCGTGCTGCGCGGCGGTGCGATCCGTCACCGCCATGGCCACGCAGACATTGGCGTAATGCGCGTTGGTGGTGAACGTTTTCGCGCCGTTCAGAACCCAGCAACCGTCATCCAGCGCGGCCGAGGTGCGGGTGCCGGCGGCGTCCGAACCGGCCTCCGGCTCGGTCAGCGACCAGCAGCCGATCCATTCTCCGGAGGCCAGCCGCGGAATGTAGCGCTGCCGCTGCTCGTCGGTCCCCATCTTGAAAATGTGATTGCTGCACAGGGATGTGTGCGCGGCCAGAATGATGCCCACCGAACCATCCACGCGCGACAGCTCTTCGATGATGATGCTGTACTCGACGTACCCCAGGCCGGCGCCGCCCAATTCTTCCGGGAAGATGGCGCCCATGTAGCCGAGCTTTCCCAGCTTGCGGACGGCTTCCATGGGGAAGATCTGATCTTCGTCCCATTCCATGACGTGCGGCGCGATTTCGGCTTCGGCGAACTCGCGCACGGATTTGCGAAGTTGAATCTGTTCCGGTGTGTATTCGAAATCCATAGGGGACGTTAGACGATCTCTTCCCTGGCGGAGTCCCAGTGGACAGCGCGCTGCAGGCGAAAGCTCTCCACCGCCATGCGGCAGGCTATGGAGACGCGGAAGCCCAGCTCAAACGGGCAATTGGGCTCCTGGCCCGAGCGAATGGCGTCCAGGAAGTTCTGCATGTGCGCGTTGGGTGCGGTGCGCGTGGATCCCATCGTCTCCGCGCCATCCGGCCGGTTCACTTTCTGCGGCAGATAGCGGATCTGCTGGCTCTTGGAGACGGTGCCATCGGTTCCCAGAACGTCTTCCGTGCTGCCCAACTGGTTGTTGCCGAAGCCCGAGTCCCACGACCACAGAATCTCCTCGGAATGTTCCAGCGTGACGTTCATGGTATCGGGCACTTCGCGGCCGTCCTTCCACAGATACACGCCGCCCACCATGTTGGCCGTCTGTGGAACTTTCAATCCCATCACCTTGTACCAGAAAGCCAGTTGATGACACATGTTCTCATAGACGTTGCCGCCCGAATAATCCCAGAAAAAGCGCCAGTTGATATAGCGGTTGGCATCGAAGTCGTGCGGGGATGCCTCGCCCTGGAACGCCTTCCAGATAATGTTTTCGGGCGTCATGTCGGGGAACACCGGCCGGGCCCACTGCGGCTTGCCGTGCGGCGTGTTGCGATACATATGTGCGTGAATGGCGGTGACTTTGCCAACGTTACCGGTCTTCAGAAAGTTCACTGCGTCGGTGACCTGTCCCGAGGAGCAGCCCTGATGTCCGATCTGCACCGCGCGGTGGCCGGCGCGTTGAAAGGCGGCGCGCATGCGCTTGGCGTGCTCCACGCTGAACGCCATGGTCTTTTCCTGGTACACGTGCTTTCCGGCATCCAGCGCCGCTACGAAGTGTTCGCAATGCAAGTGCTGCGGCGTGGCGATCAGCACCGCGTCAATTGTCTTGTCGTCGAGAAGATGCCTGTAGTCGAGGTACGTCCTGGCGTCCGGCGCGATGGCGCGCACATCTTCCAGGCGCTTGGTGTAGATGTCCGCCACCCCCACGAATTCCGTGTTCGGACAGGCCAGCGCCTCGCGCATGATCTGCGTGCCGCGGTCGCCCGCCCCGATAATGCCGAGGCGGATGCGGTCGCCGGCCGCGAGCATGTTGGGAGCAGCGATAGCGCCGGCCAGACCGCTGGCGACCTTGCCGATAAAAATGCGGCGAGACTGCATGGAAGCTCCTTCGAAAGCACACGTCACGCGCGGGCAGACGGGTGGAAGATGTTGCTAAGGATCAGGATAGCACCGGTGGCCCGGGAAGGTAGCCGCGGGCGAGTGCCACGAAACTCTCCACCTGGCGGGCCTCCCAGCGGCCATCCTGATCGAGCTCATCCGCCATCAGCTCAGCCGCGCGGGGAGCCATGCGGATGGCGGCCCGGGCATTCAGAAACAACGCTCGGGTGCGCCGCGCGAGCACGTCTTCGACGGTACGCGCCATCTCGTGGCGCACTGCCCACACGATTTCCGCGCCGGTATAAGGCAGCTCCGGATCGAGCGGCTCGGCGAGGGCGGGCTGCGCAGCCATGATTTCGCGGATCAGCGGCGCGTCCGAGCCATAGACGCGCAACGCGCCGAATTCGCCGGCGCTGGGGTGGAAGCCATGCAGGTGCAGAGTTTCAGTAACGCACGGCTGCTCCGGAAGACGGCCCAGCATGGCCGCGTGGTTGACGCAATCCTCGGCCATGTGGCGATAGGTGGTCCATTTGCCGCCGCAAATCGTCAGCAGACCAGATGGGTCGATGTGAATGGTGTGATCGCGCGAAAGCGCCGCGGTATTGCCGCCGCCTCCAGACCGTACCAGCGGGCGAATGCCGGCGAAGACGCTCAGGATATCGCCGCGCTCCGGCTTGCGCGCCAGATACAACGAGGCGGTAGATAGAACGAACTCGATCTCCTGCTCCGTGGCCACGGGCTCGAGCGTGGCTTCAGCGACGGGCGTATCAGTGGTGCCGATCAGGGTGTGGCCGTGCCAGGGAATGGCGAACATGACCCGGCCGTCGCTGGTGTGCGGGACCATAATGGCGCTGTCGCCCGGCAGGAACGAGCGCTCGAAGACCAGGTGAATTCCCTGGCTGGGCGCGATCATGGGCGCGGCCGACGCATCCGCCTGCCGCCGCAAGCTATCGGTGAACGGACCGGTGGCGTTGATCACCACCCCGGATTGCGCGTGGAATTGTTCGCCGCTGTCGGTATCTCGCGCCACTGCGCCGTCGATGAAGCCTTCGGCATCCCTGGTCAGGCCGGTCACCTGCACGTAGTTGAGCAGGGTGGCGCCGTGTTCGCAGGCGGTGGCGGCCATGTTAATGAGCAGCCTGGAATCGTCGAACTGCCCGTCGAAGTAGATGACGCCGCCGCGCAGTCCCCCGGTCTTGATGGTGGGGAGGCGTTCGAGAGTCTCGTCCTTGGAAAGGATGCGGGATGCGCCGAAGCCGTACTTGCCCGCGAGCAGATTGTAGACCTTCAGGCCCAGGCCGTAAAAGGGCGCTTCCCACCAATCATAATTGGGCACCACAAAGGCGCGATCGTGCACCAGGTGCGGCGCGTTCCGCAGCAGCAGGCCCCGCTCACGAAGCGCTTCCATGACCAGCGAGACGTTGCCCTGTTCCAGATAGCGGACGCCGCCGTGCACCAGTTTGGTGCTGCGGCTGGAGGTTCCCTTCCCGAAATCGCTCTGCTCCAACAGCAGGACATGGTATCCGCGCGCGGCGGCATCGATGGCCACCCCCACTCCGGTGGCGCCCCCGCCCACCACGATGATGTCCCATCGGAGAGAGTGGGATCGGAGGCGGTGGAGCATCTCGGCGCGGTTCATGTGCGGTCAGCTCAGCGGACAGTATATCGCGGGCGGGTCCTTTTTTTGAACACGAATTGGCGGAACTTACGGACGTGCAACGGCGTTACAGTAAGACGAGAGGAATTCCACGTTTATGCGTATTTGCCGTCTCCGAATGGGCTTTCCCGCATTTCTGCTGCTGGCCGCCGCCGCCTTCGCAGCCGAGGATATCAAGCCGGAAGCCATTGTGGATAAGTACGTCGAGGTCACCGGCGGCCGGGCCGCCTATGACAAGGTTAAGACCGAGATATCGACGGGCACGCTGGAGATCGCCGGGATGGGGCTTAGCGGAGCTCTGACCGTCTACAAGGCCGCACCCGACAAGAGTTACACCGTAATCGATTTCACCGGCGTGGGCAAGGCCGAAGAAGGATCCGACGGGAAGGTGGCCTGGTCGATCAATGGCATGGAAGGCGCCCGCATCAAGCAAGGCGATGAACGCGCCACCACCCTGCGCAACGATGCGTTTCACATGGAGACACGCTGGCGTGAGTTCTACAAGAAAGCGGAGCTGGCCGGCAGCGAGGATGTGGGCGGCAAGCCTTGCTACAAAGTAGTGATGACACCCAACGAGGGCGCCGCCGAGAACCGTTTCTACGACAAGAGCTCCAATCTGCTGGTGAAGATCATCCTGCCGATCACCACTCCCCAAGGCGCCATGACCGCGGAAGTCACTCTGGGCGACTATAAGGACGAAGGCGGTTTACTAGTGCCGCACACCATCACGCAGAAGGTGCCCAACGCCGACATACTGGTGAAGATCACCGGCATGAAGTACAACTCGGAGATCCCGGCGGGACGCTTCGATCTGCCGGCAGAGATCAAAGCGCTGATGACGGATAAAGCCGAGAAGAAGTAGCGCCCGGCTATTTGTGCAACTTGCGCGCCCGCAAACAGTCGACTAAATCGGCTGGCCGGTCGGTCTGAATACCGGCCGCTCCCCGGTCGATGGCGCCCTGCCAGCCCGCTGGGTTATCGTCAGACCCCAGGCGGTCGACATAGATATCCGCGCCCGCGTGTTTAGCCAGCGCGATCACATCGTCCTTGAAATCGCCGGCGTCGAAGGCGACCACGCGCAGAGACAGATCCGCGAGCAGCTTCCGCAGATGCCCGGCGCCGGCGGCTTCCGGCATGATTTTCGCCCGCGGGCTCAGCGCCTGCACGCCTTTCAGGAAGCCCGAGCCACCGTAGATCACGGCCGCGCTCACCATGTCGGCTTTGGACAGGGCAGCCACTAGATCGGCCGGCGCGATGTCCTTGGAGTCTACGTAGACGCCGATCTTGCCGTGCGCCAGCGCCAGCGCTTCCTCAAAGGACGGGACGCGCGTGCCCGCAAATTGCGGGCTGAATTTGGCACCGGCATCCAGTGTCCGGATCTGTTCGAAGGTCAGGTCGCGAATGGCGCCCGTGCCGTTGGTTGTGCGGTCCACCCTGGCGTCGTGCATCAATACCAGGCGTCCATCGGCGGTAGTGCGCACGTCCAGTTCGAAATAGTCCGCGCCGGCGTCGATAGCGGCCTGAAAAGCGGGAAGCGTATTTTCCGGATGGGCGCGGTGCTCGCCGCGATGGGCGATCACTGCGATCTGGCAAGTGCACGTCGTGCCGGATAACAGCGTCAACCAAAACGCACAGGCGATCTTCATCTGTCGAGATACTATCAAAAGAGCATGATAGATTTGCGGGTGGCGCTTTACACGTTGTGTGTCTCGTCCCTGCTGGCGCAGGGCACGGCGGTAGAGATCCGAGTGACCGGCAACGAGCGGGTGGCGCCCGCGGCAGTCATCGCGGCGTCCGGTTTGCGCGTGGGCTCGGCGGTAACGCGCACGGCCCTGGATGCGGCGGCGCAGAAGACTCTGGACACCGGCTTCTTCTCGAACGTCAGTTACCGCTACGACCCGAAAGGCAAAGGCTACGCGGTCACGCTGCAAGTGACCGAGGAGCCCGCGGTCACCCCCGTGGAACTGGATATTCCGGGCCAGGATACCGAAAAGCTGTGGCAACAGTTAAAGGCTACCGACAGCCTGATCGACCGACGGATACCGGGCAACGACCGCGCCTCGACGTATTTCGGGCACGTGATGGAAGCGGTACTCAAGAAGTCGGATCATCCGACAGAAATCGTGATGAAGTCGGAGAGCAACCTGTCCAAAATGTGGCTGAGCTGCCGGCCGGCCCATCTTCCCACCGTCTCCGCGATCAGCTTTGAGGGTAATTACGCGATAACGCCCACGGCGCTCAAAGCGGCCCTGAGCAAAGTAACTCTGGGGGAGGAGTATACGGAGCGCGATTTCCTGCGCAAGCTGGAACTGAACATCAGGCCAATGTACGAGCAGTTGGGACGCCTGACGGTATCGTTTCAGAAGCCCAGGATGGTGGCCGCGGGCGCCGACACGGTAGCCGTTGCGGCGGAGATCGATGAAGGGCCGGTGTGGCGTCTCGGCAATGTGGACCTAAATGGAGACGCTCTTCCGGTGGCGGCCATGCGGGATGCCGCGCAGTTCGCGGTGGGCGCGCCGGCGAATTGGACCCAGTTCATGATCAGCATTCAGAACATGGAGAAGGTTTTGCGGCGGGACGGCTACTTGCGCGTATTTTCCACGCCTGTCCGCGCCTTTCGCGCTACGGGCGAGATCGTGGATGTGCACGTGGAGGTCAGGAAGGGTCTGCAGTTCCTGTTCGGGAAGCTCTACATCGACGGCCTGGATGCGGACACCCGGGAGAGCCTCGCCAGCCAGTGGAAACTTCCGGCGGGGGCGCCCATGAACGAGTTTTACATCACCGACTACATGCGTTCCGTGCTTCCGCCGCTGCGGGGCAAGTTCAAGACCTATCGCTCGGAGATGCGCCCCCACGCGGGAACCAACCTGATGGATGTGACACTCATCTTTCGCTGAGGCGCGCGCTTGCGGCGGCGCACGCTTCCCTGCGATGCTGGCAGGCATGCTGGTTTCTCGCAGAACGCTGTTGGCGCTGGGCCTGAGATCGCTGGCCGCCGCACCCCCCGCACGCAAGCTCAAGGTGATCGTGACCGGCGGGCACCCCGGCGACCCGGAGTACGGCTGCGGCGGCGCGGCCGCCCGCTATGCGGACCAGGGGCATGACGTCGTGCTGCTCTATCTGAATCGCGGCGAGAAGCGCTGTCCGGAACCGCCGGCCGACGCGGCGGGGAATGCGCGAGTGGCCGAGGCGCGGCGGGCTTGCGAGATCCTGAAGGCGCGTCCGCTCTTCGCCGGCCAATGCGACGGCCACGCCGTGGTGGACGCGGCTCACTACCGGCAGTTCCAAGACCTGATCGAGGCGGAGCGTCCCGACGTGCTCTTCACGCACTGGCCGATCGACGGCCACCGCGATCACCGCGCCATTTCCGCGCTAGCCTACGATGCCTGGCTGGCGATGGGCAAGAAGTTCGCGTTCTATTTCTACGAGGTCTCCGACGGTGAAGATACGCTGATGTTCCAGCCTACCGACTACGTGGATATCACGGCGGTGGAGGCTCGGAAGCGGCTGGCCTGCTATGCGCACGCGTCGCAGGCGCCCGACAAGTTCTACGCAATGCAGAGCCAGGTCACAAGGTTTCGCGGCGTGGAGAGCGGTTATCTCCACGCCGAAGGCTACATTCGCCATGCGCAGAGCCCGGACAGGCTGCTGCCATGACGGGCTAAACGCAGGGGATGCAGATGATGAACCAGTTCGTGAAACCGGTGATGGATGTGTTCCCCAACTTCGAATCCAGCGCCACGCGATCCGAGACTGCCAGAACCGCCGCACCGGGAGTAAACGCGACCATGGCGGTCGTTTGGGAGCGGCAGACTTCGGTGCACTTCAAAAACACCTCGAGATTGTCAGTGGCGGCAGGAGTGGCGAGCGCCTGGTTAACCACCGCGCGGCTGAACATGCCGCCCTGGAAACCGGCGCCATCCAGCGTAGCCTGTTGCACCTGATTCGACACAGCCGGCGAGGCCACGTTGTAAGTGATTCCGGAAATCTGGATCTGGCCCGTTTGTACGCTCCAGGGAGCGGCGAACTGCAGGGCAAAGGCACCTACGGGCGCCAGCAGCGGAGTTACCTGTATCTGGTCCGAAGTAATTTCGGGCGCCCCGCCCGAGGCCTTGGCATGGTACGCGAAGTTCCCCACCACCAGGTTGCCGAGCACACATCCGCCGGGACCCATCGCGATGTAACTTGCCAGAGTTCCCGGCGCACAAGGCGCGGCATATCCAGCAACGGCCGAAAGCGCGAAGCCCAGAGCGACAAGCAGCAGTTTTTTCATGTTGACCTCCTGGACCTGAATTCTATCAAGGCAGGGCGTTCGCGCTAAGAAGAGCAGTACTACTACCCGAGCGAAAAGTTACATTTGAAGCGCGCCATAATTAATTCATGTGCGGCATCGTGGGGTACATCGGAACCCGCAAGGCGGTTCCCATCATCCTGGAGGGCCTGAAGCGCCTGGAATATCGCGGCTACGACTCGGCGGGCATCGCGGTGTATTGCGACGGCGATCAACTCGCCGTGCGCCGCGCGTCCGGCAAGCTTCGCAACCTGGAAGAAGCCATCCGCCTGAACCCCGTGGATGGAGAATACGGCATCGGCCACACGCGCTGGGCCACGCACGGGCGCCCCACCGAAGAGAATGCCCATCCGCACCGCGACTGCAAGGGCGACATCGTGGTAGTGCACAACGGGATCGTCGAGAACTACCTGGCGCTGAAGCAACAACTCCAGGCCGAAGGCCATCAATTCCAGACCCAGACAGATACGGAGATCATCGCTCACCTGGTGGAGAAGCATTTCCAGGGGAACCTGGAAGAGGCGGTGCGCGCGGCGGTCAAGGAACTGACCGGCGTCTTTGCGCTGGCGGTGATCGCGCGCACGGATCCGAACAAGATTGTAGCTGCGCGTTCCGGCCCGCCGGTGGTGATCGGACTGGGCGACAACGAATACTTCGTAGCGTCGGACGTGCCCGCGATCCTGCACCACACGCGCGACATGTTCTTTTTGGCCGATGGCGACCTGGCGGTGCTCACGCCCGAGGGCGTGCATCTCAGCGATTTCGACGGCCGGCCCGTCAACCGGCAGGTCTCGCATATCCTGTGGGACCCCATCATGGCCGAAAAAGGCGGGTACAAGCATTTCATGCTCAAGGAGATTTTCGAGCAGCCGCGGGCCGTGCGCGACACAACGCTGGGCCGCGTGAGCCAGGAGACCGGGCACATTTTCCTCGAGGAGATGGACATCGCCCCGCAGGAGTTCCGCGAATTCCGGCAGGTGAAGGTGATCGCCTGCGGCACAAGCTGGCACGCGGCGCTGTGCGGCAAGTTCATGATCGAGAAACTGGCGCGCATCCCCGTGGAGGTGGATTATGGCAGCGAGTTCCGCTATCGCGATCCGCTTCTCGATCCGGGCACGCTCACGATAGTGATATCGCAATCGGGCGAAACGGCGGATACCCTGGCGGCGCAGCGGGAGGCCAAGCAGAAAGGATCGAAGACGCTGGCCATCTGCAATGTGATCGGCTCGATGATCACCCGCGAGGCGGCCGGCGCCATTTATACACACGCGGGGCCGGAGATCGGCGTGGCTTCCACGAAGGCGTTCACCTGCCAGTTGACGGCGCTGTTCATCCTGGCGATGTACCTGGCGCAGGAGCGCGGCAAGCTGGATACTTCCGCCGCGCGCTGCCTGGTGCAGGAGCTGTGCCGCATCCCCGGGAAGCTGGAGGCCGTGCTTTCGCACGACGCCGCTTATGAAGAGCTGGGCCGCAAGCTGTTCCGCGCCGGCGACTTCTTGTTCCTGGGCCGCGGCGTGCATTTCCCCATCGCGCTGGAGGGCGCCCTGAAGCTCAAGGAGATCTCTTACATTCACGCGGAAGGGTATCCGGCGGGCGAGATGAAGCACGGGCCCAACGCGCTGATCGACGAGAATCTGCCGGTGGTGGTGCTGGCTACGCGGGACCCGGCGAGCGACGAGAGCCGGGTGCTCTACGAGAAGACGCTGTCGAATATTCAGGAGGTGAAAGCTCGGGAAGGCACGGTGGTCGCGATTTCGAGCGCGGGCGATCAGGAGACGCACAAAACCGCCGATCACGTGATCGAGATCCCGGCCACCAACGAATTGCTGGCGCCCATCCTGGAGATCGTGCCGCTGCAGCTTCTGGCGTATCACATCGCCGTGCGGCGCGGCTGCGATGTAGATCAGCCGCGCAATCTGGCTAAGAGCGTGACCGTGGAATGAACGGCGGCCTGTTGATGCTGGCCGGGCACGCCATCTATCAGGATGGCGGGTGGCACGGCGGACATCAGAACGAAGACCGGCTCTACGAGACGCACGTGCGCGATGCGTTCCGCATCCTGGAAGAAGAAGGCTACAGCGCGCTGGCGTTGAGCGGGGGCTGGTCACGTCCGCACCTGACGCCGGAGATCCATAACTCCGAGGCGCAAGGCATGCTGAATTACGCCCAATCCGCCGGCATAGTGCGACGCGCGGGCCCGGTGCTGCTGGAACAGTTCGGGCGCGACAGCTTCGAGAATCTGTTCTTTTCGATGCTCTGTTTTCACCGCCGTTACGGCGAGTGGCCCGTGCGCGTAGGGGCGGTGAGCTGGAAGTTCAAGGCGCTGCGGTTCTATCTGATCGCGTGCGGGCTGCGCCTGGCGGACACCCGGTTCCGGTTCTTCGGCAGCGGCGATGCGGCCGGTTTCGAGGAATTCGCCGTTGCCAGCGTGCAATATGACGCGATGATCGTGCGCGGAGGCGAGATCGTGGATCCCTTGCACCGTGACGCGCAGTGGTTCGGCGCCAAGCGGCTCGCGCGAACGCCGCGGGAATTCGCGACCGATACCGAATACCTGGAACGGGTGAAGCAGGAGTATGGGAATGCGGAATTGATCGACCGGGTAGAATCGATCAAACCCGGACCAGAGTGGCGTGGCATTGAGTGGCCCTGGGCCGGCCCTGGTGACGCGTAAGTCCTTTGTTCCTGGTAAAAACATTGGGTTCGTTTCGTTTTTCTGCTTTATGCACGGAATTCCATCTTCCTCATTTTGCGCGAGATGTACGAACGAACTCCCCGGCGCCGGCCATTGAAAGTTGGTGGCGGCGGGGAGAAATTATTCTCATGCCGCCTGCAAACATTTTGCAGGCAGCGGGGGCGTTACACCCGACGTCACGCAACTACGGCGCCGGTATCACCGGCAAAACGATACGAGACGGGTGTCTCCCGTCGAGATAGATCGTATTCTCGGCGATTTCAACCCGGCGGTTCTGATTCAGCGGCTCGCCGGTATTCGGATTTACATCGAATCGCGGAAAGTTGCTACTGGAGATATCCAAGCGGATGCGGTGGCTCTTCTGGAACAGGATAGAGGTGGGATACATTTCGATCGTGAATTCATAGGCGCGTCCCGGGTGGAGCAGTTCCGCCTTGCCGCCGTTGCGGTATCGGCCGCGTACGATGCTGTCACCGATGTTCAGATCCACGCCCGCCGGGAAATCGGCGTTCGGCGGATAGACGTCGATCAGCTTGGCCGTGAAGTCGGTATCGGGCCTGTTTGAACTCGCCCACAGTTTCACGATGAGCTGCCCGGTGACCTCGGTATCGTTTACCAGAGGCGCCGTCTGGAAGACCAGGACGTCGTTCCGCGCGGACAAAGGCCGGGTATCCGAGCACAGCCAAAAATCAGCACGGCAGCGTTGATCGGCGGCGCCTTGAAACATCAGGGTTCCCTGCGACGAGATGTTACCGCCGAGCGTGGGAACCGGATTCCTGGGATCGAACAGGAAGGTAACCGGCGAGGCCTCCAGGGGCTTTTCCGCCGAAAGCACACCGCCGGCGTGCAGATAATACGGTGTCGCGACGGCGCGCGCGAGGGGCCAGTCGTTCTCATTGCGCCAGTGGCCGCCCACAAAAAGGCGTCCCGCGGCAGTCTTGTGCGCATCCCCACCGCCCATCACATAGATGCGGACCGGCGGCTCGCGGTCCACTCCGTTATCGACGCCCTTCAACCAGCGATCGAACCAGCGGAGGTGAAAAGCATCGAGGTCCAGTGCGGCGTCGGCCGTGAACTGCGCCTCTCCCGCATAACTCAGGGTTTCGCTGCTGTGAATCCATGGCCCCACAATCAGCCGCTGCAAGCTGTGCTTCGCCTTTCGCAACGCGGGGAAATTGAGGTTTGCCACCTGTGTGCCCCAGGAGTCGTACCAGCCGGTGGTGTGGTATTCCGGAACGTCTTTGTACTCCGCCAGGTGGTCGATGACGCTGGAGCCGGAGTCTTTCCAAAAGTCGTCGTAATCGCCGTGCCCCATGGCCTCCACGAGCCACGATTCGTAATCCGGAGCGAACTTGAGCGGCGTGGTACCCGGACGCAGCGGCAGATTGCGGACGTAATCGCGGACGCGGGTGGCCAAGTCCGCGAGGGCAGGCGCGGCTTGGGGATCGGAGGCCGCCCGGGCGGCGGCTTCACGCAGCGAATTTGTGCCATTCGCAATGCCCAGCGTGAAGATCCAATTAAAAAAGCGCAGTTCGAAAGCGCCGTTATGGCGAACGCCATATCGTCCGAAATTCGACATGGCATTGCGCGGAACCATGGCCTTCAGGTAGGGAGCGCCGGCGATGGCCATGGCATGCTGCGTGGCGCCGTCGTAGGATGATCCCGTGGTGCCGATACTGCCGTTCGACCAGGGCTGTTCCCCGAGCCACTTCGCGGTATCGAAGCCATCATTCGGATCGTCACGGACGGGCACCCATTTGCCCTCCGACTTGTAACGGCCGCGAACATCCTGAAACACCACCACGTATCCGCGCCGTACGAAGTAGTCGGCGGATGACGCGACGAAACCTTTTCCGTAGGGCGTACGCTCGAGGATGATCGGAAACTTCTCCTCAACGGGAGCACCATCGCGCGCCGGCCGGTAGATATCGGTGCAAAGCCGGATGCCATCCCGCATCGGGACCATGATGTCCTTAACAGCAACGACCTGGTAGCTCTGAGCCCATATTGCAGACGTACTGAAGAGCATCACCGCGAAAGTCTTCATTGCCAAATGCTATCAGACCATCACCCGGCGACTACGCGCGATCTTCCGGCATCTCTTCCGCGATCAGTCGTAGTGCAAGGCCTTCGCCACGTTGATTCGCAGGGCACGACGCGCGGGCAGCAGGGCGGCGATGGCCAGAATTGCCAACAGCGTACCAATCGCGCCGCCATAGCCAACCGGATCAAGATTGCTGATGCCATAGAGCGCACGACGCAGGATCCTGGACGCGACAGCCGCGGACCCGGCGCCCACCAGCGTTCCCACCACGACCGGCCAGGAGAATTGGCGCAGAATCGCGATGAGCACATCACCGCGGCCGGCGCCCAACGCAATGCGAATTCCGATCTCCTTGGTCTTCTGCAGGACTGTAAAACTCACCAGCCCGATCAAGCCCACACCGGCCAAGGTGACCGCCACCAGCCCGATTAGTGTCATCACACCAGCCACCCGCTCCACCTGGAGCACATTATCACGATAGAGTGACTGGATCCGCCGGATTTCGGGAAAGAGCTTGGGATCGATGCTATCGCTGATTGACCTGGCCGCGGCCGGCAGGTTGTCGACGGCCCCGGCCATGCGAACGATCAAGACCATCCCCGGCATCTGATCCCGCGCCGCCGGCCAATACTGTTCCATCGCGTCGTCATCGTTCAAGGCATTCAGATGGGCATCGCCTATCACACCGATGACCGTGTCTTTCGCTTCTCCACCGCCGATTTGTTTACCCAGCGGGTTTTGACCGGGCCATTGCGCGCGTGCAAAGGACCGGCTCACGATGGCCACGTTTTTATCGCCCGGAGAAAAGGTTCGTCCGAGCAGCATGGGAATCTGCATGGTTTGGAAAAAACCGGGCGTAACCCAGTTCGGGTACAACATCATGGTCCGCCCGTCGATCTCACGATCCTCCCGGGATACCGTATGGCCCAAAGGCGGAAGCAGCACCAGGGATACCGAGCGAACACCCGGCACGGCAAGCAGGCGAGCTTGCATTTGATCGAGATACGCCTGCGCTGCCGCCGCACCGTAGCCGTGCTTGCCGAGTTGCGCATCCACCGAAACCAATCGCTCATATCCAAAGCCGGGATCGGTGTAGAGCGCGTGGTGCGCGGCTCGCACCAGCAGTCCGGATACAATCAGGAGCACGCAACTGGCCGCCACCTGGGCGGCGATCAGTATCTGCCGGGCCGTGGTTTTGTGTTGGCGCTGCCGGGCGACCTGCAGCGCGGGGGCCAGCCCGAAGAAGACGGCCGACACAAACGTCATGGCGACCGTGAACAGCAGAACCCGCCAATCCGGCGTAGCGCTCAGCCACTGGGGGGCGTCGAAGCTGAGGACAATTCGCACTACCGCGGAGCCCAGGGCCAGGCCTGCCACAGCTCCCAGACCGGCGAGCAAAAGACTCTCGGTCGACAACTGGCGGAAGAGGCGCCAACCGCCCGCGCCGATCGCCAGCCGGATGCGCATCTCAGGTTGCCGTTGCACGGCGCGGGCCAACTGCAATGCGCCCAAGTTGCTGCAGGCCACGGCCAGAATCAGCAGCGTCAATACGCCCGCCATGGCCGCC
>Ga0070731_10002817_pt1 | contig 16181 bp, 7 predicted proteins | sample Coa_R1_2_FD_66448 | JGI IMG/M metagenome (GOLD analysis project Ga0070731, IMG submission 66448) | Surface soil microbial communities from Centralia Pennsylvania, which are recovering from an underground coalmine fire - Coalmine... | ecosystem: Environmental > Terrestrial > Soil > Unclassified ...
CGCATACTCGGCGCGATGATGCTGCCGCCCGTTTCGCTGCCGATCGCGAACGCGACCAATCCCGCGGCAGTCGCCGCGCCGGGACCGGCGCTGGATCCCGATGCTCCTTCTTCGATCAGCCACGGATTCACGGTCTGACCGCCGAACCAGATATCGTTCAACGCCAATGCGCCCAAACTCAACTTGGCGACGAGCACCGCGCCGGCTTCGTGGAGACGCTTCACGACCGCGGCATCTTCCGTTGGGACGCGATTACGATACGGCTCCGCACCGTAGGTTGTCGGGATGTGCGCGGTATCCAGAAGATCCTTGGCGCCCCAGGGGATTCCATGCAACGGTCCGCGATACTTGCCGGCGGCGATCTCTCCGTCAGCCTTGCGCGCCTGCTCGATGGCTAGATCCTTGGTAAGGGTGATGACGCAGCGTAGCTTGGAATCGAACTGGGTTAACCTGTCCAGATAAATTTGAGTGAGGCGCTGCGAGGTAAGTTTGCGCTGCTCGATCCACCGCGACAGGCGCGTTACCGTCGAAAACGCGATCTCCTGATCGCTTTCGGGCACGGCGCCTACATCTACGTTGCTCCTAACGAATCGGTCGCGGACAGGGCCGGCCGTCTGGCCCGGCAGCACGGCGTTCCAGCGCGACCAAGGCGACACCGCCGGTTCGAGTGCGACCTTGCGCGGACCCGTCCGGCGCTCAAAGAGCGCGCCCATCGAGTTGCGCCAGTTGCCGGCGGCGAGCTCGCGGTCCGCAGGCCGCAATTCCACTTGCATAAGCTTCTCCGCTTCCGCGAACGTGGATGGCGAGACTACGGGCCCCACCGGCGCGGCCGTGCCGAAGGCCGGAGGAGCGCCCGCGGGCGTCTCTGCCGCATTCGGCTTCGTATTGTTGGTGCTGCACCCAGCGGCCGCGCCTAGCAGGCTAACAGATGTACTGGTCAGGAAACGCCTGCGCGATTTTGACATTTTGTCCTCCGGAGAATTGAACGCACGTTGAGAATTGTACACACACGAGTCAAGAATCTATTTCCCCTGGTAACCCGGACTGGTATGGCGACGTTACTACTCATAGTTAAATCCCCGTTAAGATAGCGGGCGCTGTCACCTTTCCCCATGAGACCGCGCCCGCTTTTTTCACCTGACAGCCGAACTTGCCGCTTGGTCCGTGGCTGGAAGAATGAACGTCCTGGCCATCTGATCGTTGGAAGTGTGTCTATGTCTGCTTATTTATGTCTTCTTTATGCATTCCTTATATATTATTTATGTGTATTTAAACCGCAATAATTATTATTGACCCCGGATCATTTCCCGACTATAATCGCTTCCACTAATTCGCCAGGGGGGCATTCGAGCTGCTTGACTCCCTGTAGTGCCGCCGGCGATCACAACACAGCGCGCTAGAGCGCACTGAAGGATCACGTTTGCAAGGGCACCCCTCCTTGGTGCTCTCGGATGCTGCTCTCGTTCCAGCAGAGTTGGGGCGTCCCCGTTCAGCCGCATTACACGATTGTGTCCATTCGCGCTGACTACAAGGAGACAAAATGCCAGTTGACCTGCTTGGCCCATTTGTCCGGGTACGGCATTCCAGCCCCCGGTTAAGTTGTTTCGTCGCGGTTCTCGCCGTACTACTGTTTTCCGTGGCGCTGAACGCCCAATCGACCTTTGGAACGGTGTTGGGCACCGTTAAGGAGAGTTCGGGAGCCGTCGTGTCCGCCGCGAAGGTGACTCTGACAAACACCGGAACGAACTCCAAACACTCGACGCTTACCAACGACGCGGGTTCGTATGAGTTTGTGAACGTGGAAGCCGGTACCTACAAACTGGAGATCGAAGCCCCCGGCTTCCAGAGATCCGAATTTAGTTCGTTCAGCCTGGGCGCGCGCGAGACCAAGCGGCTGGATTCACAGTTGCAGATCGCAACGCAAAGTACCGTCGTCAACGTGGAAGCCTCGGGAGGATTGACTGTCCAGACCGATACATCGAGCATCGCGGAGACCAAAGGATCGCGCGAATTGGTCGACCTGCCGGTAGCCATTACCACTCGCGCGACCGGGTCCACCAGCGCGATGTCGACGCTTACGGCGCAACCCGGCGTTCAGGCCGATGCGAATGGCAACATTTCGGTCGCCGGCACTTTGCCGACGCAGCTTTCCATGAGCATCGACGGAATCAGCACCATGGGTCCGGGCGGATTCACCGGCCAGGGCGGCGCGTCCGCGATTGGGGAGTTATTTCCGTCCTTCAACGCGATTGCCGAGATCCGCATTGGCGAGACCATCAACGCAGCGGAATTCGGTGGCGTCGCCGACATCACTACTATCTCCAAGTCCGGCACGAATTCCGTGCATGGCGGCGGTTTCGAGAATTTCCAGAACAGCTACATGAACGCGGCCGACTTCTTCAGCCATACCGTTCCAGAGCTGAAGATGAACAACTTTGGTATTTACATGGGCGGCCCGGTGGTTCTGCCGAAGTACAACGGGCGCAACAAGACCTTTTTCTTTGGCAGCTTCGAGGCCCTGCGGCTCCCCAAATCGGTGGTGCAAATCCAGAGCGATCCTACGGCGGCGATGCGCACCGGCAATCTTTCTGCCTATTCGGATGCGATCACGGGATATCCCAACAATCAGATTCCCCTCAGCCAGATCAATCCCTACGCGACTAAGGCGTTCGGATTGTTTTACCCGACGCCGAACTACGGCCCGGCGGGGGCCATTGCCAACAACTACCTGGGGACCATTCCCATCCCAATTAAGAGCAACCAGGGTGACATCCGTATCGATCAATATATGGGCACCAAGCATTTGATCTTCGCCCGGTGGACCTACAAAAACAAGCGCGCGAACCAGGTCCAGACTTCCGGATTTTCGAGTGGTCTTCCCGTCACAGCCTCTGAGGGGCCGGAGTCTTTACCCGAAGTGGATTCCGCCTTTACCGTCGCCTGGAACTACACTATTAGCCCAACTGTCGTCAACGAAGTGCGCATCGGGAATAGCGTGAACCACATCGGACAAACCATCGGAAGCAGCGCACAGGGAAACGCTAACGCTTTGGGTCTGACCAGCCTGCCCACGCCGCCTCCGGCCGGATATGACATCCTTCCCACCATCAACCTGGTCGGATTTGCCCCCACATTTGGCTTCTCTCAGATCGCCAATCAGAGCACCAAGCAGGCCCTGGATACGGTCACGTGGACCAAGGGATCGCACACGATGAAGTTTGGCGCCGATTGGCGCCGCTTGAACGCCTACGGCACCAGCGCTTTTTACAACTTGCTATTGGGGCAATATGCCTTCAACGGCTCTGTGATGAGCGGCCTGCTCGGCCCTGGAGCGGGAACCCCGATGGCGTCCTTCCTCCTGGGCTATCCGGATAACGCCTCGGTGGCCACCACGGTCGCGGCGAATGTGAACGCCTTCGCGTCGCACTATGCCACATATGCCCAGGACGACTGGAAGGTGACCAGAAACCTGACGCTCAATTATGGCCTGCGCTGGGAGTACCATCCCATGTTCCGCGACCAATACAACAATCTGGCGAATTACGTTCCGGACTATACCAGCACGCAGAATGGAGTGACTGTGAAAGGCGCCGTTATCATTCCCGGCGCCGGCACGTTCGGGATCACAAGCCCTCAGTTTGTCCAAGCGATTGCGCCTACACCGGTCATTACTGCGGCGCAAGCGGGTGTTCCCGCCTCCTTGCGTTTTTCCCAAAAAACGGATTTCGCGCCGCGAGTTGGCTTCGCGTACAAAGCCTTCGGCAGCGATAAGACCGTCATCCGTGGAGGATACGGAAGATTCATCGAAGCGCTTCTGGGTTCCGCTGCTATCAGTGCGTGGGCGGTACAATCCAGCGACGTGGGCTTCTTCAACAACTCAATTGGGGCGAATGGAGTGCCTCAGTTCCAGATGCCTTACGCATGGCCGTCCAACATAGCCCAGCCGGGAACCTACAGTTTCTATCAGGCTACCGATCTTCACTACAAGGATCCGTATGTTCAGGAATGGGACCTCACCCTCGAACGCGATCTGGGAGCCGGGGTTGGCCTCCGCGTTTCCTACGATGGCAATCATGCGTCTAACCTCGGCATGCACACGAACCTTAACCAGCCGGCCCCGAACACCATCGGGTTTAACAACATCCCTCAAGCGAACTATCCCCTGCCGGATTTCCAGTACATGGCGTACAACACCAATCCTGGTTTTTCCAATTACAACGCTGCGACCGTGTCGTTTAAGAAACGCATGACCAAGGGGTTGCAATTCCAGGGGAGTTACATCTATGCCCGTAACTTGTCCAACGTCGACGGCGCCGCGACCACAACTGCGGATCAGTTCCCGGGAGAATTTGGGGGCACAATCACGAATCCCGCGCGCCCCGGCCTAGATTATGGAAATCTCGCCTTCACGCGCCGCAACCGTGTGCTGGTTACTTTCCTTTATGAGTTGCCGTTTGGTAGGGGCAAGACGTTCCTGAACAGCGCCAACAAAATGGTGGATGGTGTCCTGGGTGGATGGGAACTCAGCGGTGTGCTGTTGTTCCAGAGCGGGCCGTTTATGAGCGTGGCCACCACCAGTGACCCGTGCGGCTGCGGCTACAACGCGTACAACGCCACCGGGGGCCGCGCGGATACCGTCAAGGGCATCAGTCCTTACGCGGGCCAGTCGATCGACCAGTGGATCAATCCTTCCGCATTTGCCGATCCAGGCAACGCGATTGGAAGATTCGGGGATGCCAGCGCCGGCGACGTAGTCGGGCCTGGGACGCAGGCTGTATCGCTATCTCTCCTCAAAACGATCGACTTGACGGAGCGGTTCAAGATGCGGTTCGGCGCACAGGTCGCCAACGTTTTCAACCACCCCAACTTCGCGGTTCCGGGAACTCTCACGGTGGGGGTCGCAGGGTTCGGCCAGATCACCAGCCTGCAGACTGCGGAAGGCGCTGGGCCGCGAGATATTCAATTGGCCGCCCGCATCACGTTCTGATATACAGTAGCCTGTCGACAGACTATCGCTCAGGAAGGGTGGAGGATGAAACTTAAGTGGATTCAGTTGGGTGTCGTTGCGGTTTTCGCCGCCGTGGCGGCAGTTCCCGCGTCGGCGCAGTCGCGCGCACTGCCCTCAGGGGACGTTCCAGCGATCTATCAGCGTCTCTTGGAGAGGATCAAGGCGATCAAGATCTTCGACCACCACGCGCACCCCGGCTTTGGCGACGACTCCGATGTCGACGCGCAAGCCACTCCGCCGCAGCATCTACCCTTCCGTGAGCGCGAGACGAATCCAGAACTAGTAGCGGCCGTAAAGGCATTGTTTGACTATCCCTATGCAGATCTGTCCACGGACCACTTGCGTTGGTTGCAGGACCGATCCACTGCCGCTGAGAAGGCCGGGGGCACCACCTATTGGGATCGCATCTTAGATCAGTGCGGTATCGAGTCCTCCGTGGCGAATCGGGTTGCCATGATCGGCTACCTGAACCCGAAAAGGTTCCGCTGGGTGTTCTTCGTGGACTCGTTCCTCTTCCCGTTCGATAACAAGACGGTGATCGCGGAAAACCCTGACGAAGGAGTTTACATCCCGCTGCAGGAGAAGGTTCTGCACCGCTACATGCAGCAGGCCAGCATCGGCAGCTTGCCTAACTCTTTCGATGCGTACCTGACTTTCGTTACGCGCATTCTTGAGGAAAACCAGAAAAAGGGCGGCATCGCCGAGAAGTTCGAGGCCGGCTACTTCCGTTCGCTGTATTTTGCCGATCCGCCTCGCCCGGCCGCGGCGGCTGTGTACCAGAAATATCATTCGGGTGGTGTTCCCACGCCGGAGGAATATAAAACCTTTCAGGATTACGTTTTCCGCTACCTGATTCGCGAGGGTGGGCGATTGCACCTGCCCGTCCACATTCACACGGCCGTCGGCGAGGGAGATTATTTCAGGCTGCGAAACGGCGATGTGCTCAATCTTGAGAACATCCTCAAGGATCCGCGCTATCTCGACACGACCTTCGTCCTCATCCACGGCGGCTACCCGTATTTCCGGGAAGTGATCTGGCTTGCTTCGATGAAGAATGTCTACATCGATACCTCCGAAATCGAAACGCTCGTCTATCCTTCGGAGATGAAGAACGTCTTGAAGCTTTGGCTGGAGACCTATCCCGAAAAGATAACGTTCGGTTCGGACTCGTACCCATTCAGCCCGGCGCTTGGCTCAGAGGAGACGTACTGGTTGGGTGTCTACTCGGCGCGTGACGCGCTCGCGGCCGCTCTTGCCGAAATGGTGGCGTCGAACGAAGTAACCGAGGACAAGGCCATGGAAATCGCGCGTGGCTATCTGCACGACAATGCCATAAGCCTCTACCCGCCCGCTTCCCGATAGTCCTGACCGGAAAGCCTCGCCGCATGCGCTAACATGTCACGAATACTATGCAAAAGCGCAGCCTCGTCCTGGTGGGCATTCTCGCCCTCGGTGTTTCCAATTCACAAGCCCAGCAACTGGACCTGATCGTCGCGGGCGGGCGCATCGTGGATGGACAAGGAAACCCATGGTATCGCGCCGATATCGGCATCCGGAATGGCCGGATTGCGGAAATCGGAAAACTTGCGCCTGCCAGGGCCAGGCGCGTGATCGACGTTCACGGCCAAGTGGTTTCGCCCGGTTTTATCGACATGATGGGCACCACGAGTGTTCCTCTGCTGATCAACCGCGCGAGCGCCGAGAGCAAGCTGCGCCAGGGCATCACTACGCTGCTGGCTGGCGAAGGCGGCTCGGTCGCGCCGCGGAAGGCCGGGGTCCGCGATCCGGAGGATGCCGCTGCTGGATTCGAGTGGCACACCTTTGGCGAATATTTCAGTCTGCTCGAAAAGAAGGGCATTCCGATGAACGTCGTCCACAACGTCGGAGCGGCGCAGGTGCGGCGCGTGGTCATCGGCGATGAGGATCGCGCTCCCACGCCCCAGCAATTGGAGCAGATGAAAGAGTTGGTCGCGCAAGCAATGCGGGACGGCGCGGTAGGATTGTCGACCGCGCTCATTTACCCACCCGGGACATATGCCAAGACCGACGAACTGATCGCGATGGCTAAAGTAGTGGGCCAGTACCGCGGCAGCTATATGAGCCATATGCGGAATGAAAGCAATCAGGTGCTGGAGGCGATTCGGGAAACCATTCACATCGGCGAAGCAGCGGGTATCCCGTCTCATGTGTTCCACCTGAAGGCCGCCGGAGAAGAAAACTGGCCGCTTATGAAGGAGGCGATCGCGCTCATCCAAAGCGCGCGCGACCGCGGCCTCGACGTGACCGCGGATATTTATCCTTATATTCGCAATGGTATCGGCCTGACGTCGTTCCTTCATCCCCGTCATTACGCCGCCGGCAGCGCTCCCTTCCTCAAGACCCTGGGCGACGCGAAAGTTCGAGCCGATCTTCGCAGGGAGGTCGAGACGACTTCGGATTGGGAAAATTGGTACCGGCACGTCAGCAAGAATTGGGATAACGTTCTCGTGGTCGGCGTTGGTCCGGGGTTGGATAAGCGATACGAAGGGAAGTCGATCGCAGAGATCGCGAAGATGCGCGGCGCCGATGACTGGTCCGCGTTTTTCGATCTGGTCCAGCACGACTCGGTTACCGTGAATCCAAAGAGCATGAATGAAGAGCAAAAGGTTCTGGCGCTGCGAACGCCGTGGGTGAGCGTGTGCACGGATGCGCCGCCGACGGACGCCGCCACCGCTACGTACGCTCATCCTCGCGCGTTCGGATCGTTTGTTCGCGTTCTGGCGAAATACGTTCGCGATGAAAAGGTTATCCCGTTAGAGGCAGCGGTTCGCCAGATGAGTTCGCTGCCCGCGAATTTTCTGCGCCTCTATGATCGGGGCCGTATCGCGCCAGGAATGGCCGCGGATCTGTTGGTGTTCGATCCGGACAAAGTTCAGGATATAGCGACGTTCACGAAACCGCTCTCTTTTCCCGAGGGGATGCCGTACGTCATTGTTAATGGAAACGTGGAAATTGACAACGGACGGTTCTCGACGCAAAACGGCGGGGCGGTTTTGCGTTTGCATTGAACGCCGTCCCTCGGGAAAGACGATATTGGGTCTCTTTCGCCAGCTATGATCGACTCCTCGCGGTCGGTATTGATGTTAGAGTTCGATCTTGCCTAGGAACTCCATTTCACTCAGTTCAAAGGTTTCGGCCACAACGATCCGGCCGATCTGAGCATTGAATTGCAATCGCTCATCCTTCCGTGTGATCTCCGCGGACGGGGGGAATAGGTAGACCACCACCAGGCCGCTTTCCCGGCGGAACACCTCGGCCATGACCGGTCGAACATCTTTCTTCCCCTCGCGTTTCAACGCGGCAAGGTGCTTGAGAGGTTCTCCGAGCTGTTTGGGATCGCCCTTGAAATCGCCACCCGGGATTCCGTACACCGCGACACGATGGCCGTCGCCTTCGAGCGTCGGAGGCTCGGCCTCATGCGCTTTCAACTCCGCCAGCCGCACCGGGAGAGCGGTCTCCCAACGCAGCCTCAAAGTAATCGGCTGATTGAGAGATCGCGCGCTGCGGTCGTCCCCTCCGGGTCCCCCGAAAATATTCGGCGAGACTTTTGGTCCGCTGCCCTTCGGATCGACCCCTTCGTTGCCGATCCCGCGGGGCTGTCCCATCTGCCCGCCTTCCCGCAGTTGTTCCTCAGTAAGTCGTCGCGTGATTGTGGCTCTGATCTCTTTCGACCAGGGCGACTTTGCAAGCACCTGCTTTGCGTCCTCTTCGGTCCACTCGGCGACTGGTTTGCTCTTCCAAACGCCGTCGGCGGCCAGCAGGCAAACGGTGGCCGCCGCCAGACCGAGCGATTGCTTCAGGAAATTGCGCATCGCGTCCTCTTGTTTAGAACTTCTCGTGCTAAAACTTCACCATCACGCCAACCGAGAACTTCGCTTCACTGCGCCGAAGGTCCGGGAACCAGACGCCGCCCACGCTGCCACAGTTCGAGGTCGCGGTCGGAAGATCGGTGGCTCCGGAGGGCGCTCCGTTCATACAGGCGAACTGCCCGGGAGCGCCATTCGTTCCGCCAAGCGGGAAGCCGGGAGGCGTAACCCCGCCCCGGCCCGCGAAGTACGGAACATCCGAGTGACGATATCCAAGCTCGGCCCACCAGGTGATGTATTGCCTGGGCATGTATTGGAGGTTAATCGAACTGTCCCACATGTGGGCCTTTTGACCGGGAAGTTCCGTGAAGTACGGCGATCCTGTCACGGCGTCGGCCCCGTTGATCGGCGGCAGCAGCGTCAGATACCGTCCGTAGTTGCTCATTTGCCCGCCACCGAACGTGATGGCATACTTATCCTTGTTCCACCAGTAGCGGTTGTACAACATCCAGCCGACAAACGATTCTTTTCCCTTGCTCGGCGCGCAGGTGCCGCAAAGTCCTCCACCATACTGAGCGCCCGCGTCGCCCGTAAGCGACATGGCGATCTTGGAGATGCCGCGATCCTTGGTTTGGTTGTTGTAGAACCGGATCTCGACGCTATCGTCCGTGTGAATCCGCTCCGTGTGCGGAAGCCCGAGATTATCCTGTCCGAAACCGTACTGATTCCCAACCACCTTGAGCCATTCCTTTGGCAGCCACAGAATCTGTCCTCCAAGGCCCGGGTGACCGTTGTACTTCGCGTAGGATTGCCAGCCGTTGATGAACCATGGTTCGATTTTCAGCTTGGCCGTGGGGAACCACTGAACGCGCACGCCGTTGAAGAACCAAGGTGTGTTAGACGACACGTACGACGGCTGGTAACCCCAGTTATCGAAGTTGTAGTAACTGAACAGGCCGATGTACGACACGAAGATTCCTGCGTCGACATTCAACCCGTGATTGACGTTGAAGTGGTACCCGCCGTACGCTTCCGAGACATACTTGTAGGCGGCCCGGAGGTCCCAATTACCAACCCCGGCGCTGGCGTCATTCCGCGGCGTCGTGGTGGCGAACAAACCTTCCATGAACAGAATCCGGCCACGAACACCCTGCCAGTGGAAGTCACCGCCCACGCTGGCCTGTTCGATCTGGACTTCGCCGGACCGGAACGATTCCGTCGAGCCGACGATGGTGTGGTCCTTCGGCTGATTGAAATCTTCCATGTAGTGTGTGTCGAACCGAATTTCCGGAGTGAAGAACTTCGTATCGAGCACGGTGTCTTTGTTGCGCGGGCTTCCGTTAAGCCATGTGAAGTCGCCGTAAGCGAATGGCGTCTCGGTATCGACAGCCGGCCGGGGATCCGGGGCTTGCAGGGCCTCCGGAAGTCTGTGGTCCGGGGGCGCGACTGGCGCCGGTGGCGGAACGATAGACGACCTGCTGGTTTGCGGAAAGGATGCCGGCGCCGCGCTTGCGGCCGGAGTCAGGGAAGCCACCAGAGGCTCAGCTCCGACGTTGGTGTTGGCGGCCGCCATGGCTTCAAGACGTGCTTCCAAGCGTTCGATGCGCAGCAGCATCTGCCTTTCTCTCTCGGTCAGCGGAGCGTCGTCCGGCTTCAGAGTTGCACGCGGTAAATCCTCCGCGATCGTCAGCGGCAGTTCCACCCGGGCGATCTTGCGGACCGATACTTCAACATGGGTCGAAGAGTTTCGAAACCCCTCTTTCGTCGCGGCAATTTCGTACAGCCCGGGCTCCAGCTTCGTGAATGTGAAAATTCCGTCCGCTCCCGTGACTGTGGATTGATCCGTACCTTTGTTCAGGCTATGCGCGATAATTTGCGCGCCAGGGACGGGCTTCCCGCTGGAAGAATCGCGAGTGACGCCTCCGACCAGTCCGACCTCCGGCTGCGCGAACGCCGGAATCGATAGCGATCCTACAATACATGCAACGCGGGCCCAGGATGCGATTCGAGAAAAACCACGGGTCGCTCCCACGATCATGGCGCGTTTCCGCGCGAAGGGAGTTCGAGGACCCGCTTCCTTTGCTAACTTGCGATTCATTATTTTCTTCCTCACTTGGTTTCCATTGGTTCTCAACAGGGGAACAGACGCAGGCCAGGCGGCGAGGCCTGGCGCAAACGTTGGTAATCAGGGCATGACGAGTTGTGGCCGCAGCCCAGAAGCAGGTTTGACGGCGCTCGATCGAGCTGGGACGCTGAAGCATGATTCGGGGGCCGCCTGCCGCCCTAAGCGGTTGGCCTACGCTAGTCTCAGTCTGAGGCTGCGGGCATAAAGAACGCATAAAGCGGTCACAAGGAATTTGTAATGACCGCATCCAGCAGATTACAGGGCCTTTCACACTCGCAGTGCGACCGCGATTCGCGTCGGCCGCCTTCGGTCTGATCCGCGATTATTTCGGAAACTATCGCGGTCAGGCCGAAGGCGAGGTCGGATTTTTCAGCGTCTGTTGATACTATGGTTACTGCCGTCGCCCGCCGCACGCGGTCCTCCGGCGCGTGGTCCTCCGGCGCGTGATCAATGGTCTCACCCCGTCTTGAGCCGGTCGCGTGCGCCGGATCCTCGATGCCAGTAAACTATGGCGATTCAAATCGCGCTTAATCATAAGACAGAGTACCGGTATGACCGTCCAGTAAAGCTCGGGCCTCAAGTCGTGCGGCTTCGGCCGGCGCCGCATTGCCGCACCCCGATCTTGTCGTATTCCCTCAAGATCCATCCCAAAGATCATTTCTTGAACTGGCAGCAGGACCCGCAGGCCAACTACCTGGCTCGTCTGGTGTTCCCGGAACCGGCCACGGAGTTCTTGGTCGAAGTTGATCTCGTCGCCGAGATGGCCGTCTTCAATCCGTTTGACTTCTTCCTCGAACCTTATGCGGAGAAGTCTCCCTTCACCTACGATGACGCCTCCGCTCGCGAGCTACGGCCGTTCCTTGAAACCGAGCCCCCCACTCCCGCGCTCGAGCGCTGGCTTGCAAGCGTATCGAAAGAACCCATTCGCACCATCGACTTCCTCATTAACCTGAATCAACGCCTCCGGAACGACATTGGCTACGTGATTCGTATGGAGCCGGGGGTACAAAGCTGTGAACAAACGCTCGCGCTCGGTACCGGCTCCTGCCGCGATACGGCATGGCTGCTGGTGCAGATTCTGAGGCGTCTGGGGCTCGCGGCGCGCTTTGTTTCGGGCTATCTGATCCAGCTCGCGGCGGATATTAAACCGATCGAGGGTCCGGCCGGCCCCAGCGCCGACTTCACGGATCTGCATGCCTGGACCGAAGTCTTTCTCCCGGGCGCCGGCTGGGTTGGACTCGATCCCACGTCCGGGCTGCTTGCCGGAGAAGGCCACATTCCGCTCGCGTGCACGCCGGACGCATCCAGCGCCGCGCCGGTTTCCGGCCTTCTCGATCCGTGCAACACGGTTTTCCATCACGAAATGTCGGTGCGGCGAATTTACGAATCGCCGCGTGTCACCAAGCCGTACAGCGAAGAGCAGTGGAACGAAGTCGTCGCGCTTGGCCATCGGGTGGATGCCGAACTGACCGCGGGCGGCGTCCGCCTCACCATGGGCGGAGAGCCGACGTTCGTGTCCCTCGACGATGCCAATTCTCCCGAATGGACCACTGCGGCGTTTGGTCCAAACAAGCGCAAGTTGTCCATGGAAACTTTCCTGCGGCTCCGCGACCGGTTCGCGCCCGGCGCGCTGCTGCATTTCGGACAAGGCAAATGGTATCCCGGCGAGCCGCTGCCGCGCTGGGCGCTGAGCTGCTACTGGCGGAGGGATGGCGTTCCCATCTGGGAGGACCAGTCGCTGTTCGCGACCGAAACGACGCCCGAAGCAACGCTCGATGCCAGCGACGCGCGCCGCTTTCTGGAAGCGTTGACGCGCCGGCTTGAGGTGGACTCTTCGTTTATCATGTCTGCCTACGAAGATACGTTTTACTACCTGTGGCGCGAACGCCGCCTGCCGGTCAACGTGGATCCGCTCGATTCAAAGATCCAAGATTCCGTCGAGCGGGCCCGCCTCGCCCGAATTTTCGAGCAGGACCTCGGCAAGACCATCGGATTCGTGCTTCCGTTGCGCCGCGTTCCCTCGCCATCGGGAACGCTGAGCTGGACCAGCCAGCCGTGGTTCACGGCATCGCCGCAGCTATTCCTTGTCCCCGGCGATTCGCCGTTGGGTTTGCGGCTGCCGCTCGAATCGCTTCCGTGGACCAAGCCGGAAGATGTTCAATATTCTTTCGAAGCCGACCCATTCCAGACCCGCGAAGACCTTCCCGAGAGGCCCGAGCGCAAGCCTCACCTGTTCACCGCGTTTGCATCGTTTCTCAATCCTAAGCCGGCCAGCAAACGGGAGATTCCCAAGAAGGGTGATTCCGCGGCCTGGGTATCCCGGCCGGCGCTGTGCACACAGGTACGCGACGGCACCCTCTACGTATTCCTGCCCCCGGTCGAATTTCTTAGAGATTACCTCGACCTGATCGCTGCCATCGAGGACACGGCCGCTTTCCTTCGTCTGCCCGTAGCCATCGAAGGTTACGCGCCGCCCTTCGACCCGCGAATCTCCGTCATCAAAGTGACGCCCGATCCGGGTGTGATCGAAGCGAATATTCACCCCGCGGAGTCGTGGCAGGAGCTCGTCGAAAATACCACGCAGCTATACCAACTCGCCCGCGAAACACGTCTCGGCACCGAAAGATTCATGCTCGATGGCCGCCATGCCGGAACCGGCGGCGGCAATCACATCGTCATCGGCGGAGCCACTCCGGCGGATAGCGCCTTTCTCCGGCGACCAGACCTGCTCCGCAGTCTGATCGGCTTCTGGCAGAACCACCCGTCGCTTTCTTATCTTTTTTCGGGGCTTTTCATCGGCCCTACCAGCCAGCATCCTCGCGTGGATGAAGCACGTACGGACTCGCTGTACGAACTCGAGATCGCGTTTGACCAGGTCCCTGCGCCGGGCTCGACGGAAACTATACTTCCCTGGACCGTCGACCGTCTTTTCAGAAACCTGTTGATCGACCTGACCGGCAACACCCATCGCACCGAGATTTGCATCGACAAGTTGTATCCGGCCGACTCTGCCGCATCGCGGCTCGGCCTGGTCGAATTGCGCGCCTTCGAGATGCCGCCCCATGCGCGAATGAGCCTCGCGCAACAGCTTCTGGTGCGGACGCTGATCGCGCGGTTTTGGAAAGAGCCGTACCGGCGCAAGCTGATCAATTGGGGAAATTCGCTGCATGATCGTTTCATGCTGCCGCATTTTGTCGAGCTCGACTGGCAGGAGATCCTCGAGGAACTCCGGAGCGCGGGCTATCCGATCAAGGACGAATGGTTCGCGCCGCACTTTGAGTTTCGCTTTCCTCTGATCGGTTCCGTCACCGCGGCCGGCGTAACCGTCGAATTGCGCCATGCCCTGGAGCCTTGGAATGTTTTGGGCGAAGAAGCGTCCGGCGGGGGCACGGCGCGCAATGTCGATTCATCTGTCGAACGTCTGCAAGTCAAAGTGACGGGCACAGTCGGCGACCGCTATGTCGTCCTTTGCAACGGGCGCCGCATCCCGCATCCGGTGGGCGGAGTCCGCTATCGTGCCTGGCAGCCGCCCTCCTGCCTGCATCCGAACATTCCGGTTCATTCTCCTCTGGTGTTCGATATCGTGGACACCTGGTCGTCGCGTTCGATTGGAGGCTGCGTGTATCACGTCTCGCATCCTGGCGGACGGGCGAACGAAGAGCTTCCCGTCAACGCCCAGGAAGCCGAAAGCCGCCGCCTGGCCCGCTTCAGTTTGCTCGGCCACACGCCAGGCCCCATCGCGCTGCCGCCGGAGGAATCGAACACCGAATTCCCGTTCACGCTCGACCTTCGCAGAACTAATGGGGGCAATGGGTCGGGACCCGCTCACTCGCGTTCGCGGCCCGGTGCTCGCACGGAGCCATGAGCGCCAGAGACTGGGTTTCCGAAGCGCAGCCGGAGCCTGGAGCTAATCTAACGCCGCCGCAAACGCATCGAAAAGCTTTCTGGCGATCGATTCTCGCTCCGCAACTTGATTCTCCGGGTGCCACTGGACGCCGACCACAAAGCGCTTGTCTGGCCGCTCGATCGCCTCAATGACACCGTCGCGCGGATCCTTCGCGGAGACGATCAAGCCTTGCCCGAGGCGTGCCACCGCCTGGTGATGGCGTGAGTTGACCGGCGCTTTCAAGTCGGCTCCCGCAATCGCGGCCAAGGTGGTTCCGGGCACAATCTCGATGCAATGCGCGCTCACGCTCTTGTCCTTCGTTTTGTGACGGTGATTTTCCAGGTGCTGGAGCAGGGTTCCCCCCAGCGCCACGTTCAGAATTTGCATTCCCCGGCAGATCGCGAGGATCGGCAGGTCGCGTTCGAGAGCCTCCGCGATGAGCGCGCACTCGAGCTCATCCCGCCGGTCATCGGGATCTTCCGTTTCCGGATGGCGGGATTCGCCGTACCGTGCGGGGTTCACGTCATCGCCGCCCATGAGCATCAGGCCCGACGAGCCGTCGAGCGAGGTTCCGAAAGCGGCCTCGATCCCGGCCAGTTGTAGGGCTTCCAAATAAGGAGCGGCATTCCCGCGGTCTTCGACGGTAACGATACGTTTCATGCGAACCACCTTATGCTACTATCGGTTACACGCTGCTTCCGGTAAAGTCCAGCAGGCTGGCCCCGTCGCCCGAACTCATTTCACTATGCAGGCACGCGCCATGCGACTTCGCGTCGGTTACGAGCTCATCTACCATTGTCCCCAAGATGTGCCGATGATTCTGCTAGTGAATATTCATTATTCGCGAGCCTCCGATATGGTGGTTCCGGATCACCTCACCACGGATCCTTCGATCGGCTTTACGGCGTATCGCGACGGATTCGGCAACTGGTGCAATCGCCTGCTCGCGCCGGCCGGACGTCTGCGCCTGAAAGCCGACGGGATCGTCAGAGATAGCGGACGGCCTGATGAATTCGCGCCGGATGCGATGCAACATGCGGTCGAGGCGCTGCCTGAGGAGACACTGGTGTTTCTTCTCGGCAGCCGTTATTGTGAGACGGATCTTCTGACGGAGACAGCCTGGCAATTGTTTGAGTCCACCGCTCCAGGCTGGTGGCGCGTTCAGGCGATCTGCGACTACGTCCACAAACACATCGCCTTCGATTATCAAAATGCGCGCGCCACGCGGAGCGCCGCGCAGGCTTATCAGGAGCGCACCGGCGTCTGCCGGGACTATGCGCACCTCGCCATCGCCTTCTGCCGCTGCATGAACATTCC
>Ga0070731_10002818_pt1 | contig 16176 bp, 12 predicted proteins | sample Coa_R1_2_FD_66448 | JGI IMG/M metagenome (GOLD analysis project Ga0070731, IMG submission 66448) | Surface soil microbial communities from Centralia Pennsylvania, which are recovering from an underground coalmine fire - Coalmine... | ecosystem: Environmental > Terrestrial > Soil > Unclassified ...
TCTAAAAGAACTCGATCTAAAAGTGGATCTGGGTTATAATACAACCAATACTTACGAAATTGCAACGCATCCGAGTACGAGTATAGATCCCGCCTTCGGAATTTTGACCGGCAGCTCGAGTTTTTCATCAACTACAGTCAAAGCCTGGAATGTTGAGCCCCAGATTCAATGGAATAAAAATATTTTAGCTGGAAAGCTTAGCATTCTGGGTGGTGCTACATTCCAGGCCTCTGATGGAACGTCGTACACCATAAATGGTTTTGGTTATACAAATGATGCACTGCTAGAGGATGTTGGTTCAGCAGGTACCCTTACCATTAGTCCCACCGTATATAATCAATATAGGTACAACGCCTTTTTTGCAAGGTTAAATTATAATTATGACGATAAGTATGTATTAAACCTGTCTGGAAGGAGGGATGGTTCAAGTAGATTCGGGCCGGGTAAACAATTTTCAAATTTTGGTTCCGCAGGGGCAGCGTGGATTTTTACCAACGAAAGCTTTTTCAAAGATCATTCATCCTTCTTAAGTTTTGGCAAAATCCGTGCGAGTTATGGTATCTCAGGCAATGATGGAATTCCCAACTATGGTTATTTGGAGCTTTACCAAAATGTTGGACCCACATTTCTTGGGTCACCAACTTTGTTCCCAAATAATCTGGCTAATGCAAATTATAGCTGGTAAGGAGATAAAAAATTGGAAGTTGCGATCAATCTCGGATTCGTCAAGGATAGAATTTTGCTCGAAACAAGCTGGTATCAAAACAGGAGCGACAATCAATTGGTCGGACTTCCCGTACCTCCTAGCGTAGGGTTCTCAAGTGTACAGGCAAACTTGCCTGCCGTATTACAAAATACTGGTATTGAAATAAGCCTTAATACTGTCAACGTAAAAAGCGGAGCTTTTACATGGTCCTCCTATTTTAACATCAGTGTTCCGAGGAATAAACTAATTTCTTATCCTGGCTTAAAAAATTCACCATACGCAAACACATATACGATTGGCAAGCCAATCTCCAACCAGAAATCATTTCATTTTTTAGGTGTTGACCCTAAGACTGGAATTTATAAGTTTCAGGATTTAGATGGTAGTGGTACTGGTACTGATTATCCAGGTGACCTGCAAGCCTCGGCAAAAGAGATTGGTCAAAACTATTACGGCGGTCTGGACAATAAACTGAGTTTTAAAGGATTTCAACTGGATTTTCTTTTTCAGTTTGTGAAGCAAACCGGTCAGGACTATGTATTTAATAATGCGGGAAGCCTTCCAGGCACTATGTATAACCAACCTGTAGAAGTTTTAAATCGCTGGCAAAAAAGTGGTGACAAAGCACCTTATCAACTATTTTCAACAGGTGGTGGAAATAGCGGTGCATTTCTGGCTTGGATCTATGCTTCATATTTTGGAGATAGCAGATTTACGGATGCATCATTCATACGGTTAAAAAATGTTTCTGTATCCTACCAGCTTTCTTCCAAATGGGTAAAGTCTCTTAAAATTGATCAGGCAAGTATTTTTATTCAGGGTCAAAATTTACTGACCATAACATCTTTCATCGGACCCGATCCGGAAAGTCAGGTCATTGGTGTTTTGCCGCCGCTCAGAACTTTTGTAGCGGGAATCAGATTAACTCTTTAAATAATAAATATTTTATGACTAAAGATAAAGCCGTCTTATTACTTATTACAATTTCAAGCTTAACATTTAGCTGTACTAAATTCGTTCAGGTTGATTCGCCAAAAAATCAATTGACTGTTGATAATGTATTTTTAACCGAAGCAAGTACAAATTCTGCGGTTACAGGAATTTATACAACAATGATGAATGGTACTCTTGGGTTTGGAGCAATAGCTGTGTCCGAGATGCTGGGTTTAAGTTCGGACGAATTTATAAACGAATCTTCCGACCAATTTTTAGCTGAGTTTGCAAATAGCAAGATTTCGGTAACTAACGCCGATTTGCTTGAACACCTATGGTCCGAACCGTATCTGTATATATTCAGTGCGAATTCCGTACTTGATGGCGTTCGATCCTCTAAAAGTCTCACAGATTCCTTTAAGATACAAATGGAGGCAGAAGCTAAATTCATAAGGGCCTTCTGTTATTTTTATCTCACCAATCTATATGGAGACGTTCCCATGTATCTTACAACCGACTATCAAACAAATGCTGTATCGACGAGGGCGTCTTCTTCGATTGTATATGCGCAGATAATTGCTGATCTGAAGGATGCGCAAACCGGCCTGTTAAATGATTATTCGGCTTCGGGTGGACAACGGGTTAGGCCTAATAGAAGCGCTGCTACCGCACTTTTAGCTCGAGTTTATTTATATCAACAAAAATGGGATAGCGCTGAGGCGGAAGCAACTTCGGTTATTAACAACAACTCTCTTTATAATCTGACCTCTTTGGATAGCGTATTTTTAGCTAATAGCAACGAGGCGATCTGGCAACTTTTACCGGTAATACCTAATATCAATACTGTTGAAGGTTATACGTTCATTTTAACTGCGGAACCGACGACCGTATCACTGGATTCATTTGTTGTGAAGGCATTCGAACCAGGAGATGCCCGATTGACTAATTGGGTCGGTACATTTTCTGATGGGACGAATACCTGGAATTTTCCTTATAAATATAAAGTTCAGGCTTCCGCAACTTTAACTGAATATTCCATGGTAATCAGGCTTGCCGAAATGTATCTGATAAGAGCAGAGGCAAGGGCTCAGCAAATGGAGTTTTCCGGTTCGGAGTCTGATTTGAATATGATTAGAAACAGGGCATCTCTTTCCAATACCACTGCAAGTGATCAACCATCGCTGCTCCTGGCGATTGAGCATGAGCGACAGGTAGAATTATTTACAGAATGGGGGCATCGGTGGCTGGATTTAAAAAGGACTGGACGCGCTGATGCAGTTTTAAGTGCTGAAAAGCCAACGTGGATTTCCAACGCTATATTATTTCCCATTCCATCTGCAGAAATACAATCTAATCCAAAAATCACGCAGAATCCTGGCTATTAATTTTTAATCAAAATTCTTCTAATGAGGACTTTACTTTTAACTGCAATACTATCTTTTTGTTTCCTCTTTTCAAAAGCTTTAAACGGCGGCAAATCTAAAATTAAAAATTATAATATAGCTCGATTTAGTGGCAAAATAAAATCTAATAGAGACGGAGACAGCCTCCGCGTTATGTATGAACCTAGGATAGTTAGTGCCTATGGAACGGCAATTGCCGATACTTCCATTACCCACTCTACATATTTTTATATCCCGGTTCAAAAAAATGGCACGTTTAGGTTTAAACTTGAAAATGTGGGATCCATTGGCCGAATGTATCTAACATTTAAAAGGGGTCAAGAATATATACAAATTGGTGGACGTTACATGGTTGAACGAGGAGACAATATCACTTTGAGTATCAATATTCATGATTCGTTGGCATCTGCTAGGTTCTTTGGAAGCAATTCGGCAAAATACACTTGCGTTGATTCGATCCTTGCAAACTACGACGATGAATTAATTTCAATCAGTAATTCCATAGGAATGAAATACAAAGAAAGATCATTTAATTATTTTTTTGAATTAAATAAAAATCTTAAAAGCCTCAAGGAAAAAAAGAAAAGTGATCTTAAATATTTTAAAAATCAGATAAGTGAGAATGTGTATACAATGTGCGATTTCGAGATTGAATCCATAGCTGATTTCAAGTATTGTATAATTCTGGGATATAACTATTTTAATAATTCTCAAGATAGTTTGAAGGAGAAAATAAAACGTTATTATTTGGACAGTTGTCAATTTAAAATCGATATCAATAGCGCAAATTTCAAAAAAATTCTGCCGGTTAATTTTTATGCGATTTATTATTTAATTATTAATACAGCTATTAATATTGGGTTAGAGACCGACGACCTTCCATCTATAACAAACGTCTATGATAGGATGAAAAAAATGTATTCAGGCGCAGTCTTAGACAAAATATTAACTGTTCTTACCTTCGATACTTTTGTACATCTACACTTGTTTTGTATAAAATTTACTTCTGACCAGATAGATTCCTGTCTTTTACAGGCTGATAAAATAGTAAAAACAGATTATTTGCTTGCCCTACTAAGGGAACAGTTGGTTCTCGTTAAAGGATATGATGCATATGATTTTCATTTAAAAGATACATCGGGTAATATAATTCGAATGTCAGATTTCCGGGGAAAGACGGTTATGATTGACGCATGGTATACTGGTTGCACGGGATGTGCCATGTTTTATAAATTTTTTACAGACAGTGTCGAAAGTGAGTTTAGAGCAGATTCTAATTTTAAAGTAATAAGCATTTGTGCCGATGTAAGCGAGAGTCAATGGAAGAAAAGCATTTATTCTGGAAAATATACCAATCCAAGGCAAATCAACCTATTTGCGAACGGCTTTTATAGTGATTATTTTAATCATTATCATCCCACGGGAATGCCTTTCATTATTTTCGTGGATAAACATGGAAAGATTGCAACTTCAATTAAAGATTATTTTTATTCAGAGATGGTAATAGCAGATCAAATCAGAAAAGCTTTGGAAATCGAATGAAATTTGTCGAATAAGGTTTTTCTCGCGGGAAAGGAAAGAGGGATTTTTAAATGAATCTGATTAAAAGTCACCAGCTATTCAATCGGTACCAAAGATCAAAGCCCCTCGATATAGATTTTAGTATTTTATGAACAGATGTTTAATGTATAAAGGCAATTTCATAAACAGACCCAACAGGCCTATACGGTGAAGCATTATTTTAGAGTAAAGCATCTTCAGGTGTATTTTCAGAAGGATTGTAATAATCTTCCCAACGATCTGCCTGTTCGCAATTCTTGTCGAATACACGGATATCCCCAAGCATTAACATATTCAATGTATGAAAATAGGCAGTCAGGATGCGATAATTTCCTTGAATAAAAAAGACTGTAAGGATTCAGAATTATGTTCGGTTGTCCATTTCCGGTAGTTTCATTTTTTATTCTTCATTTTATTCGATGCCAAGATTACGAAAACTAATGCGTACAATTGCATAAAGTGGTCCCAAATGAATTAAAAAAAATCTTTCGTTAATAAACATGTAAATCAGTTTGACAAAAAAATAAAATTGCGATTACAACGTACATGTATAACCGAAATTATCATCATTATTTACCCGGCATCATGTAATTTCTTTTTAACGTAAACTACCGTAGCTGTTTGTGATTTACTGCGAAGTCTGACAACTGTCTCTTCTTTTCTCAATATTTTCTCAAGGTTCACAATAAAAAGATCGGAGTATATCGTTTCTCTATATCCCAAATTGATCTTCTCTCCATAAATGTTAAAGATTTCTTGCTCGCTACTTTGTACACCGATAGCAATTCCATTTCCGCCTGACTCCACTAAAACATCTAGGGGTACCTGCTCTTCCGATAAGTCAAACTTCACGTTGCCATCACTATGCACCAAGGTTTCGGTACCGGCTACAGCATTTAATGCAAGGGTACATTGATGAAAAAGCTCATTGGTGGGCAGCGTGATATTTTTGCATTTGATTTTATAGGCTGTTTCTACTTTTTTTAGCAATTCATAAAATTCCAGGTTCTTTTTGACTTCCTTATTATAATCTTCATTAAAGCCGGCGCCAAATTCATTGGTGGCGCCCGGTATTTCCGGGTAAATGTGGAATTTTTTTCCGGCAGAGAACCGGTCTAGAAACTGACATGTGTTTATGGCATCATGCGAGTGTTCAAAACTTTCGCCAGCAATAGAAATATCACAGGTTTTCTTTTCTTCAAAATCCTTTTTGGAAAATTTTATGCTAAGCGATACACGCTTATATTTTGCTGTGATTTGGATTTGTTTTGCAGAAGCAAAAATTTCATATTCGATATCATTGAGTTCAAACCCATCTTCAAATACCACATTGACCATTCCCTTTTTCGCAGGTGTTGATTTAAAAACGAATTTGAATTCTTTGATATCATTACCCAGGATATTGATTCCATTCATCGACATCTTAAAATCATTCAGTGTATTTTTATCCAGCTCCATTTCATCAAACTCCTCTCCATGAATCAGTTTAGAAAATTTTTGCTGTAAGAGTTCATCATTCTTCAAACTTACCCGAATATTACCTTTTACCTCCGGGCTTGTCGGTTTAATTGCTGAAATTTTTAATTTACTTTTTGAAGCAGCCAAATCAACCGACAATTTATTTTTTAGCAAAAATTGCTGCAACGTTTCAACCGACACCAATTGTTTTTCAAAATCCGCTACAATATTTTCTTTGATATTTTCAAGCAGTTTTTCCAGAAAAATCTCAGCTTTGGAATCGATATACATTACACCCTTTTGGTGCAAATGAGTGACCTTATTTTTTTGTAGACGGGGTGCAATCAGAAAAATTTCTTTCCGGTTTTCTTTGAGCTCACTCCACACTTTGTCTAAAAAATTATTGACATTATCATCTTCCATATCATAGCCGAGAAAGAGGATCGCTTTGTTGGAAATGCGTTCGGCCATCACGGACCAATAAAGAGTTAAATTTTCATTATTAAAAAAAAATTTAGCATAATCTGATTTGGAAATGATGACCGATTCTGGTGAGCCCAGATCACCATGTATTTTAAATAACTCCGTGCGACCATCTATTTTACCAACATCAGAAGGGGAAAGTATTTTTAATATTTTATTTCCATACGCCTGCTCAAACAAATTATCATAGTTAGTCGTGATAACGGTTTTGATATGCGGCATGTTCGCTATGATCTGGTGAAACTTTAATGAACTGGGGGATTTGCTGAAAACATCACGAAGAAGAACATTCAATGGATTTCTGTTGCCTTCTTTGATTCGGATGAATTGTTCTGTCATATCCGCCAAAGATAAACTGCTTTCTATTTCTTGCTGCTCTCCTCTGGATAGTGACTGATAAATAATTGCAGATAATTCCTTTCCGGTCGGGTAACCGGCATATTTCGATAAGCCCGAGCCTGCCCAGAGAACCAACTTTTCCTGCCTTATCCATTCAAATATTTTCACCAAGCTCATCAAAAAAATTTAGCAAAGTTAAAATTATTGAACGTAAAACTATACTCAAATAAAAATGCGTTGCAAGCATTTATTCCATGTTGAAAATTCAAAAATAGAATCTTATCGTAAAACATAACAACTTGCTTTTTTGCAATACAGCAATTACAAAATTGTTTAACGGTTAAATTTGACAAACAGATCCAGTTCCCCAAGTCCATCAAAGCAAATGGTCTGATGCGTGAATGCAATTTTCTCAAACTAAAAAGTGCCGCCATTCCGATGTACCGTGCTGATGTCAGCGATGAACGCGGCAACCGTCATTATTTTTCGATCGTAAATGACGATGCAAAGTGGGTGATCGGCAAAACGACACCCCCAGCCTGGATCTTATTCAAAGCCCAATAAGTTCCTTGCACATATTCCTTCCAGTTAATCCTAAAGCAGCAACCATTCTTCTAAGTGCAAATCATTATATTTTAAATATTTTTTGCGTCTGTTCGTTATAAAAAAATAAAACCCTTAATTATGAAAAATCAGCTTCTTTGCTTTTACTTGCTTTCATTTACTCTAGCCTCAGGACAGCAACTGCAAAAAATACGGAAGGTCGTCCCTATTTTATCTCAACAAACCATCGCATTAAATGGCGGAATACGCTCAAATTTTGGTGGTCAATCTCGTGAATATGTCGAAATTCAGCTGCCCCCCAATACAGTGGAATGGTATTACCTGGTAACGACCGCGCCTATTCAAAATAAAGCACTTGCTTTGGTAGAACAACTCACCAGACTTATTGATCCTTCCGGTTTGAGTTCCTTGGCTGAATCGGCCATTATCTCACCAACAGGAACAAATGTGTGTGATACATATCTCATGGACAGAAATAATACAGATGCATTTCAAAGAAAAGCGGATCTCAACAAAGGGAATTATTCATTTATAATCTCCGGAAGCCGTACAAACTTCAGGGGCGGCCCAGTCCAGGTTAGAGACATTAAAACAGGAACCTGGTTTTTAGGTTTTAGAAACCCAAGCGAGACGCAAGCTCTCGCGATTACTTTTGAAGTTGCTGCAGTGGTGGAAGAAACCATAGTAAATAATACGTTGTGGTCTGCGGAAAATAAACAAAAATTTTACCAGCAGTATTTTGACTTTTTTAAAAACAAATATTCAGATGACGGACTTGCAAAAAACCTTTCTTCCTGTCTCACCGATAAAATTATCCGAACTAGAAGTCTGCAGGAATATATTGGCATGTCCACCTATGAAAAAGATGAACTCATTAAATCGTTATTCAGAGATTGTAAAGCGACTTATTTGCCTGTGCAAACAGACGAACAACAAAAAGCTTCAGAATACGGTTCCCTTGGGTGGAAAGCATACGAATCCGGGGACGTGGATGGCTGCATGGAATATAGTAAAAAAGCACTTTCTCACGATCCCTCTCTTTGCTGGGTCAAATTAAACCTGGGATTATGTTACCTCATTAAAAAACAGGAAGGTACCGCCATGGATTATTATGTCGATGCCATCACAGACATGAGGAAATTACCAATTAAAACGGAAAGAGAACATCACCTGCATGCGGCAATAGATGATATCAATAATGCGCTAACAAAATATCCCGATATGAAACAAACGGATTATATAAAGCAACTTTTTGAAGACGAATTAAAAAAATAATTGTAAAGATCACAACGGAGCTTTTTTATAATCGCCGGGCTGCTTTAAATAAAAAAATTCAGTTGTTTATCGCTTTTTTAATATTAAACCAGAATTTATTAAAATGCCCGTTCCAGACGAAACATATTTTGGAGAGAAACCGGGAGGTGGTCCGGCAACATATGGAGAAGCAAGAGAAATTCGTGATGAACAAATGCAATTACAATTTCTCAAATCCAGAATTGACAGTTATTTAATTCGACAATTGAATGAACTGTCTGTTATAAATCCTGATGGAAATTATAAAGTATGGTGCCCATTTGGACTGACGATTCTTACATTTATAGCAATTGAAACAATTGGTCGAATTATCCTGGATACAGAAAAGATCAAAGAAGAAAATGAAAATGAAATATCCAAAGCAATAGTGACTCCCATTTATCAATTAATGGATAAACGTTTTTCATATAAACCAAGCAAAAAATTTTATGAAGCCTTTGAAAGGCTCCATGGAAAAGACGATAAAAAATCAATAAGACGATATTCAGACCTAATTCATAAATATCAAAGAAATACATTTAATCATGGTTTTCAGGCACGTGGTGTGTATTTATCACACCAATTGGAAGAGCCTTGCACAAATATTGAGGAAAAAGGTTTTTTGATAATTAATCCGTATTTGTTCTGGGGACTGTATAGAACGACTTTTGAGAATATTTTTATGCAAATATTAGAAAATGAGAATAAAGACTGGCGCAAAAATGGTTTAAAATATTATTTAATGCTCCTACAATAAGGAACCGAAATAGCAGAAAAATTTGGTTACAATATTAAAATCGCATTAACATTATCTTTGGGTAGTGATGCCAAATGCTTCCATACTTTGTTTGTTAACTGTTTCAGGCGAATCAGAAAATATTTTTTTTGCGTTCTGCAAAGAGGTTGATGAGTCTGCACCTCCTGATTTGTATTGGTATAAAAATAGGGGCCAAAATGGACATTCAAATTTTCTTTGGGAAGAAAAAAAAATAAAGCAATGGATGTTCATTGCCAGCGACAAGGAGGTCCAAACTATATGGAGCAAATTAATTAGACTGCAGACTTGGAGTTATAGTTGGAAAGAAACTGTTGTTAGGTTTGAGATGCCAAAAGTCAACAAAAAGAGAATTGATGAAGGACATGTAACGATAAAAGACTTATGCACCTGTGGAAGAAATGGTTCGACCGAGGAATATGAATTAGAATCATATTCAATGGATATAAGTTTTCTTATCGGGGAAGAAAATAATTGCAGTTATTTGGAAGGTTATAAAAGTAATAAAAAGATTAAAGCTATTGATCCTCCCGGTCTCTTTGGAGAAAATCTATTATTGCGATCTTTAGGAGGAAGAGTTTGCGCCGTCTTCGACAAAAGACGAATTTTCTGGCATATTAAAGGAGATCGTCGTTCTTCAGTCAAAGGTGATCCAAAGCTTTACTCCGGTTTTATACAGGCTTCAGAAGACTTTAAGCAAGAACATAGGGTTTGCATCCGGAACTTAGACGGGAATGATTTGCTTGGTGCTGCTGATATAGATACTTTGTCCGGTCAATGGAAGGTCGAATTGTCTGAACCCGCCGGAACTGGTCAATTCTTATTGCAGAATAAAACAACAGGAATTTATTATTGTGGTGAGAAGTTTTATTTAATTAAAGATTTTAAAATCACTACAAATATCGTTCACACAATGTTGAAGGATCTTTTTGGAAGAGAAATTGCCATAAGTGAAAAGCAAAGAAATACTACAGTACAAAACGCTATTATATGGGATGCAAGTTTTGCCCCGGACACAAAGCAAAGTCAAAGAGAATTAAGTGATAAATTGACTGAGGTCTTATTGTCGTTAGGGAAAAGGATAATATTTAATGACCCGTATTTTTTTGGAGATATCAAAATAGAAAAAAACCAAATAGTCATTTCTTTAAGCCAAAAGATTTTTCTTAATGCGCTAATCACGGCAATGGCAAAAGGAGAAATAGAAGAGATTGTAATAATCGGTTATTGGCGAAGGGCACGTGACGTGATCCAAGGCGATCAGCAAACTTTGACTGACAACTATAAACAAATTTATAAACTGATTAGGAAAACTTTTGAAAAATCAAGGTTATTGATACTTAAGAAATTTGAACTCATATTTAGTAATGAACCGTTTCATGATAGATATTGGATAGGGAACGAAGATATTATTTTTCAGGTCTCCAACAGTATCGGTGGTGCTTTTGGCAGTGGTGAACTAAGTATCAAAAAAGAAGAAGGCGTAAACCTTATTAAAATAAAATCAAGAGTGGAAAGGAGACTTTCAAATGGCCAAAATTACGATTTGATGTCATGATTTTAACAACTTATGTTTTATAGTTTTTTAGATTATTTATTTAATGTTGGCACCTTAGATGCAAGGCGGTACGAGATCATTAATTACATGGAAAATTTTTTCTCTCCTGTTGCAGGGGACAACTATTATATCATGGATCCATATTTAGACGTAGTTAAATCAATACAAAATCCATTTACTGATGAAAAAATCGAAGACGATAATTGGAGTTTCCTAATGTGGCTTTTGGCAAGACAAAATGCACAATTTAAAATCATAACTCGCGAGTCTATAGCGGGAGTCATAAATCTTAACGACAGACCTCCCTTTTTGATTCCTATCGGAGAATATCTTAGTCAGGCCAGTGTTAGTGTTTGTCAATATGTAGATACGAAATATTGCAACTTGACCATTCATGATCGTTATATTTTAAAAAAAAATGGAACTGTTTCTAAGGGGTTGCACATGGGTCCAAGTTTTGCCGATATTGACAATAAAGATGTTGCACTCACAACTTTTTCAAACACTTCTGTAGAGGTAGTAATTAAATATTTTGATTTGCTTTGGGAGGAGTGTATAAAAAATAAAGGATGGACAAAGGGCTAAATATAATATCTCCAGACTTTCAAACATGGATCGAATTACTATTCAATTCGACTCGGGTTGATCTATTTTTATTATATGAGCTGGAGTCAAGCAAAATAGATATTGCACCTTTTGAAATTATTATTCGGCAAGCTTTAAGAGGGAATCAAATTATTAGAAAACCCCAGGGTTATCTTACGTTTGAAAATGTTGATCAAAAAACTGTAGCAAATGAATTCTTATTACTGGGACAATTTCGTATTCAGAAAGAGTCCTACACGATTCAGGGACTAGCAAATTACCTGATCCTAATTGATAGGCTTGGTTCTCTTCCTGATTCATTGCAATTTGAAATCAAAAAAAAATTATGCAGTGTAGTTCCGAAGGAAGATTGGGAACCTTTGGTCATGGAATTTGTCCGCTCCTTCAATACGGAATATAAATACAGTCACCTGAATAAAGAATATTTGTCTTTTCCAGAATGGGAAAATCTATTTTTTAGCCTTCAATACTTTGATCATTTGGATAATCCCATTTCTCTGTTAAGAAATATCATCAATTTTTGGAACTCAAAAATTCAACTCATCAATATTATTCAGGCACTATTTCCCGATCCGCTTGCAGCATTATTTGAATATGGCATCCCATTAGATAGTCTGATTGAAGAAGAAATTCTTGATCACCTCAAAATACACGAAAAGCAGGGTCCCTTTTTTGGAGTTTTGATTGTAGAAGAGTATAATTACAAACCTCGGTTTCTTGGAAAAGATCTTGTTGATTTTTTGATTAAAGACCAATGGGGCACCGTAGGAAAATTTCTATTTCGTAAAATATACAATACCTCGAAAAGAAATTTAAATGAGGAAACAAAACTGCTTTTGCAGGAGCAGTTTGATACATGGTTGACCAAATATTTTTGGACCCAAAGCAAATCTCCTCTTTTAAAAGATTTTACCTGGCCAGATGATTTCCTCGCTTTAGGCGGATGGATTCAACATGTGGCTGCTGATGACCTCCAGCTAAAACTTGGAGATCAATTCATACAAGAACTGGCCGTTTCCGTTTCAGAAAAATTCAGAGAGTTGAATGAAAAAATCCCTGATTTTATAGCGGGTAACAAAAGCTCTCACCATTTTCTTACTGATAACCCCTTTGACACCAAAGCTGTTTTCATAAATACTTACTTCGTTTATTCTGTAATGACTTGCGAAAATAAAAATTGGCTGAAGGTTACGCAGGGATTTGATTCTTTGTGCCATAAGATAAAATTACTCTATTATGGTTCCTATAAAGCAAACAGACTGGCTCTTGATCTTACAAATGATTTGCTTTGCTTAATATTAACGTATCCAAAATTTGATAATGACGAGACCAGAGGGGCAGATCGCATCAGTAGTTTAATCGAAAAATTTATCGACATCCTGGCCTTTCAATGGATATGGTTTTCCGAAAGAGAAGATTTGATTTGGAATTTTAGTGAGCATCATTCAAATTATGCTGACTCAAGTTTGTTATATATAATTAAGAGAATGAATGAACCTCCACAAGCATATATAAATATCGTTTCTCCTTTAAAACTAAAAATTCAAGAAATCGCAACTGTAAAATGGCCTGTTGATTGATTATTAAAAATATTTCTATTTATCCAGCATTATCTTTCAGCATTCATAAGAAGTCCGGATTCCTTGGGTCATCAAGATTTGGAAACGCCAACATTATTTTTTTCATATTGATTGACATTATATTTTGGCATTAATTGTCAGGCCACTTTTTCTTGTCCAAGGCGCAACTTGCTTCAGGAGATATTTCGTTTTTTCTGGAACTTAGCATTCTTCACAATGGCAGTTCATAAGGAAAATGAAAAAGAGACTGCACTTATTCAATGGGTATTTTGTGTTGCTTGATGCTTCTTACTACTGGTGGACTTGTTAGCAGCCTTTCGCGCAGTCAGGAATTTGATCATCTCATCCAGGATCTTTTCCCTTTCCGCACCGGGTGTTGCTGTACCATACAGATAAAGAAATGTTTCCGAGGTCCGTTTCTGATCATAAAAATAACTCAACCTGTTGATGCAGGTCAGGATGCTCAGACCTTGGCCGCCGAGGATGCCAAAAAAAAATGCCTTATCATCCTGCTTTCGCCAGAGAAGGATTGAAAGAAAAATAACCAGGGCTATCAGCAGCCCGAACAAGATCCAAAGCCAGCGGTTATTGTTCATGATCATCTCCTTGATCTCGCCCAGGATATAATTCTCGCGGAACTTTTGATTTTCTTCTTTCGAGGCGATCTTCTGTGCCTCTGTCTGCGCTTCACCGCCATGTACCCCTGGTATGGCGATCTTGCCTTCCTTAACATCCACTAAAAACTTGGATAGGTTTGTTCGGTTCATCATGAGCTTATTTGTTTTTTGTTGTTATAGGCTGCACGGATGGTGGCATGAAAGGCTTTCGTAAAGTCCAGCCTTCCTTTTACCATACGCGAGAACGTCTCCGTGTAGATCAGCAGCCAGACATTGAGTGGAATGAATGATTCGCTGGCGCCAATGATGTTATTTGGTTTCCGAAGGTTGGCCTGCTTCACCAACCACCCCGGGCGGCATACCGAAAAATCGTAGATCCTGTTGATGCTATCCGGCATCATAGATACGATCTTTTCTGATGGGATAAGGCCGTCGAAACATTCCACGGCCTCGTCCGGTGTATCGTTATGGATGCAATGCGAAAAAAAAATGATGACCCCATAATAGGGGACAGCCATTTTTTCCCCCAGCATAGAGGAACTGCATTCATCGAGGAATTCAAATCCGTAACTACCGAAGGCTTTTTTCATCGTTTGATAAGGTCGCACCAGGTGCCTTTCATATCCCCGCCAGTCATGCGAACGGTTATACTTAATGCGATCTGCAATGAAATGCCGGATAAAATCCTTGTTGGAAGATCGCGCCTCGGCATCAAACGATGCCCTGCTGACAGGTAGCCCGTTGCAAAAAAGATATTTATTGTTAGTGCCTGACATGATTAAGGGCCACTTCCGTTTTTTTCCGATCAATGCGCAATATATCTTTTAGTTTTCCCTCCTCTGCAATGGTACAATCCAGGAAATAACGAGAAGTGGATCCTGCTTCGCTCAACACCTGCTTTCTTATCGAACGAACGGCCCTCCCCAGGATTACCTGGTCCCGCAGCTCCGTGATTTTGCGCGTTAGCCTGCCAAAAAAGGAGGAAAGCAGGTTCCGATTGTTTGCCCTTGCACTGACAGTAACATTATCGCCCCAATCGTCTTTCAGGCGGATAATGGAACCTACGGCAGCCTGCCCATGGGCTGTTACTGATTCCACAGTAGATTCATTGTATGTTCTGGTGAAACTATAGGAATGCTCAACCCATGAATCGCCATGAAGATCCCGCGACAAAATCACATCTTTATCATAGCTGACCAGGAGTTTTGTTTTTAAATTCTCAAAGGCAGCATTCTCACGCGCTGCTGTTTCAAAGCCATAAAGATCCACCTGGACAATATCGTCTTCCGCGAGAATATCATTCAATGAGGCTGCCACGTCGCCGGAGGATCCCCTGGCGATCGGGGGCGCAATGTTATTGAATGCAATGAGCTCTTTGGTGGCCCGGCTTTTCACCAGCAACAAGGACTTATGGATATCTTCACCTGATTCAAAAATGGTCTTAAATCCGCTCCCGAGATCAATAACGTCATCCTCAGTCAGGGGATTTCCTGGTGCCGAAAAATCAGCACTTAATTTATCCATCGCAGTCTTGTAGGCTCTCCCTGGGGGAAGGGTCTTATCGACATACCCTAATTTCTCCATAATATCAAATGACCAGATCTTTTTTTGCGCTTGGTCGAGGCTGACGGCGTCGAAATGGTGAGTAGTTTTAAGAATATCATACTGCTGTCTGACAAAATCTTTTTTCTGTGTAGAAATGTCGCCCAAATCCTCTTTTGGTGAAAAATACAATGGATCGGCTTTGTTTGGCAGACCAGAGTTGTTGCCTGTCGGTACCCCGACACGGCTAAAGCTTTCCGGTGCGATGGTAAACCCATCGGGAACTTCGCCCGAATGATGTATATAGGAATTGTCGCCTGGATCCGGCGCATCCCTGAAAAAATCCAAGCAAACGGATGGGGCAAAGCCGTCAACTGCTCCCTCCATAAAAACCGCCAGTCGCTGCTGAGCAAATGATGTAAGGATCCAAAAAATGGCAGAAAGAAATAGAATGGTTTTTTTCATAAGCTTAAGTTAAATGGTAATAAATGATTTTTTGACGCGGGCATTTTTCTTCAAGTAACGCTAAGCGGAAATAATTTCGATTGCATTAAACCTAAATGATAAATGGCATAAAAAGAAACGCATTAACAAAATACCAGAAAAATACGGGGGTCATTTACCGTCTTTACACGGTATTTATTTCGGAGCGATTTTTACATCAAAAAAAATGGTAAATTAATTATGACTAGGGGTTTCCATGTAGACTTGTCTGATGTATAACAGTCATGTATATATAAAAATAAAAATCAAATAAAA
>Ga0070731_10002819_pt1 | contig 16169 bp, 12 predicted proteins | sample Coa_R1_2_FD_66448 | JGI IMG/M metagenome (GOLD analysis project Ga0070731, IMG submission 66448) | Surface soil microbial communities from Centralia Pennsylvania, which are recovering from an underground coalmine fire - Coalmine... | ecosystem: Environmental > Terrestrial > Soil > Unclassified ...
GGATGCCGGCCTCCTGCACGAGGCGCGCGAGCACCAGCGGCTCGATCAGCCAGCGCCCGCCGGCGAGAGGCAGGTCGTCGTCGGCATAGGCGGCGTCGCGCAGGCCGAACGGCACGAACTCTTCCCGGGCCACCGCCCGGAAGGCGTCGAGCACTGCCGGATCGGTCACCCGGTTGGGCCGCAGCTGGCCCTCGACCATGTTGGCCCGAGCACGCGCGTAGTCGGTCATGGTGGGAAGCGCAACCTCACTGGCAGGGAAGACGGCCGGCAGCCGGCCGTGCGGCGAAGACACGTTCGTCCCTGGGTGTATATCGCAGGCCGGCGGATTTGCACAATGAACAGGGTGTCACGTACGGGGCGCGTTCCGCGCTGGTCAGCTGCCTAGAAATTGGGCGGTGTGATGGGGCGAAAAATGAAACGGGCGGCGTCTCCGTTTCGGAGACGCCGCCCGCGCCACTATGCCGGTTAGTGGACCGCTTCGCCGTGAAGGGCGAGGTCGAGACCCTCGACCTCGGTCTCCTCGTCGACCCGGAGTCCGATCGTGAACTTGATCAGGGCCAGGATGACGAGGCTGACGATCGCGTCATAGGCGATGACGATGCCGACGCCGATGAACTGGTTGGTCACCTGCCCCCAGTTGCCCTCCAACCCGCCGGGCGAGCCGCCCATCGCATTGACCGCGAAGACGCCGGTCAGGATGGCGCCGGCGGCGCCGCCCACCGCATGGACGCCGAAGCAGTCGAGCGCGTCGTCATACCCGAAGGCCGCCTTGAGCGAGGTCGCCCCGAGGTAGCAGACAACGCCCGCCACGATGCCGATGATCAGCGAACCCCCCGGGCCGACGAAGCCCGAGGCCGGCGTGATCGCGACTAGGCCGGCGACCGCGCCGGAGCAGATCCCGACCACCGTCGGCTTGCCCTTCAACGCCCACTCGACGAACATCCAGGCAAGGCCGGCGGCCGCGGTGGCGACCTGCGTCACCGTCATCGCCATGCCCGCCTGCGTCCCGGCCGTGACCGCCGACCCGGCATTGAAACCGAACCAGCCGACCCACAGCAGCGACGCGCCGATGAAGGTGAGCACGACATTGTGCGCCGGCCCGGTATCCTTGCGCTTGCCCAGCATGAGCGCACACATCAGCCCGGCCACGCCGGCATTGATATGCACCACCGTGCCGCCGGCGAAGTCGAGCACCTTGACCCAGGCGAGGCTGTTGCCCTTGTCGTCGACATTGGCCGCCGACAGGAACCCGTCCGGACCCCAGACCCAATGGGCGACCGGGGCGTAGACCAGGATCGCCCAGAGCGCCATGAAGATCAGCATCGCCGAGAACTTCATGCGCTCGGCGAAAGCGCCGGCGATGAGGGCCGGGGTGATGATCGCGAAGGTCATCTGGAAGCAGGCGTAGACCGACTCGGGAATGGTCGGCGCCAGCCCGTTGGTGCTCGTCGTCTGGTCCGCGACGTTGCTGATGATGTTCTGGAACAGCACCGCCGAGAACCCGCCGATGAACGGGCCGCCACTGGTGAAGGAGAGGCTGTAGGTCACCACCATGTAGAGCACGGTGACCAGGCAGGTGACGGCGAAGCTCGTCATCACCGTGTCGCCCACGTTCTTCTTGCGGACCATGCCGCCATAGAAGAGGCCGAGGCCGGGCACTGTCATCATCAGCACCAGCGCCATCGAGGTGAGCATCCAGGCGGTGTCGCCGGAATTGATGGTGCACGGCTTGGTGACGCCGGCGGCGCAGACGGGCGGAGCCGGCGGTGTGGGCGCCGCGGCCGGAGCGGGCGCGGCAGCCGGCGCGGGCGCTGGCGGCGCGGCCTGATCCTGCGCCGCCGCCCCCCCGGCGACGGCGACCATCAGCGCCGTGACCATGACGATGCCGGCAACCAGCCGCATCGGGTTGAATCGCTTCAACATGTGCCTTCTCCTCGGGTTCTTGTCGTGTGTCTCGGGCATGGCCACGCCGGCCCCTTCAAATCGCTGCGGCACCGGTCTCGCCGGTGCGGATGCGGAGCGCCTGGACGAGGTCGAGCACGAAGATCTTGCCGTCGCCGATCTTTCCGGTATGGCCGGCGTGCTGGATCGCCTCGATGACCTGCTCGAGCAGATCGTCGCTGACCGCGACCTCGACCTTGATCTTGGGCAGGAAGCTCACTGCGTATTCGGCCCCGCGATAGATCTCGGTCTGGCCCTTCTGACGCCCGAATCCCTTGACCTCGGTGGCCGTCATGCCCTGGACGCCGAGCGCGGTCAGCGCCTCCCGCACGTCGTCGAGCTTGAACGGTTTGATGATGGCGACAATGAACTTCATGGTCTCCTGCTCCTTCCGGGTTGCGGGAAGGGGGAATCAAGATTCGTGCCGAGATCCGACGATTCGGCCGGCCATCGACAAAAAGGCCGAAATTCCTGCGAATCGGAGCGATGAGGGCGAGCCCACAAAGCAGAAACCGCCGGCGCTGAGCGCCGGCGGTCTGCCACCCCCAACGGAATGTGCGACTATTGCTCGACGATCTCGGCGCGCCGGTTCTGGGGTTCCCGGACGCCGTCGGGTGTGGGCACGAGCAGCCCGTTCTTGCCGACGCCGACGGTCGTGACCTCGCCCGCCGGAACGCCGTCCTTCACAAGCTCCGCCTTGACCGAGGCCGCGCGGCGCTCGGACAGGCCCTGGTTGTAGCTGGCCGAGCCCACCGTATCGGTATGGCCGGTGACCGTGATCTGCACCGGCTGCCCGCCCTTGACGGCATCCGCGGCGGCCTGGACGACCTTGGCGGCGGCGGCGGTGATGTTCGACTTGTCGAAATCGAAGAACACCTGGAAGGAGCGCTGCTTCTCCACCGTCGGCGGTGGGGGCGGCGGCGGTGGGGGGGGCGGCGGAGGCGGCGCCGCCTCTTCCGGCGGCGACGGCGGCGGGTAGATCGCCAGCGGGATCACGAGATCGACGGACGCCGTGAACTGCCCGGTATCGCTCAGGTCGCCATAGGCGAGCTTGCCGTTGAGCGTCTTGTCGAACCGGACCTCGGGTCGGATCATCGCACCCTTGATGATGTCCGGCACGTCCGGCTTGTAGGTGATGCCGAGCGTCCACTCGGTGTAGGTCGTGGTCGGGCCGGTGAAGGAGCCGTTGGACTGCCCGTCCTCCGCCTTCACGAAGTCGAGATTGCCGGGGAACGCGCCGACGAAGAACCCGGCCCCGTTCTGGCCGCCGTCGTGATAGAACTCGCCTCTGACATTGAAGGTGAAGTTGTCGTTGATCGTGTAGGACCCGTACTGCGCGATGCCCCACCCCTGTGCGTGGAAGAAGTCGTCGCGGATGTAGTTGAGCTCTGTGGTGAGCGTCAGCGTATCGGTCGGCTTGTACGTGACGACGATGTCGCCGATGTAGCGGAGCGCGCCGCTGGGATCGACGATGGTCGCGTTCTCCGGCCCGATATGGGTGAGCGCCAGCACGGTGAGCTTGCCGTCGGCGAGCCCGTTCAGGCCGATACCGCCGAGGAAGGCCGGATCCTTGTTGTTGTCGCCGCTGCCGAGCGAGGTGTTGACGCCGGTATCGCCGCCCAGCCACAGATCAAACGTGTCGTTGAGGTGCGCGACGGCGTATCCGCCGGTGTGCTTCAGCGGAATGCCGAAATTGAAGATGTAGGAGTGCGAGTAGAAGGCGTTGCCCGTGGGCTCGATGACCTCGTTGCCGATCGGCGTCGGGTACTGGCCGAATTTGATGTCGACGCCGCCATCCGTGAGGATCGGCAGGTGCGCCGAGAAATCGGCCTCGACGATGTCGAGCTGAGTGCGATCGCTCGTGACATGCGTCAGCTCGCCGAGGAAATGCGTGTAGCGCGCGTCGGTGCCGTACATGCCTTCGAACTTGAAGCCCCAGTCGAAGCCGGTGGCCTTGGGGTCGACCGGCCGCGCCGCCACCAGCGAGAGCTGGTTGAGCACGAGCTGGTCCTGCTTGTCGGTGAAAAGGTGTCCGAAATTGATGTTGCTGCGGGAGTCGTCGGTGTTCCCCGTGATCCCGGCCTCGAGCTCGGCACCGAGGGTGAAGCTGTCCCAGAACGGGGCCGGCGTCCACGGTGCCGCCGGTGCTGCGGGCGCGGCCGGCTCGTCCGCCAGGGCCGCGCTTGCGCCAAGCACGAACAGGCTCGCGCCAAAGAGCGCCTTAGATCCTCTCATTCCAAATCCCCCGAAAGGTGAACGCGGCTTTATTGCCGGGCGCCTCCTGCCCGGCGGTTTCGCCTCCGCCGCGCACGATCCTCGGACCCGCATATAAATTCGAGGCGGGCCGGAAGCGGGCAGCGATTGCCGATGGTGATCAGCAATGATCGTGCCAGAGGCAGCGGTAACCTGCCCCGCCTCCCCGTCCGATCGCGGGCGCTTATTAATCTGCCGTAATTAAACGGGAATCCTAGGCGGCGTGGGCAATTGATATCGGCTCGAGCGCGGTAGCGGGGTGATGAAAACGCCGCCCTGTTGCGCGCCATCCCATGGCTCGGAATCGAGCACCCCCGCCGCGTCGCCGCGACGGGGGTGCCGTCTTCAGGGCCGGCGCCGGCCGATCAGACGCTGTAGTACATCTGGAATTCGATCGGGTGCGGCGTGTGCTCGAACGCGTAGATCTCCTCCCACCGGAGCTCCAGGTAGGATTCGATCTGGTCGGCGGTGAACACGTCGCCGGCGAGCAGGAACTCGTGGTCGTTGGCGAGCGTCGTGACCGCCTCGCGCAGCGAGCCGCACACGGTCGGCACCGCCTTCAGCTCCTCGGGCGGCAGGTCGTAGAGGTTCTTGTCGATCGGGTCGCCCGGATGGATGCGGTTGCGGATCCCGTCCAGCCCCGCCATCAGCATGGCGGCGAAGGCGAGGTACGGATTGGCCGCCGGATCCGGGAAGCGGACCTCGACGCGCTTCGCCTTCGGGCTCGAGCCGAAGGGGATGCGGCAGGAGGCCGAGCGGTTGCGCGACGAATAGGCAAGCAGCACCGGCGCCTCGAAGCCGGGGATCAGCCGCTTGTAGCTGTTGGTCGTCGGATTGGTGAAGGCGTTGAGCGCCTTGGCGTGCTTGATGATGCCGCCGATGTAGTAGAGCGCGGTGTCGGAGAGGTCGGCGTAGCCCGAGCCGGCGAAGGTCGGCTTGCCTTCCTTCCAGATCGACTGGTGGACGTGCATGCCGGAGCCGTTGTCGCCCTTGATCGGCTTCGGCATGAAGGTCGCCGTCTTGCCGTAGGCGTGGGCGACGTTATGCACCACGTATTTGTAGATCTGCATGCAGTCGGCAGCCTTCACCAGCGTCTCGAAGGTCGCGCCCAGCTCGTGCTGGCTCGGCGCCACCTCGTGGTGGTGCTTCTCGACGTTCAGCCCCATGTCGAGCATGGTCGAGAGCATCTCGGCCCGCATGTCGCCGGCGCTGTCGACCGGCGGCACCGGGAAATAGCCGCCCTTGATGGCCGGGCGATGGCCGCTATTGCCCTCGGGATAGGTCTTGAAGCTGTTGTAGGGGCCCTCCTCGCTGTCGAGCTCGTAGGCGGCGCCCTGCATGCCGGTCTTGAAGCGGGCGTCGTCGAACACGAAGAACTCGGCCTCCGGTCCGAAATAGGCGGTGTCGCCGACACCGCTCTGCGCCAGGTAGGCCTCGGCCTTCTTGGCGGTCGAGCGCGGGTCGCGCGGATAGGCCTGGCCGGTGGTCGGCTCGGCGATGTCGCAGACGATGATGAGCTGCGCCTGCGACGAGAACGGATCCATCACCGCCGTCGAGAGATCCGGGATGAGCGTCATGTCCGATTCGTTGATCGCCTTCCAGCCGGCGATCGACGAGCCGTCGAACATGATCCCGTCGGTCAGGAGATCCTCATCCACCGTGCGCACGTGGTGCGACAGGTGCTGCCACTTGCCGCGCGGGTCGGTGAAGCGGAAGTCGACGTACTTGACCTCCTTCTCTTCGATGAGATCGAGAACTTTCTTGACGTCGGACATCGCTGTGGATCCTTCGATGGAGCAAGGGGTTGGGGACCTGAAGACCGGGCGGGACCACGACCCGCCCAAAAAATGTGCAGTATGGCGAAGCGCCGGTCAGATCGCGGCGGTGCCGCGCTCGCCGGTGCGGATGCGCACGACCTCCTCGATGTTGGAGACGAAGATCTTGCCGTCGCCGATACGCCCGGTATGGGCGGCCTGCTGGATCGCCTCGACGGCCCGCTCGACCATCGCATCCTCCATGATGACCTCGATCTTCACCTTGGGCAGGAAATCGACCACGTACTCGGCGCCGCGATAGAGCTCGGTATGGCCCTTCTGCCGGCCGAAGCCCTTGGCCTCGGTCACGGTGATGCCCTGGATACCGACCTCGTGCAGCGCCTCCTTCACCTCGTCGAGCTTGAACGGCTTGATGACGGCTTCGACCTTTTTCATCGAACTCCTCGACCTCCGGGGGCGTGCGGCACCCCACCACGCCGCAGCGGAAGCACGCCGCATGCCATTCCCTCGCAGGGACGCCATTCGGCGGGGCCGCTGTGCGCGTCTATAGGGCGGGACGCTCTGGCGTGCAACGCCGTCGGCTTGACGCCTTTAGAACCCGTGGAGTAAGAGCCCACGCTCCAGACGGCGGGTGTAGCTCAGTTGGTTAGAGCGCCAGATTGTGATTCTGGATGTCGCCGGTTCGAATCCGGTCACTCGCCCCAATTTTTCAAATGCTTATAGGGACGCCTGCGGACCGCTATGCGGGCTAGGTATCCCCTAGGTATCCCGAAGCCCGAAATCGGGCTGCACCGAGGCTCCTCGACGACGCCTCCGCTCGCTCTGCCTATGGGGGCAGGGAGGTGGCGAAGCCCGGGTTGTTCCTTGGCTTTATCGCCAATCCCGCCGGGAAATCATCACCTCGCGCTGGCTTCGCGTTCAGCCGCCGCTGCAGGATCGGAGGCTGAGCCGGCGGCCAGGCATTCGCGCGTGCCGATCATACCGCGCTCCGTCGCCCGCTCGTCGACCTCCCGATCGGCACCATCCGGCCTTCCCGCTCGTCCCACAGCGCCGCGCGCCATGCCTTCAGCGCGTCCCACGGCCTCATGACGTAGATGCAGCGCAACGCGGGGTTGGCATCGTGACAGGCCTGGAGCCGATAGTTGGGGATGCGGGGATTGAGGTGGTGAATATGGTGGAACCCGATATTCCCGGTGAACCATTGCAGGATGCGCGGCAGTTCGAGATAGGAGCTTCCCTCGAGCGCCGCGGAGACCGGGTGCCAGGCATCCTGCCGCGCCCAGACGCTGCGCTCGAAACGGTGCTGCACCGAGAACAGCCACACGCCGACCGTCGCTGCGATCACGATGATCGGCCCCTGGACCAGCACCACGGAGCGGAAGCCGAGCGCGAAGGAGAGCCCGAGAAACAGACCGAGCAGCGCCAGGTTGGTCAGGTAGACGACACGCCGCTCGTGGCGCCAGGCGCGGGGGGTATCGAACGGCACGCGATAGAGCAGCAGGAATATGAAGGGCGGAAGCACGACCCACGAGACGAACGGATGCTGCAGCACCCGGTAGCTCCAGCGCCGCGTTGCCGGCAGAAGCCGATATTCGTCGACCGTCAGACACCCGGAATAGATGTCGATCCCGGTGCCCCGCCCGTCGAGATTGTTCCAATGGCTGTGATGTTGAGCATGCTGCCGGCGCCACATCGAATACGGCGTCAGCGTGATCAGGCTGCACAGAGTGCCCAGGGCGTCGTTGGCCCGGCGCGACCGGAAGAAGGATCCGTGCCCGCAATCATGCTGGATGATGAAGATTCGGACGAAAAATCCCGCGGCCAGGAAGGCCAGCGCGAGGGTGAGAAGATAGGACCATGCGAGGCTCCAATACATGAGCGTGCAGATCGCCAGGAACGGTAGAAACGAGTTCCCCACTTGCCACAGGCTGCGCCGGAGCACGGCGCCTTCATGGGCTCGCGTGGCGCGTCGCAACGCATCGCGATCGACCTCGTCGCCGAGGTTCGTGCTCATCGTTCGCCCCTTCGCGCCGGGAAGCTCATCCGAGCCATGTTGAAGCCGACGTCGCCACAGCCGCGGCTGTCGCCAGCGCGCCGGCGGCACGGAGGGCAGAACACGGAGGGCAGAATCAGCAGGCAGGAGCCAAAATCGCGTCTTTTGAGGGATTCGCCGATCTGGCGATGCGGTCATGCTTCATGTATCGACTCCTCAACGTCGGTGCCCGTCGACCGGCCCGCGAGCGAAACCAAGCATCCTCGGCCCATGACCTTCGGTCGGGGCATCGGAATGGCCGGGGCAGGATAGCCGTCGACAATTCGGCGGCGCGACCCTCGGAAACTACTCAGACCCGGCGTGGGGACCGCTCTCGGGACCTGTGGCGCCGAGCGCTCGATGCAGGAAAATCTGCCGGCGGATTTGGGGAAGAAACGGGCTGCTGCCCGGACGCTGCGGGCCTTGCCTGAATCTCTTCGGCCGATCCGCCGGCTGCATTGCTACCGCTGCCGGGAACCACCATGTTGTTGCCTCCGGCAGGGCTCATTTCGCCTGCCGCATACGCGAAATTCCAAAGGCTCGCATCGTATGGGCGAACCGTGGTGGAAGCGGGGTGTGATCTACCAGATCTACCCGCGGTCCTTCCAGGATACCACTGGCGACGGCATCGGCGACCTCGAGGGGGTCGCGCGACGGCTCGACCATATCCAGGCGCTCGGCATCGACGCGATCTGGCTCTCGCCGGTCTACCCGTCGCCGATGGCCGATTTCGGCTACGACGTGGCCGATTACTGCGACGTCGATCCGCTGTTCGGCTGCCTCGCGGATTTCGATCGTCTGCTCGCGGCCGCGCATGCGCGGGACATCAGGCTGATCCTCGATTTCGTGCCCAACCACAGCTCGAGCCTTCATCCCTGGTTCCGGGAGAGCCGCTCGTCGCGCCTCAGTCCGAAGCGCGACTGGTATATCTGGCGCGATCCCGCGCCCGGCGGCGGGCCGCCCAACAACTGGATCAGCGATTTCGGCGGCTCGGCGTGGGCATGGGACGCGGCAACCGGTCAGTACTACTATCACGCCTTCCTGAAGGAGCAGCCCGACCTCAACTGGCGCCATCCCCAGCTGCGGCAGGCGATGATGGATGCGTTGCGCTTCTGGCTCGACCGCGGCGTCGACGGGTTCCGGATCGACGTGCTCTGGCATCTGATCAAGGCGGCGGACTTCCCAGACAATCCGTTGAATCCCGATTACCGCCCGGCGACGGGCGAGATGCACAAGGTGCTGCAGCGCCACTCGGCGGACCAGCCGGAAGTGCACGAGATCGCCGCCGAGATGCGGCGTCTCGCGGACCGCTATGGCGAGCGCGTGCTGATCGGCGAGATCTACCTGCCGCTCGGACGGCTGATGACCTATTACGGAAGCGACCTCGCCGAGGTGCACCTGCCGTTCAATTTCCAGCTGATCGATGCGCCGTGGACGGCGCACGGCCTCGCCCGGATCATCGCCGATTACGAGGCAGCCCTGCCTTTCGGCGGCTGGCCCAACTGGGTGCTCGGCAATCACGACCGGCCGCGCGTCGCCACGAGGCTGGGCGAGGCGCAGGCACGCGTGGCCGCGATGCTGCTGCTCACGCTGCGGGGGACGCCCACCATCTATTACGGCGACGAGCTTGGAATCGGGACGGTGGCGATACCGCCGGACCGGGTGCGCGACCCGCGCGAGCTGCGCGAGCCCGGCCTGGGGCTGGGGCGCGATCCGGTGCGGACGCCGATGCCGTGGGACGGGAGCCCGAATGCCGGCTTCACCGCGGGCGAGCCGTGGCTGCCGCTGAACGCCGACTGGCCTTCCCGCAACGTGGCCGCCGCCCTGGACGATCCGGGCTCGATGCTGCATCTCCATCGGCGGCTGCTGGCGCTCCGCCGCGCCCACGATGCGTTGTCGCTCGGCGATTTCGCGCGGGTCGACGCCGAAGGCGACGTGCTGGCCTTCGAGCGGCGGGCCGGCGGCCAGCGGCTGCTGGTGGCGCTGAATCTCAGCGGCGAATGGCAGCATTTCGATCCGCCGGATTGGTCTGCCGGGTATGGACTCCTGCTCTCGACTCTCGAGGAGCCCCTTCTCCGCCGGAGCGCGGCTGGTGGGATCGGAACGCTGACGCTCCGGCCGAACGAGGGCGTGATCCTCGCCTCGCCTGTTTCCTGAAGGGACGGACTTTTGCGTATCGCCATGCTCGCGCCGATCTCGTGGAGGACGCCGCCGCGCCATTACGGGCCATGGGAGCTCGTCACGAGCCTGCTGACGGAAGCGCTGGTTCAGCGCGGCGTCGACGTCACCCTGTTCGCCACGGCGGATTCACTGACCGCCGGCAGGCTCGAAGCGGTCGCGCCCGCGCCCTATTCGGAAGACAAGTCGATCGACGCCAAGGTGTGGGAGATATTGCATGTCGCCAATGTGTTCGAGCGGGCGCGCGAGTTCGACTTGATCCACAATCAGGCCGACTTCGTGCCGCTCGCCTTCTCGCGGCTGGTCGAGACGCCCGTGGTCACCACGATCCACGGCTTCTCCTCGGAACGGATCCTGCCCGTCTTCAAGGCCTATGACGATCGCGTCGCCTATATCGCGATCAGCGATGCCGATCGTCATCCGGGCCTGCGCTATGCGGCGACCATCCATCACGGCGTCCGGCTCGACGATTTCTCCTTCGATCCTGCCGGCGGCGAGGATCTGCTGTTCTACGGGCGGATCCACCCGGACAAGGGTGCCGCCGAGGCGGTCGAGGCGGCGCGCGGCGCCGGCCGCCGGCTGGTCATGGCGGGCATCATTCAGGACGATGAATATCACCGCCGGAGCGTGGTTCCCGCGCTCGACGGCGAGCGCGTAAGACATATCGGCACGGTCGGCGGCGCGGCGCGGGGGCGTCTATTGGGGACCGCGCGGGCGCTGCTTCACCTGATCAATTTCGATGAGCCCTTCGGCCTGTCGGTGATCGAGGCGATGGCCTGCGGGACGCCGGTGATCGCCTGCAACCGCGGCTCGATGCCCGAGTTGATCGACCACGGCGTAACCGGCTTCCTGGTGAACACCGTCGGCGAGGCGATCGAGGCCATCGGGCGGGTCGGCGAGATCGACCGCGCCGCCTGCCGGGCCGCCGTCGAGGCGCGCTTCACGGTGGACCGGATGGCGGAGCGCTACCTTGCGCTCTACCGGGAGCTCCTTGCCTGAGGCGAATCCCGTGCCGGCTTCCTTCAGTCCTCCATGCTCCGCAGCAGGGTCGCGATCTCGATCGTCGCGAACGTCGAGAACGTGTCCGAGACGGCATAGGGCAGGATGATCAGGCCGTTGTGACGCATGGCGCCGCACGTATAGACGACGTTCGGGACGTAGCCTTCGCGCTCGGACGGTTCGGGCCGGACCAGCGGCTCGTGCGACCGCGCCAGAACTATTGACGGATCGTCCTTGTCGAGGAGAACCGCTCCGATCGAATATTTCCGGACCGGGCCGACGCCGTGGGTCAGCAGCAGCCAGCCCTCGTCCAGCTCTATCGGCGAGCCGCAATTGCCGATCTGCACGAACTCCCACGGGAACTGGGGCTTCAGGAAGGCACGGCCGCCGTCCCAGGAATACAAATCGTCCGAGTACATCAAATAGAGGTTCTCGTTGTCCTGCCGCCCGATCATGGCGTACCTGCCGTCGAGCTTGCGGGGGAACAACGCCATGCCCTTGTTCCGGGCGGCGGCTCCCCGCAGCGGCGCCATCCTGAAGGAGATGAAGTCGGTGGTCTCGATCAGCTCGGAGCGGATCGCCCTGCCGCTATAGGCGGTGTAGGTCGCGGCATAGAAGGTCTTCTTCCCGCCGTGGTCGAATTCGACGAAGCGGGCGTCCTCGATGCCGTTCGACTGAGAGTCGGTGACCGGGAAGATGACCCGTTCGCTGATCTGGGCACCGGGCTTGAAGACGACCTCGACCGCCTCCCCGTCCGGACCGGGCTGCCGACTGCGTACGCTGGGGATCGACGCGAACCGTATGGTCGGATCGATCGTGAGGCGGCCGTCAGCCGCTATGGAGCCCGAGCGGAACGTCAAGGAGGAGACATGTCCTTCGCCGACGGCACGCAGGCTGAGGATAAAGCGGCGTCCACCCTCCGGTGCGCCGGACTGGTCGGGATGGGCGACGATGCTCGGATTGAACAATGCCGCCGCCTCGAAGGAGTATTCGTGCATGAAATACGCGCCGACCAGCTGCCGCTGAACCCTGGTAAACGCGTCATGGGCGGCGAAGACGATCTCCATCTCGTCGGCGCGCGCCTCGAAGATTTCCAGCAGGTTGCGGTGGCGGCCCGCGAAATTCTCCAGCACGTCCGCCAGCTGGTTGGCCGCCGTGTCGGGATCGAGCGACAGGACGCGCTCGACGATATGGTTCGCCCGAGTCTTGTCGACGAGGTTGAGGTCCCGCGGTTCGGTCGCCGGCTTGAAGGGCCGCACCACGACCCGCGCCGGGTCGGGCCGCAGATAGAGAGCTTGCCGAATCAGAAGCGAGCCTTGTGACGCGGGCGACTTTGGCTCGGTCGCATGGGGTTGCAGGGACGTCATCCTTCTAGGCCAGCCGCGGGGCGAATTTCGGCCGATCGTCGCTCAGCCGGGCCAGCCGGCGGATCTCCGCGAGGCTGAGCAGGTAGGACACGACGGACTCGCCGCCCCGGTTCTCGTTCGCGCGATCCGGATGCAGCCCGTCGCGACAGCTGCCCGTCTCCTGGTCCACCAGCGGCTCCGACAGATCATTGCTGCCGAGAAACCACGAAAACGCGCGCTCCGCGTCATCCCGCCACTCGACATCGCCATCGGCACGCCATGCGGCAAGGCAGGCCGAGATCGTCGCCGTGGCCTCCAGGGGCTGCTGATCGAATGGGAGCGGGAGCTTCCGCGCGCGGCCGAAGCCGGCGGTGCCGACCGGCCTGAATAAGCCGGCCGGGCTGGTCTGCTGGTCCATCAGCCAGCGCAAGGATCGCAAGCCGGCTTCGGTGTAGGATGGCGTCCCGGTCGAAAGTCCAGTCACGATCAGGGCCTGCGGCAGCCTCGCGTTATCGTAGGTCAGCCGCTCCTCGAACCACACCCAGTCGGCGGTTTCGACCGCTGAGAGGAGAGCGATCAGCCGGTCGGCAAGCAGCTTCCGGAGCCGTTCGGCAGAGGCGTCGTCGGCCACGGCAACGCAATAGGCGTCCAGCCCGAGCAAGGCGAATGCCCAGGCGCGCGGCGAGCGGAGCCGCTCCGCCATGGGCAGTGCTTCGCCGAACAGGCCGGCCGCCCACCGCCGCCGCGAGGCATTGGCATCGCCGCGGGCGCATTCGCCGAGCGCCCAAAGTGTCCGCCCATGGCTGTCCTCCGAACCGCTCTCCTCCAGCCAGCGCCGGTCGAAGCTCATGAAGTTGCGAAACCGCCCCGCCGACGGACTCCAGGCATGCTGGACGAAGGCCGCGAAGCGGGACGTCAAAGCCTCGGACAGGCGCTGCTCGCCGGGAGAGTTGAGCGCACACGCCAGAATCAGCGCGCGGGCATTGTCATCGACGCAATAGCCGTGAGAGCGGTCGGGCACGGAATGGACCGCGTGCTGGAACAGGCCGGTATCGTCGCACATCGACAGAAAATGGCCGGTCTGCATCTCAGGCGCCGTGGCGCGAGGCCGTGCCGGGGCATTCCGGCCGCGCTGAGCGACGATTCGGAGCCCCTGTCCCTGCATGGCGCGTTCGAAGACGGCGAGGTACTGCTCGGCGTTGCGCGGCCAGGTCATCGACCGGCTGGTCGAATAGGCGCGCTTACAGATGGCGCGGCGCCGGACGTCGTCGGTGAGCAGCGCAGCGATCTCCTTGCCGGTCGTCGCGGCGTCGCCGAACGGGACCAGGATGCCGCGCCCGTCGGCCAGCAGTTCCTGCGCGTGCCAATAGGGCGTCGAGACGACCGGTTTGCCGAGCCCGAAACTGTAGGCCAGCGTGCCCGACGTCATCTGCGACGCATTGAGATAGGGCGTCACGTAGACGTCGCACATCGAGATGAAATCGAGCAACGTCGCCTGGTCGACGAACTGATCGAGGAACACGACGTGGTGCTCGATCCCGAGTTCCCGAACCCGGTCCAAGAGGCTTTCGCGGTAGGCTTCGCCTTCGCGACGCACGAGATTCGGATGCGTGGTGCCGAGCACGACATAGACGGCATCGGGACACGATTTCAGGATCGCCGGCATGGCATCGATCATGACTTCGACGCCCTTGCCCGGGGAAAGCAGACCGAACGTCAGGATGACGGACCGGCCGCTGAAGCCCAGCTTTTTTTTCGCATTGGCCGAGTCGACGAAGGTGACGTCGGGGATCCCGTGCGGGATGACCTCGATCTTTTCGGCTGGCACGCGATAGACCGTCCGCAACAGCGCCCGCCCCTTCTCGGCCATGACGACGACCTTCGCCGAAGCCTCGATAACGCGGTGCATCACGTCCGATTGCGCGCGGGTCGGCGCGGACAGCACCGTATGCAGCGTCGTGACGACGGGCACGGTCAGGAGCGCGAGCAGCGCCATGATATCGCCGCCGGCCTCGCCGCCGAAAATCCCGAATTCGTGCTGCAGCGAAACGACGTCGAATTGACCGGCATTCAGGAAATCCGCCGCGCGCTGGTAGTCCTCGATCTTGTCCTCGTCGATTTCAAAGCCGACGTCGGGCGGATAGTCGTAGGCGCGCCCGTGATCCGTCACCGCAACGATGCAGGTGGTCAGATCCGGGTACGAGTTCGCGATCGCCTGCTGGAGGTCGGTCGTAAAGCTGGCGATTCCGCAGCGGCGCGGGAGCGAGTTTCCAACGAAGGCCAGACCGCTCAGGGTGGTCATGGCCGAACACCGGGCGCGTGCGACCAGGACCCGATCGAGGCGCAGGGCCTGCCGGCGCCCGTCGAGGGGGCGGGCGCGATCCGCATGATTTTCTCCTGGTCTGTTCCGCCCGTCCAACGCGGAGCGGGCGACGTGCAGGTGCCCGACAGGCGAGTCCTGCCGCCTCAGGCGGCGGCACCCAGTACCCGCTGGATGGCCTCGGCGAGTTCCGGCTCGCGAAACGGCTTCTGGACGATTTCGGCACTCGGGCTCAGCGCCCTCACCCGTGCCGTATCGCCCGTGACGAACACATGCGGGACCGGCCCGCTGCGATGAATTTCCGTGACCGCGGAGACGCCGCATCCATCGCCCAGCCGCGCATCGACGATCAGGAGGTCCGGCCTGCATCGAGTGGCGGCGTTCACCGCGTCTACTTCCGTGGCTTCGATCGCACAGACGCCGTGCCCCATGCCTTCGAGCATCTCGCCGAGCAGGATGGCAATCACGGCGTCGTCTTCGACGACCAGGACGCGGAGCGCGTTCATCGGAACTGCGGGCGGCTGGTCATTCCGGTACGGCACGCGTTTCGACGGGCCAACGCTGCCGTTCGCGCGCGACGGCGAGATGTCTTGCCCGGGAATTCGACGGACTGCGCCCCAACGTCCTCGGAGAACGTGTAGCGAGTAGGCTGCATGATCTGAACTCCGGGTACCGGCCAGCGTGAGGCCAAGCCCTGCATTGATCGGGGTTGGATACGGGGTCGTCGGAAGATAGCGAACCGAGGGTCGCCACTGGTAGGTTCGGAAACTACCTAGATGCGCGGGAGGACGGCCGGGTGCGGCCGCGACGACGGCACCCGGCCGGCCTCGGAGCCGGCCGGGATGCTTGTGTCGGGCGGCCGATGATTACCGGATGCCGATGCTGACGCCCGGGACGACGATGCCGATGTCCGGGCCGTAGACCACCGGCGGCGGGTTGTAGTACGGCGAATAGTAGGGTGAGCCGTAGACCACCGGCGGGGCGACATAGACCCCCCCGTTCCAGCCGCCGTAGCCGTGGCCGCCGCGGTAGTCGCCGCCACGGTGGTCGCCGCCGCGGTGATCATCCGCGCTGGCCGGAACGGCGACCGTACCGAGCGCGAGCAGGGCCGCGATCGCAAGCCCCGCCGACAGCTTCAGCGACAGGTGGCGATTCGATCTGGTTTCATTGGTGCAGGTCATAACGACCTCCTCTGGTGAAGGTGGGGCTAGAGCCCGATGCGTTCAGGCCAATTCGGCCTGAACGCTGAATCGGTCTCTAAACATTTGAATGAGATCAAGATTCAGATTTGAGGTCGATTCGACCTCAAATCATCTTGATCTAGG
>Ga0070731_10002820_pt1 | contig 16168 bp, 11 predicted proteins | sample Coa_R1_2_FD_66448 | JGI IMG/M metagenome (GOLD analysis project Ga0070731, IMG submission 66448) | Surface soil microbial communities from Centralia Pennsylvania, which are recovering from an underground coalmine fire - Coalmine... | ecosystem: Environmental > Terrestrial > Soil > Unclassified ...
CCGGAATGGCGCGAAACGGATGGCCGTTGTCGCGCGCGGCGATGTAGGACGATGAGGAAACCTCGGCGACCTCGAATTCGCGCCCGCGCAGGAAGCGCCAGTGCCGCGTAGGCGAATCCATCGCTGTCACCACCTTCAAATCGATTCCATCCGGCTTGACCGTACCCTCCTTGAGCGCACGCATGATTTCGTAATCGCCGCAAGCCAGCGTCAGTTCAATTCGGGTGGACATCGAGCAAGGCTCCTCCGGCATTCGCGGAGGCGACTTTGGCAGGCGGACTGGACGATGAAAAGTGCGCCTGAATCATTCCAGGGACGAGCAGCATGGCGTCCCGGAATGACGACGGGGTTACTCGGTCGTCTGCTGCTCGCAGAGTGCCTTGAGCGCCGGTATTTCGTGTCGGCGTGCAAAGGCCAAAAAGCTTTCCTGCGGCGAACTGCGATGGCCGAGATAAGCCTTGAGCACGCGCTCCACCGTCCTCGGCGCGTCTTCGGCCTTCACGTCGTGAAAGATTTCGCGGCCGCACATGGCATCGGGTCCAAAGCCGCCGCCGATGTGAATGTGGTAGCCCTCGACCTGGTCGCCTTCCTCGGAAACCTGCACCTTCACCCCAAGAAGTCCTATGTCGCCGATGTAATGTTGGGCGCAAGAGTTCGGACAGCCGGTGAGGTGAATATTGATGGGGCCGTCAAGCTGCACGCGGGATTCGCAGTGCCGGGCGATGGCCTCGGCGTGTCCCTTGGTGTTCGACATGGCGAGCCGGCAGCCGGCATTGCCGGTGCATGCGACCAAGCCGGCTCGGATCGAGGTCGCCTTGGTGGAAAGCCCGATCGCTTCGATCGCGGCCTCGGCGGCCGGGACGCGATCTTGTGGGACGCCTGAGATCAGCAGGTTCTGCCAGACGGTGAGCCGAATGTCGCCGTCGCCGAATTCGCTGGCGATGCCGGCAAGCCTTCGCATTTGTGCGGCGGTTACTTTGCCAACGGGCAGAACGACGCCGATCCAGCAAAGACCTTTCTGCTTTTGGGCGTGAGCGCCAACGTGGGCTACGCGATCGTATGCCGGGCGCGGAGCGACGGCCTCGGCCGGCACGCGCACAAGCTTGCGGCCAAGCTTCTCTTCCATGGCGGCGAGAAATTTCTCGAAACCCCACGCGTCGAGGACGTATTTAAGGCGCGCCTTGGCGCGATTGGTACGGTCACCTTCGTCGATGAAGACGCGGACCACCGCGTCCGCCACCATGGTCGCTTCGTCGGGCTTGACGATAACGCCGGTATCGCGGGCGAAATCCTGATGGCCGGTGATGCCGCCGAGCATGAGGCGAAACCAGACGCCCGGCTCGGCGCCGAAGCCGTCTTTTATTTCCACGGCCTGAAAGCCGATATCGTTGGTGTCTTCCAGGACTGCAATGACACCGCCGCCGTCAAAGCCGACATTGAACTTGCGCGGCAGGCCGTACATCGCGCGATCGTTGAGAATGTGAAAGTGCCAAGCCCGGGCGTATGGGCGCGTGTCGATCAGTTCCTGCGGATCGATACCGGCGGTCGGCGTGCCGGTGACATTGCGGATGTTGTCGGCGCCGGAGCCGCGTGAGCACAGGCCGAGATCCTGAATGCCCTCAATCATGGCAACGGAATTCTTCGGCTCAATGTCGCGCATTTGCAGGTTCGCGCGCGTCGTGACATGGCTGTAGCCGCCCGCATATTTCTCGGCCAGAGCGGCAAGGCCGGTCAACTGCCAGTGGGTCAGGATGCCATTCGGAATGCGCAACCGGCACATGTAATTCGCATGCGTTGGCGCGAGGTAAAAGAGGCCGAAAAATCTCCAGCGGAAATTGTCGTCAACCTTCGGCGCTTCGTTCTTTGAGGCTTGCTCCTTGAGCTTCTCATAGCCATCGAGCGGATTGAGCTCACGCTTGAACTTTTCCGGATCGGAAAGCTTGCCACCGGCTTTGAGAACGCGATCCTGCGCGCGCCAGGCAGCGGCATCGGGGCCGACCGGTTCTGGCGCGGCAGACGCGGCAACGCCCGCCGGCCGTCCGGCCTTTGCAACCTGCAGGCCGGTCATGAATCCTTCGAGATAGCGTTTTTGTTCCGGCTCGAAATCGGCAGTCATAACGATCGTTGCTATTTATTACGGCCCAGGTTGCGGCGTCCTTCGCACTGATGGAAAGCAGCAGTCCGCTTTCCAGGCGTTGGTCGTTGGTCAGCCGCGTTGCCGAAATCACGGCCCGCTTCGTTGTGGGCCTCAATGACTTATGCGGCAAGACGCATGCCATGCCTGACGGGTGGCTTAGACCGAAAGATTTCAATGAGTTAGGCGTCGCCGCGGAACCGGCCAAAGGAGCCCGGGCGTGCGTGCGACTGCCTATTTCCGACGCAGCACGCCCTCTCGGTGGGCACCCGAGAAATGGACCTGTGCGCAGACTCAGTTGGTTGCGGCTGCGCGCGCGACCGAGCGCTCCGCCTTCCAATCTTTGCCGACACCGGCGCTCGTCGGGAAGATCAGCGACTTGATGACCACGGGCACCGCGCCGGACGTATCGAGGATGGCGCCGATGTCGATGTAGTCGAATTCCTTCAGTTCGAGTCCGTCGATGGAGACAATCGGATTGTTGAATTTCATTTCTTCGCAGTAGTGAATGCCTATCAGGCCACCGACATCGCCATCGCCGGCCAGCACAATGGGATGGCCGTGGGCGAGCACGGCCTCCAGTCCGTCGGCCACCCCTTTGCAGAAATCGTCTAGCCGCCTAAAAGTCGCCGATCCGCGCCAAGGCACGAATACGGCAACCGGGCTTTCGCCATTGCCGAGATCGAGCCGCTTCAACGCGCCCTTGATCGATGCGGACACCGCAGTGGAATCGATTGCCTCCTCGCTCAGCGAAAAAGCCGGCGCGATCACTGGTACGTTGCGCAGTGGCAGCGTCGCCAGCGGCCAAACAAAGATTGTAGAGCCGGACACCTGCATGGTGTATTGCGACGCGCCGATCACGGTGGCGCGGATGCGCGCCTCAGGCCGCGCCAGTTGCGGACCCCAGTCCTTGAGCCGCGCACGCACTTCGGTGGCGAGTTGCGGACCGATGTCGCCAAATGCCTTTGCCTCGCCGCCGTAGATGTACTCCGAGACGCCCCCGGAAAAGCTGACGTCGGACAGCGCGCCGCGGAAACTCAGAGGATCGAGCCGCAGCAGCGCAGACCGATCGGCACTCGGCGAACCGCCCCGCATCGCCTCGAACAGGCTATCGGCTATGCGTGCCGCCAGCGTTTGTGCCTGATCGTCGCCGAGCACAAACCCGAGGTCGAGTTTGAGCCCCAACTCGGCGCCGAAGCGGCGGCCGGCCTCTTCGAGTCGCACAATGCGCTTATCGGCATCGAGTACGAGCAGACGCGCGCCCACGTCGACGGCGGTGACGTCGAGCACTTTGCCGTCGGCGCACACCGCGATCTTCGAGGTGCCGCCGCCGATGTCGACGTTCATCACTGGTGCGCCATTGCGGATCGAGCGCGATGCAGCGCCCGAGCCGTAGGCTGCCATCACGGTCTCCAGACTGTCGCCGGCGCTGACCGCGACCATCTTGCCGGTCTGGGCCGCAAACAGTTCGCCAATGACGCGGGCGTTGCGCCGGCGCACCGCGACGCCGGTGAGAATGAGCGCGCCGGTGTCGATCTCATCCGGATCGACCTTGGCGTCCTTGTATTGGCGCTCGATGAAAGCGCCGAGTGCGTCCGCGTCGATGGTCTCTTCGGCCGAGTAAGGCGTGAGCAGAATGTCGGACTGATAAAAGCTTTCGCGCTCGGTGACGACGTAACGGCTGTCCAGCCGCTCGAGCACGATGCGCGAGAACACGAGATGCGAGGTCGACGAGCCGATATCGACGCCGACCGACAGCACGCACAGCTCGTCCTCTTCGCCGAACGTACGCCCGGTCGATGAGAAAAAAATGCGGCCGCCTTGGGCCTCTTCTTCGGTCATTCGTCCCTCATGGCGTCATTCCGGGGCGCCGCGCAGCGGCGAGCCCGGAATCCATATCCCCGGCGCTGGGTTTATGGATTCCGGGCTCCTCGCTCCGCTCGGACCCGGAATGACTCTCCTCATTCCTTCGGCAGCAGCCCACGATAATCGCGCTCATAATATTCGGGCCGCATACGATTTTCCGCGCCCTCCCGCTGCATGCGCGCGGCATATTCCTGCCGGAGGAATGGATCTTCCATGTAATAGGGAATAGCGGTGCCGCCTTCGGGAATATCCATCGCCGTATAGTCGGTATGCTTTTCGCCGGGCGGGCCGGGCTCGCGGCCTGGATTGTGCGGGCCGAACCATGCGGTGAGGCGGAACGGCTCCTTCGAAGCGCCGAAGTGCTGGTGGTACCAGCGCGCCCCGCCGGGCGCGGCGGACACCATGCCCACCGGCTCGTAGTCGACGCGTTTGACCTGATCCGCTTTGCCGTCCTTCCACGGGGTCAAGCCGAGCTGTTCCGGCCAAGTGTAGGTATACCCCTTGCCCTTGACGCAGATCAGAACTGCCGCCGACGTGTGCGCATGCGCCTTGGAATAGTGGCCGTTCTCGTGCTGGCCGATCCACAGATAGAACGTGTTGCCGGTCATGAACGGCTCGACGCGGCGCCAGCCGGGCGAGCGGCGATTGTCGAGCGGCAGGTCGCAATTGACGATATCGGGAATGAAATTGGTGCGGCGCATGGCAAGTCCGCGCACCGGATCTGGCTCGATATCATCTTTGTATTTGTAAAAATCGTCGGCGCCCGAAAACCGGTCGCGGAACTGATAAGGGCAGTTGAAGATCACATCCGTGTTGTTGATGAGGTTCATCAGGTTTGGTGCGGTGGTGCCGCCAAGAAGCAGCGCCGGTGCGGAACTGGCGTTGACGATGCGGTGCATGGCGTTGACGGGGATCGAAAACAGCGAGCCCTTTTGCCATTCAAAAATATGCCGCTTGTTGTCGCCTTCGAGCCAAACCTCAGTTGAGCCACGGCCTTCGACGACGAGGTAGATCTCCTCGTACATGTGCTTTTCGGCGCTGAGCGCGCCGGCGCCCGGCACTTCCACCACATAGGCGCCCCACTTGCCCTCAGTGCCGTGCAATTGAATGTAGGTGCCGCGTCCACCCGTCCGTTTCCAAGGCAAGAGCGGCAGGTTCTGTACCTTGCTCACGCCGATATCGCGGTAGATCGGAATCTCCTCGGCTTCCATGAAATGGTCGTAGGGCGTCTTCGGGCGATTGAACTTGCCGAACCCTGCGCGCTTGAAGCCCGACGGTTCATGCCAATGGACCTGGCCGGCGATCTCGTGCATGGCGGACTCCTCATACAGCGACGAGGAGGGTCGCGACCCCAGCCGGCAAAACCTGACGGCAGGCAGTCGGGCGCTTGTCTGTCGCTTGATTCATGGAGCTTTAACTCCATGTACAACGCGCCCCAGATCAATGCAACGGCTGCCGCCACGACAACCCTTTGCATTCAAAGTGGGCGTCAGGTTTTGGGGCGCTGCTAGGGTTGACACAGCGTTAGCGCAACCGCTCCAATTTTCAGTGCTCGTTCGTACAGTAATGATTTGTTGTCCAAATCAACCGAACGCAAACAACCAATTTAAGGCGGCCGAAACTTGAAAAAGTTATGCTTTATAACGTTAGCAAGGGCGTTTTGTGTGACGCTGCATATCGCGAATTTGCCCAAGTTGATCGCCCGACGAAGTAGTACGGCGATCCTGGGGATGATCATCATTGCGATGCTGTGGGTTGGCATCGGCGTGAAGTATTTTGAGCGCGCCCATAGCGACCAAAGCGAAGCGGAGCGCACCACCGAGAACTTCGCGATGGTGTTTGAAGAGAACGTGCTGCGCACGCTGAGCGAACTCGACACCGCCATTCGCTACCTGCGCCAAAGCGTCGAGACGCGCAAGGATACGACCGACTACGAGACCATCCTCAGCACCACGCACATTCCTGGCGAAATCGTCGTCCAGGCAGCCATCATCGATGCCAAGGGCATTAGCCGCGCATCGACTGCTGGTCCGCAGCCCTACCGGCCGATCTCCGTGGCCGATCGCGAACATATCCGCGTGCAGCTGGAAAGCACCGAGGACCATCTTTTCATCAGCAAGCCGCTGATCGGCCGCGCCAGCGGTCAATGGTCGGTTCAATTGACGCGGCGCTTCATGAACCGCGACGGCTCGATCGGCGGCGTGATTGTCATGTCGCTCAATCCCGAGCATTTCACCGAGTTCTACGACAAGATCGATCTCGGGCTGGCGGCTTCGATCGCCATGATTGGAAGCGACGGCGTGGTCCGGGCGAGCGGCGGCAGCGCGGCCGGGCGCTTCGCGCTAGGCCAGGATTTGACCGGGACGTCGTTGTTCAACCACTTCAGGGACGGTCGCAATTCGAACTTCGAATTCAAGGATGCGCAGGACCCAAGCACCATGTTGATGGCGTTGCGCAGGGTCCACGGCTACCCGCTGTGGGTGAGCGTGGGTGTGCGCAAAGCCGACGTCCTGCAGCCCTCGCTGGACAGCCTGAAATGGAATGCCCTTGCGGGGGCCCTTTTCACCCTGGTCATTCTCGCCGCCATGGAGCAGATTCTCCGCAGCGAAACCGGCGCAAGGCAGAAGTCAGAAGAGCTCAAGCTCACGCTTGAGCACATGAACCAGGGGATCATGTTGGTCACCAGGGACCAAGATATCCCGGTCATCAACAAGCGATGCTGGGAGCTGCTGGAATTGCCCGGGGACTTTATCGATCGTCCGCTGCGACTTGAAAATTTCGCTCCTCTCCAGATCGGCCAAAGTGCAAATGCGTTCCTCGCAGACTTGGCGGCCCCGGAAAGCGGAAGGGCCGCACCTAATACAAACGCCATATTCGAACACACCCGGCCCGACGGCACGGTGATCGAGGTTTTGCGCTCGCCGCTGCCCGAAGGCGGCTACGTCCAGACCTATACCGACGTGACCAAACGGCGCCAGGCGGAAGCCTATATCGCCAAACTCGCCTCCGAAGATCCGTTGACCGGCTTGCCGAATCGCCGGGTCTTCCGCTCCGCGATCGAGAGGCTGAGTAATCCTGGGGCCGAGCGTGCGCAATTTGCTGTCCTGTTCCTCGACCTCGATCGCTTCAAGGTCATAAACGATACGCTCGGTCATCGCGTCGGCGACTTGCTGCTGGTCGAGGTTGCCAGACGGCTGCAGCAATCGCTGCAGCACGGCGAGGTGCTTGCACGTCTGGGCGGCGACGAATTCGCGATGGTGATCTCGTCGTTCACGTCCCGCGCCGCGTTGGCGACGACCGCCAGAAACATCGTGGAATCGATCGCGCAGCCTTATGACATCGACGGGCATCGGATCCGCACCACCGTCAGCATCGGTATCGCTGTCGGGCCAAACGACGGCAACGGCGCCGACGACCTGCTGATGGCTGCCGATCTTGCGCTCTACGCAGTGAAGACCAGCGGACGCGGCACTTATAGCTTTTACGAGCACTCCATGAACGAGGAGCTCAATGACCGTCGGCAGATCGAGACCGATCTGCGCGAGGCCATCGAGCAGCAGCGGCTCCATCTCGCCTATCAGCCGATCATCGATCTGCGCCGCAACGTCATTGCCGGCTTCGAAGCCCTGGCGCGATGGGATCATCCGACCTTGGGCGTTATTTCGCCTTCGGTGTTTGTTCCCATCGCCGAAGACAGCGGCCTGATCCTGCCGCTGGGCGAATGGGCGCTGCGCGAGGCTTGCATCCAGGCAGTATCGTGGCCAAGCCATCTCAAGGTGGCGGTCAACCTCTCGCCCGTCCAATTCTCGTTGCCCAACCTCGCCGAGGTGGTCGTCCGAGTCCTTGCCGAAACGGGTCTGGAGCCGCACCGGCTCGTTCTGGAAATCACCGAAAGGCTATTCATCTCGGACACCGAGAAGACGCTCGGCGTCCTCCATCGGCTCAAATCGATTGGAGTCGGAATCGCGATGGACGATTTTGGCACCGGCTACTCGTCGCTGAGCTCGCTGCGCCGCTTCCCGTTCGACAAGATCAAGATCGATCGCGCCTTCGTGGACGACCTCGGCGAGAACTCACAGAACAGCGTAATCGTCCAGGCCGTGATCATCATCGCGCGTGCGCTCGGCATGACCACCGTGGCGGAGGGCGTCGAAACGGCCGCGCAGCAGCGCCTGCTGGCGGCACTTGGTTGCGACGAGGTGCAGGGTTACCTGTACAGCAACGCGATTTCGAGTGACCACATTCCCGACCTGCTCGCTACCTGGGGCGCCGAAACAAAAACGCGGGCCAAGACCATCGCCGCTTAATCGCGGTTGTGCGCACGGCGGCTGCGGTGCTGCCGAACAAACAGCTTTAGCTGGTCGTGAAGGCTCTCAAGACGCGTTGGCTTTCGCGGGAACCGGCAGACCAGCGCCGGCCGAGCGCCGCAAGCGCGCTTCGTGCCACAGCAGGAAAATTCCGGAGGCAACAACGATTGCCGATCCGATGAGCAGGCCTTTGCTCGGAATGTCGCCCCATACCAGAAAGCCGATGACGAGCGCCCAAACCAGCATCAGATAGAAAAACGGCGTCACCGCGGTCGCTGGCGCAAATCGCAAAGATTGTGTCCAAAAGTATTGGGCGACCGCATTGGCGACCCCGCTGGCGAACAGCATCGCGGCGTCGACCGGAGCCGGCAGGCGCCAACCGAACAACAGCAAGAAGCTTTGGAAAAAGGCGACCGTGACGAGCTGCCACATCAGAAGCGTATTGGCCGATTCCGTTTTGGTCATGCCGCGAACCGCGACCGTGACGCTCCCGTACATGATTGCATTGCCAAGGGCGAACAGTGCGCCGAGCGTGAGCGAATTCGCGCCGGGATTGGTGACGATGAGCACGCCGAAAAAACCGACCAGTAGTGCGCTCCAGCGAGCAAGGCCCGCGTGCTCCTTGAGAAAAATGATCGACACCAGTGCTGCAAATAGTGGAGACGAGAAACCGATGGCGACAGCGCCGGCAAGGGGCATCAAGCTGAAGGCGAGAATGGTGAGCGTCTGCGAGACGGATTGCGACAGGCCGCGCGCAATGTGGTCGCGCGGCCTTCGCGTCGCAAACACCGAGAAGCCGGTGATCGGCAACATTACGGCAGCGGCTACGATGAGTGAGGACAAGGAGCGCAGGAACACCACCTCGCCGGGAGGATAGATGGCGACCTGCCATTTCGACAGCGCAAACGCGATCGAAAACATCAGGGTCGCGATGACCATGCAAAGGATCCCGAGCGGCACATTCTCCGTGCGCGGGGAAGCCGGCGTACTCGGGGCTTGGACGTCGATCGCGCCGGCCGAGGACGTTGCCTGGGATTCGATGGTCGTCATGGCGCCGGCTACTCCACAGGCGGAGCCAATTGGGCGTCGACGATGCCGCTGATCAGATTGTTGGTCAGAAGGCCGGCCGTGAGGTCGTCGCCCGTGCGATGGCCGTGCACGATCCGGGTCGGGATTGAATCGATCTGCTGGACGAAAAGCCGCCGCAGCTGCTGCGCCTCTTCGATGCTGATTTCCTGAAAAGAGATCTTGTCGCCTATGCGCGACCTCCCTAGCGCGGGCAGATCTGCCGAAATGACGGTCGCGACTTTCGGGTAACCCCCGGTCGTTTGCCTGTCGGCCATGAGAACGATCGGTCGGCCGTGTCCGGGCACCTGGACCGAACCCAGCGCGATTCCATCCGATATGATGTCGTGGCCGGCAGTGTGTTCGAGCTTCGGTCCGTCGAGCAGGATTGCCATCCGATCGGTCGCCGGACTGACGGTATACTCGCCTTTCAGAAAGGCTTCGATTGATTCTTCCGAAAAGAACGTGTTCTGCGGCCCGAGAACAACGCGGAAACGGGAAGGCCGTGAAAGATCGAGGCCCTCGACCCGAAACTCATCCCGCTCGCTGCCACTGCTTCGGCGAAGCGGCAATACGTCGCCCGCAATAAGCGCTCGGCCCTGCCACCCCCCAATGTGGCCGCGGATATATGTCGAAACGCTGCCGAGCACCGGCGTGATTTCGAATCCGCCCTCCACCGCAAGGTAGACGACTGAGGAACCCGATGTCGGGCCTATGCGGACGACTTGTCCGCGCTGGGCGCGAAAGCTTTGCATTGATGAAAGACGCACGCCGGTTGTAGCAACTTCGTCGGAAAGCACTTCGATTGAGACGTCGGCGCCGGCGCAGGCCAGATTTGCACTGTCAGCCTCGATAACGAATGTCGGGCCAACATAGGCGATCTCCAGCGCGCCTTCGATTGGTCTGTTGCCGACGAGAAGGTTCGCCGCCCTGAGGCTTACCGGGTCGAGCGCGCCGCCCGTAGGGACACCAAGATGCTGGTAGCCGACCCGGCCTAAATCCTGGACGGTCGTAAGCAAACCCGGGTCGAGGATGCGCAGCGCGGCAGCCATGCGGACCTCAATGGCTTGTGTCCGCCCGGGCGGTGGCGGCGATTCCGCGCGAGCGCCGGTACTCGCGCAAACTCACCGGCTCAAACTTCACCTTGTCTCCGGCTCGCAGCAACGCACCCCTGCTGAGGGTCGCATCCCAAAGCGGGGTCGGCGAGCGGCCGATGATGTGCCAACCACACGGCGTCGCCATGGGATAGATGCAGGTCAGCTTGCCGCCGATACCGAGCGAGCCGGCAGGGATCCTGGGGCGTGGCGTTGCGCGCCGGGGCAGAGACAGCTCCGGCGGCAGGTCGCCCAGATAGGCAAGGCCGGGAAGAAACCCGAGCATGTAGACGTGATAGGTGCGGCTACTGTGAATTTCGATCACGCGAGCCGGATCGATATTGCACTGCGAGGCGACGTGTTCGAGATCCGGCGCGAGTTCCGGGTCGTAGCAGACGGGGATGTCGCACGTGCGGCCCGTTTCCGGTTCCTCGTCCAGATGTTCGAGGATATCCGCGACCTGCCGCTCAAGCCGGGTCGCCGAGACGGTGAGAGGCTCATAATAGATGCTCAATGATCGGATCGTAGGTACGGTCTCGATCACGCCATCGATCTTGAGGTCGTTGAGCCGCTCGGCAAGCGCCAGCACTTTCGCGCTGACATTCAGATCGACCGTGTTACCAAAATCGACAACGAGCGCGGTGTCGCCCGCAGCGAGCACATTGTACTCGGTCATGGCGGCGGCCCGTCCCGCGATTCCGCGGGCCGCGAGGGGTCGTTGGATTGTTCCTTCGGTGCCGGAGGCCGGCCGGTGAAGTCGGGAGGCAGGAACCACGGCTTGTCGGAGATCCCGTGGCGCAACGAGAACATGTAGAAGATCGGCAACGTATCGGGGAAAAGGCTCCTGAGCCGGCTGCCATTGAAGGTGATGAAGATGGAACGTGGGAACACACGTTCCACGACTTTCCGCTCGACCATGTTGGCTCGGAAGTAGCGGATCGCGCCTTCCTCCGGCGATCCTTCGCCCTTGAACCACTTGACTGCGCTTTGGCGCAATTCTGCCAATACCTCAGCGGGTGGAACCGGTTGCTCCGCGGTCTCGTCGGGCCGCAAATCGACCTCGGTCATCAAGGCACTGAGCAGGCGAATGTTGAACCGGTAGCGACGCGCTGCGAGTGCGAGATCTTGAAAGTACGAATGGATGGTCGCCTGTGAGTGGCCGTTCAGCGCAGCGTGAGTGTCGGTGAAGACCAGCGTGAAGTCGGTGCCCGGCTCATAGGTCTCGCCTATGCGCGAGATCATCGAGTTGAGAAAATCCAGGCAGGCAAATTCCGGCGCTTCCAACCTTGGCCGTAAGCCCTTACCCCAATACTGCACGAAAGAAATCGGCTCATGGCGGGCATGAGCTTGAGCGATGAACTCAAGCATCAACTCGGGCTTTTCCGGCTTTTCGCGCTTGAAAGCTCTCGTATTGAATGACCGAAGAATCTGTTCCGGCGTGACCGCTCGCCTCCAGGCGCCGTCTTGCTTTGTGGAAGAAGCGGGCTGCCGATGACTTGAAGAGCTGATGCGCGAGTGGCTGTCCGGGAAATGTGCCTCCCCGGCTGCCCGGATGGAGGCAGGCGTGTGGTCTCGCATTAGATGATCTTCCGCTCAGCGCGAACCGGCGATTTGGCCTCGCGTTTAAGAGAAAATTTACGCTCGAATTCGTTAAGGTCAACAATTCACTGCATGCGCAAACCCTCCCTATGTGGATCGGGCAATTCCTTCTTGAGGATTTGGATCAGCGCTGCCTCGTAAGGGCTCCCACTCACAAACGGCCGCTCTTGCGCGAACCGAGCGCGCGGATTTTGCGTGGCGGGTGGTGCGACAATTTGGAGCTGGGTGAAAGGATTCGAACCTTCCAACTCACCGAAACGATCGGTGGCTTTGCCAATTAAGCTAACCCAGCAAACTTCAGCGACGCGGCTTGTGACGTCGGCCTCAACGCAGGAGCGGCGTTCGAGAGAGATCGAACGTTTCGGGTGCCGTGGGGAGCGTACGACCGGTCCAAAACCCCGTTCGCGGGAGAGGGGTGCGCAAAACGCGTCCCCGCCCGCGCCGCCCGAAGCGCTCGCGCGACGAAATACGCCGGCTTTCGGCGGTGACGTGTCACCGGCCGGCAGAACCCGGAATTTTGGCATTTGGCCCCGACTCTTACCGCATCGTTAAGGAATATACGCCTTCCGGAGGTCGATTGGTTAACAATGTATAAATATACTTAACGGGTGTAGATGAAATTTGACGTGGGATGGGCTTTAAGATGGCAATGAGAACAAGACGGAAACCGCAAGCGCGCGAAGCCGCGAGATAACGATTCACCGCGCGGGATACAAATCCAAACGAAAGAACAACGTTGAGCAAACCCACTTCGTGCGTGCGGCTGTATCGTGACAACGTGCGCGCTGCGGCGGAAGCGCGGGGAATGAATCGAGAGGAACCAAAACCATGCCAATGAACAAACCACATCTCGAGTTTCACAAAGTCGACATGAACCAGGGTTGGGTGACGCCGCCCGGCTATCCGTCCGGCATTCAGCAGAAAATCCTGGCGAGCGATCTCAACGAGAAGGGCAAGATGGGCAGCCGCACGCGGCTCTTGCGTTTTGCGCCGGGCGTCTACACCACGGCCCCATTCGTGCACGATCACTGGGAGGAGGTGTATCTGATTTCCGGCGATCTGATCGTCGGCAACGACGACAAAGGCAAGGGCGGGGAGCCATTCGAGGCGCCGACCTACGCGTGCCGGCCGCCCGGCGTGCATCACGGTCCGTTCAAATCCGACCGCGGCTGTCTTCTGTACGAGATTCACTACTACGACGAGAGCAAGAAATAGTGCGATAAGGCCGCGCGACCCGCTTGTCCCCGCAAACGCGGGGACTCAGTCCTGGATTCCAGCTTTCGCTGGAATGGGCGGAGGAACAGGGACCAAGAAGGATCATGGCTTCAATCGACCAAACAAAACCCGTGATGCGGCCATATCTGGCGTCGGCGCAGGATTTTGCTTCCGGCAAGCAGACCCCGCGGCAATTCCTCGAACGTTCACTCGCGCTTCTCGATCAATGGGAACCGCGGATCGGCGCCTTCGTATGCACTAATGTCCCCGAAGCACGTACAGCCGCCGAGCGCTCCACCGAGCGCTGGCGCGCCGGCAAGCCGCGCTCGCCGATCGACGGCATGCCGGTCGGCATCAAGGACATCATCGAGACGGTGGATATGCCGACCGAGATGGGTTCGCCTCTGTTTGCCGGTTGGCGATCGCAGAAGGACGCCGCCAGCGTTCGCGCGCTGCGCGATGCCGGCGCCGTCATTGTCGGCAAAACCGTGACCACGGAGTTCGCGGCCTCCCAGCCCCGCGGCACGCGCAATCCGTGGAACGTCGCGCACACGCCCGGCGGATCGTCGAGTGGCTCGGCGGCCTCTGTGGCGGTCGGCATCGTTAGCGCCGCGCTCGGCACCCAGGTCATCAGCTCGACGGTGCGGCCGGCGAGCTATTGCGGGTGCGTCGGCTTCAAGCCGACCGTCAACGCGCTGAACCGCCAAGGCAGTCACGATTATCAGAGCCAGAGCTGCACCGGCATTCTCGCCGCGTCGCTGGATGACGCATGGCAGGTTGCCTACGAGATCGTGTCGCGCGTCGGCGGTGACGCCGGCACTCCCGGCCTGCAAGGTCCCAACAAGGCGCCGGCGGCGAAGAAGCCGCGCGCGCTCGCGGTGCTTGAGACCGCGGGCTGGGACAGTGCGGCGACATCGGGTGCGAAGGAAAGCCTCAACGAATGCGTGGCGCGATTGAAATCAGCCGGCATCGACATTCGTTCGCGACACAACGACGAGAAGGTCGCGGCGCTTGAAGCCGAGCTGCCGAACGTGACGGAGCTTTCGCACCGCATCAATGGCTTCGAGGGTCAATGGTTCTTCCGTACCATGCGCGACCGCGACGCCAACAAGCTCGGTCCGATCACGCGCGAGCGCACTGACAAGTTCGACCATCTGACGCTCGCCGAATATCGCGCCGATCTCAAGGAGCGGGCCCGCATCCGTGCTGTCCATGCGGAACTTGCCGCGCTGTGCGACGCGGGCATCGCCCTCGCCGCACCCGGTGCGGCGCCGGAAGGGCTTGTCTCCACCGGCAATCCGGAATTCGGCGTGCCATCTTCCATACTTGGCGTGCCTTCGTTATCGCTCCCGATATTCCAAGACGGCGGCATGCCGCTTGGCCTGCAGGTACTCGGCTTCTTCGATCGCGATGCCGATGCATTTGCCATTTCGTCGTGGCTCATGCAGGCGCATTGAGCACGCAATTCCGTGTTACGACGGGTCGGTTGAGAACGCATGCGCACAATCGACGCCTTCAATCATTTCTTTCCCAAGCGCTATTACGAGGCGTTGCTGGAAACGCCGGCGGGAGCGAAGGACCTCGGCAAGCGCGTGCGCAGCATTCCGGCATTGTCCGATCTCGATCTGCGCCTATGCATCGTTGAATCGTTTCCGGATTATTCGCAGCTTCTGTCCCACGGTCTGCCGCCCATGGAGCGGCTGTGGGGTCCGGAACAATCGCCCGAGATGGCGAAGGTCGGCAACGATGGTCTCGGCGAGATCGCGGCCAAACATCCCAAGCATTTCGTCGGCTGGTCGGCACTCCTGCCGATGAACGCGCCCGACGCCGCCGCGAAGGAAGCCGAGCGGGCGCTGAACAACGGCGCCAACGCGGTTCAGCTCGGCACCAACGCGAACGGCGTGCCGCTGGACGCGCCGCAATTTCTGCCGGTCTTCGAGGTCATCGCCAAATCGGGCAAGCCGATCCTTCTGCATCCGGCGCGTACCCGCGAGATGCCCGACTACCCGACTGAAAAAGTCTCGAAATATGAAATCTGCAGCGTGCTCGGCTGGCCCTACGAAACCGGCGTGACGCTGGCGCGTCTGGTGTTCTCCGGCATTATGGACAAATTCCCGCAGCTCAAAGTGATTGCGCATCATCTCGGCGGCGTCATTCCTTATCTGGAGGGCCGCGTCGGGCATTCGTTCGATCAGATGGGCGTACGCACTTCCGACGAGGATTATGAGGCGCTGCGCAAATCGCTGAAGAAAAGGCCGTACGATTATTTCAAGGACTTCTACGGCGACACCGCCGTCGAGGGAGCGCGAGCCGCCACGATCTGCGGCCTCGATTTCTTCGGCGCCGACCACGTGCTGTTTGCGTCGGACTGTCCATTCGACAAGGAAAAGGGTCCGGGCTACATCCGCGACACCATCAAGGTTTTGGACTCACTTGCGCTGTCAAACGAAGAGCGCGAGAAGATCTGCTGGCGTAATGCGGTGAAACTATTCGGACTGCCAGCGTAGAGGCGACATGACCAGGTATGTTGCGCTGGTTCGTGCCGCCAATGTCGGCGGCACCGGCAAGCTCCCAATGAGCGAATTGAAATCCATGTGTTCGGACGCGGGCTTCACGCGTGTCGAGACCTACATTGCAAGCGGCAACGTGGTCTTCGAAAGCCGGCTCGCTCCATCAAAGGTGAAGGCTGAGCTCGAAACTCGCCTGCAGGCTTACGCGGGCAAATCTGTTGGCGTGATCGTGCGGACCGCATCCGAAATAACGGCCGTTCTCAGGGCCAATCCATTTCCCAAAGCCGAAGCCAGGCACACCTACGCGATCTTTCTCGACGGCCGGCCGCCGCACGACGCTCTGAGCTGCGCCGTAGGCCGAAAGGACGAAGAGATGCG
>Ga0070731_10002823_pt1 | contig 16153 bp, 16 predicted proteins | sample Coa_R1_2_FD_66448 | JGI IMG/M metagenome (GOLD analysis project Ga0070731, IMG submission 66448) | Surface soil microbial communities from Centralia Pennsylvania, which are recovering from an underground coalmine fire - Coalmine... | ecosystem: Environmental > Terrestrial > Soil > Unclassified ...
TCCCAGCGAGACCACCGCGATTGCAGGCAGCATCGTAATGAGGCGCCGCACCCAAAGCGGAACGCTGAAGCCGACGAAACTCTGCATGATCATTTGACCGGCCATCGTCCCGACGACCGAGCTCGAGATTCCGGATGCCATGAGCGCGATGAGGAAGACGACGGCGGCCAGATTGCCCAGCAGCGGTGTGAGCGTACGGTACGCGGTCGTGATATCCGCGACTTCCGCGTGTCCGGCGGAATGAAAGACGGCGGCCGCCATGTACATCATGGCACAGTTCACGAGGCCGGCAATCGTCAAGGCGATCGCGACGTCGGCGTACGAGAAGCGCACGATCGAGGCAAGTTGCCGACGATCGCGCGGTACAATCCGCTCTTGCGTCAACGCCGAGTGCAGGTAGATTGCGTGCGGCATGACCGTTGCACCGACGATGCCGACCGCGAGGAACACGCTGGACGACCCGCCGAGCCAAGGCACGACCGAGTGGTATAGCACTTCGTGCCAGTTGGGTTTGGCCAACACCGTTTCGACGACATAACAAATTGCGATGATGCCGACGAGCGATCCGATCAGCGTCTCCATCGTGCGGAACCCGTAGCGATGCAACGCCAAAATCGCGTACGTCAGGACGCCGGTGAGAATTGCACCGGCGATCATCGGTATGTGGAAGAGCAGATAGAACGCTATGATTGCGCCAAGAAATTCGGCAAGATCAGTCGCCATCGCACCAACCTCGCTGACGATCCACATGCCGACCGCCAAACGCGGCGCGCGCTCGCGCGAGAGCTCGGCAAGATTCTTGCCCGTTGCGATGCCCAGCTTCGCCGAAAGGCCCTGAAAGAGCATCGCCATGAGATTGGCGAGCACCACGACCCAGAGTAACCGGTAGCCGAAAGCCGCGCCGCCTTGGATGTTTGTCGCGAAGTTTCCGGGATCCATATACGCAACGGATGCGACGAACGCCGGGCCGGTGAACGGCAACATCGCCCGCCAGCCGCGTCGATTCCCCGCGAATACCTCCTGCGCGGCTGCGACGACGCGCGGGCTGCTCTTTCCCAGACCGTAACTACGCTCCAATGCGCACCATAGCAGCGTGCGCGCGACGCAGCGCGAACGTTCGTTTTCCCAGGCGAACGACGACGCCCGAGCCGTCGACGCGCTCCACCACGAGCCGCACTCCGGGAAGCAGACCGTTCTTTGCGAGCAGGGCAACGGCCGTATCGTCACGGTCGTCCAAACTCACGACCCTCGCGCTATCGCCCGCGCGCAGAGCCGCCAGCGTCGGCAATGGCTTCTTGGCGCGGAGATCGTTCCCGTACGGAATTGGATGACCGTGCGGATCGTGGCGCGGCCGGCCCAACAGCGCCGCGATGCGGATGGCAACGTCGTCCGAGATGACGTGTTCGATTCGCTCCGCTTCGGCGTGCACGCGTTCGAGCGGTACGCGCAGCGCGCGATGAAAGAAGGTTTCCAGCAAACGGTGACGCCGCACCATCGCAACCGCGAGTTTTCGGCCGCGCGGGCTCAGGCGCAACGGTTGTAGCGGCTCGCGTTCGCGCTCGACCAAGCCTTCGGCTTCGAGTTGCCGCTTGGCCTTGCTCACCGAGACGCGGCTCACGTGCATGTAGCGAGCTAGGGCTGCGGCTCGCACCGGGCCGTCGGCGCCGAGCTGATAGATCGCCTTGACGTAATCCTCGCGTGCGCGAGCCGAGGAGCGATCGGTGCCGACCGAGAGCAGTTCTCCCTTGTTAGCCATGGCTAACGCTAACCATGGTTAACAGTCCTATATCAGGATGGAGCGCACCTTTAAAGCACCTGGGAGCATATTTTTCTCAGATCAAGGAGCTGAGGAAAATATGCCTTAGGGAGCTGCGAAATGGGACTCGTCGCCGTATGGGAGAAACAGCGTGTGCTCGCGCTGGAAACGAAGTTTCACCGTACCGGTCGGGCCGTTGCGGTGCTTGGCTATGATGAATTCGGTCAAATCCGGTTCCGGCGACTCCATATTGTAGTACCCGTCGCGGTAGAGAAACGCCACGACGTCGGCTTCGGCTTCGAGCGAACCGGAGTCGCGGAGATCGGCAAGCATCGGACGCTTCTCGCTGCGCAGCTCGACTCCGCGATTGAGCTGCGCGAGCGCAATGATCGGCACTTCCAGATCCTTCGCCGTTGTCTTCAGGGTGCGGCAAATCTCCGATAGCTCCTCATTTCGATTCGCGTTGCGAGAGAGCACGCCGGGACGCACGAGCTGTAAGTAGTCGATGAAGACGGCTCCGAGGGCGTTCCGCGACTTCAAGCGACGGCAGCGGCTGCGGACGTCGCTGATCGTTAGAGCACCGACGTCGTCCAAATAGATCGGAAGATCGTTGAGCGAACCCATCGCGTCGGAGATCAACTCCCACTGATTATCTTTGATGTTGCCGCGGCGGATATGATTCATCGAGATCCGCGCCTCCGAGCAAATCAGGCGCTGAATCAATTCGTTGTTCGACATTTCCAATGAGAAGAACGCGACCGGCGTACCCTCCGTGCGCGCCGTCGCGACGGCCATATTGAGGGCGAAGGAAGTTTTACCCATTCCCGGCCGCGCGGCGATGATCACAAAGTTCCCTGGCTGAAAGCCGGTCGTCAGCTCGTCGATATCGCGAAACCCGGAGGTGACGCCGGTCCTGTCGCCGTGCATGTGGTAGAGTCGATCGATATGGTCAAACGCGTCTTTCATCAGGCGACTGACCGGCATGAACTCGGTCACGCCGCGGCGTTCGCCGATCCGATACACGATCTGCTCGCTGCGATCCAACGCACCGTGCACGTCCTCTTCGCCTTCGTAGCCGAGCTGCGTGATTTCGGTTCCCGCATGGATCAGCGAGCGCAGGACCGATTTCTCTCGAACGATCGTCGCATAGTAGCGCGCCGAAGCCGCGGTCTGGACCGTATCCATCAGCGCGCTGACGTACGATAAGCCTCCCACGCGCTCCAAAACGCCGCGCCGGCGCAGCTCCTCGCCGACGGAAATCTTGTCGAGCGGCTCGCCGCGCTCGTAGAGATCGAGCAGCACGGAATAGATCGTTTCATGAACGTGCGCGTAGAAATCGTTAGGACGAATGATCTCGCCCACTGCGGCGAGCATCTCGCGATCGACCAGGACGGAACCGATCACGGCCATCTCGGCCTCGAGGTTATTTGGCGGAATGCGCTCGATCGGCGCGGGCATCGGTTGTGCGCTCATCGACGACCGCCTCTGCGGGCTAAAGCTGTGGACGACCTTGCGAGCCGGTTGTGCATAGGTCCAAAATTAGGTGAACAGAGTGCCAGACGTTATGGCACTCTGCGTGGCGCGCCTTAGGATGCTCTTCGGCGGCGGCGGCCTTTGGGAAGGTTGCGCAGCACCTGATCGACGTTCGCAACCGGGACGATTTTTAGCCCGGTGAGCGATGCGTCGACCTCGCGGAAGTTCTCTTTGGGGAGGAGCACGCGGCGCATGCCGGCTTGTCGTGCCGCGTACAGCTTCTCGACGATCCCACCGACGGCGCGAACCTTTCCCTGGATCGAGAGCTCGCCGGTCACCGCGACGTCCTGAGGGAGCGGCATCTTTGTCACCGCCGAGTAGAGTGCGAGAAATATCGCGAGACCCGCGGAAGGTCCGTCGATATTTCCGCCGCCGACGACATTGATGTGCAGATCGAACTCAGCAATGTCGACGCCGGTCAGCGCACGCAGCACACTTGCTGCGTTAAAGACGGAGTCCTTGGCCATCGTTCCGGCGGTCTCATTGAAGCGAATGGTTCCTTTGCCGCTCTGCGCCGCCGGAAAGGCAACCGCCTCGATTTCGATGATGCTGCCCAAATGGTGCAGCACGCCGAGTCCAAAGCTCTTGCCGATCTCGCGCGTCGCGCGCCCTTTGACGAGCGTGTGTTGGACGAGCCGGCTCGCGCGCACGACGGCGCGCACGTCCTCTTCGACGATCGACGGATTCTTCGGCTTCTCGGCGTGCTTTCCGGGATGGAGCCGATAAAGCGCCTGTCCGTAGGCGTCAGCAACGATTTGCACGGCCTTGCGCCCTTCGATCGTGTAGGACGCAATCAACTGCGCGACCCCGCGCGCCGCTTTGGCGCCGAGACGCTTGATCGCGCCTTGCACGATCGACAAGATTTGATGCTGCGTCAGCGGGGCAAAGAAAATTTCGGCACAGCGGGAGCGTATCGCCGGATCGATGTCGTCGGGCTCCCGCGTCGTGGCGCCGATGAGGATGAAATCGGCCGGAGCTCCTTCGCGAAAGAGGCGCTTGACGTATTCGGGCACGTTCGGCGCGCTCTCGTCGTAGTACGACGACTCGAAGGTCACCCGTTTGTCCTCGAGCACTTTGAGCAGACGCGACTGCAGCGACGCATCCATCTCGCCGATCTCGTCGATGAAGAGCACACCGCCGTGCGCCCGCGTGACGAGACCGAGCTTCGGCTCGGGAACGCCCGACTCGGCGAACTCTCGGCGGCTTCCCTGATAGATCGGGTCGTGGACGCTCCCCAGTAGCGGATTGATCATCTCGCGCGGATCCCAACGCAGCGTCGTTCCGCTTGCTTCCACGAACGGCGCATCTTTCGCAAATGGCGTGTACGGCCGCGACTTTGCCACTTCGAGGACGAGCCGCGCGACGGTCGTCTTTCCGACGCCGGGCGGCCCGTAGAGGATCGCGTGCTGCGGATACGGCGAGCTGATCTTGGCGAGCAGCGCTCGGACTGCAGCCTCTTGTCCGACGACGTCGCGCAGCACCGAAGGGCGAAGCTGCTGCAGCGCCGATGCCGCAAGAGTACGCTGCGAGAGCGCTTGCAGTTCGTCGAGCTTTGCCTGAGACGCGGGCGTCTCGGGACCTCCGGTCTCGCGGAGTGCTTCCAGCTTGAGGTCCTTGACGTACTCTTGATGGCGCTCGGTCATCTTCTCGCTGACGCGCCGCTCGATTGTCTCTTCGGCATTGCGCTGCGCGATGACGTCCGCCATCGCTTCTTCGATCTCGGCGAGCACCTTGCGTTGATGGGCGCGCGTTGTCGCGCGCTCCAGGGTCGGGTCTTCGAGCACCAGCCGTTGCAGGCCGCAGAGCCGGTCGGGCAGGTTCTGCGAGCGCATCATCTTGAGCGCGTTGACCTTTCCCGCGCGCAGGACGACCTTGTCTTGGCCGAGGACCGAAGCGAGCATGTCGTAGAGCGCGGCGACGTACCGGCTCATTTCGTCTTCGACTCCGAACTTGCGCCGTAAGCGCGTCGCGTAGAACTGCTCTGCGTTTGCCACGGCGCTTACGCCGGCACGATCTCTACCGACGCCTTCGCGATGACGTTCTTGTGCAACTTGATCTCGACGGGGTACGAGCCGAGCGCCTTAATTTGTACTGCCAAGCCGACCTTGTGCCTGTCGACGCTTATGGAAACCGCTGCAGCGACGGCCGAGGCAACGTCGGCGTTCGTGACGGCGCCGAAGAGCTTTCCGTTCTCGCCGGCCTTTGCTTTGACGACCAGTTTCGCAGACTCGATTCGGGCCGCGAGCGCACGCGCGTCGGCCAGCTCCTGCGCCTCGCGCCGCTCTGCAGCCTTGTGCTGCGCTTCCAGCTGGGCCAGCGCCCCCTTATCCGCTTCCCCCGCGAGCTTGCGCGGGAGCAGGAAGTTGCGCGCGTAGCCGTCGGCGACGTCGACGACGTCGCCCCGTTTGCCCAAAGCCTTCACGTCGCTCAGGAGGACGAGCTTCACGCGCGCTACTCCGAGACGAAAGGCAGAAAGGCAATCAGCCGCGCGCGCTTGACGGCGGTCGTCAGCATGCGTTGATGTTTGGCGCAGTTGCCGGAGATCCGGCGGGGTACGATTTTCCCGCGCTCGGAAACATACTTCTTGAGGCGTCCGACGTCACGGTAATTCACCGCGATGGCGCGCTCGGCGCAGAAGCTGCACGGCTTGCGCTTGGGGCGCCGTTCCTTGACGGCGCGCTTGATCTTCGTTGGCATTGATATCCTCTCGACTAGGTGGTTGGCGGTCCCGGCTTGCTATGAGGCCGGAGACCCTAGCCAGGTGACGCGACAGATTCGAGCCACCACCGCCCTCGAAAGGGCGGGTTTCCGGAACGTATGTTCGGTCGGCGCCGGCGGCGTTCCTTCGATGCCGTGACGAGCGCGGTTCGATAGTGTATAGTTAAACGCGGCTTTCACGTTTCAGGAGATTTAAGTCTTTTTATGTACACAGACGAAATGCTGACCTGCGTTGACTGCGGGCGCCAGTTCCCCTTTACCGCCGGCGAACAAGAGTTTTTCGCGATGAAGGGCTTTACCAACAAGCCGAGCCGCTGCACGGATTGTCGCGCGGCGCGTAAGTCCGGCCGCACCTCGAACGGCGGCGGCGGTCGCGGGGGAGCGCGCGAGATGTTCGCGGCGACGTGCACGCAATGTGGCGGCGTCGCCGAGGTTCCGTTCCAGCCGCGCGGGGACAAGCCCGTCTACTGCCGCGACTGTTTCGCGACGCGCCGGCCGCAGTATTAATCTCGGCCGCAGAGCGACCGAGCTTTCCCTCTACTTCGCTTCGGAGAACGGTTTGAAAAGAGCCTGCTGCAGCAGGCTCTTCTTCGGCGATGGAGCAACATCGACTTGGTCAAAAAGCGCGGTGCGAATGGAGCGGCATGGATAAAATCGCGAGATACCTCACGGGCGTCGGGCTCGGCTTGATTCACGTCGGCGCGCTCGCTGCGTTCGTGCCGGCGCTTTTTCGATTCTCCGATTTGGCCGTCGTGGCGATCGCTTCGTACTGCACCGGCGCGCTTGGCGTCACGCTCTGTTATCACCGTGTCCTGACGCATCGCAGCCTCCGTTTACGCAAACCGATCGAGTATTGCTTCGCACTCTTCGGCACGCTCGCGCTGCAAGGAGATCCGATTCGATGGGTCGCGGTACATCGCAAGCATCACGCACACGCCGATCACGACGGCGATCCGCATAACATCAAACTGGGCTTTAAATGGGCGCACGTGGACTGGCTTTACCGGCACAATGTGGCCTATCCCACGCAAGACGAGATCGCACGCTACGCGCCGGACCTTTCTGCCGATCCGTTTTATCGAGCGCTCGCCTACGCCGCGCTGCCGCTTCAGCTGGCGCTCGCCGTTGGGCTCTTCCTTCTCGGCGGCTGGGCGTGGGTCGTTTGGGGCGTTTTCGTCCGGCTCGTTTTCAGCTACCACACGACCTGGCTGGTCAACAGCGCGGCGCACATGCTGGGATATCGCACCTACCGTACGACCGATCGCTCGACGAACTGCTGGTGGGTCGCGCTCCTATCGTTCGGGGAAGGGTGGCACAATAATCACCATGCCTTTCCGTTTTCGGCACGGCACGGCCTGAGCCGGTTCGAGGTCGATATGACGTGGTGGCACGTCAAAGCGCTGGCTTTCCTGCGGCTCGCCGACCGGATTCGGATTCCCACCGAGGTGATGCGCCGGCGCTTGGCGTACGGAAAGAGCCTATGAAAAAGGAACGCTACGAACGACCGGATTTCCAGGAGCACCCGCTCGGCGCCGAGGTCACCGCGTACATAACGGGCCCCGTGCGCGTACCGAAGCCCTAAGCTCCGGAAACTTCGCCACGAGTTCCAGCTCCCTCATCGCGCGACTGAACGCGGTTGGGCGGGAGCGCTATCACGACAAGCATCCTTTCCACGAGCGGCTGGTAGCCGGCGCGCTCGATCGCGCGCAAGTGCAAGCTTGGGTTGCAAATCGGTACTACTATCAAAAGCAAATACCGGTCAAAGATGCTGCCATTTTGGGGAACCTCCCAAGCGCCTCACACCGTCGCGTTTGGATAACGCGGCTTGCCGATCACGACGGCACCGGCGACGGCGCCTCCGGCGGTACGGCTGCATGGCTGGCGTTGGCGCGCGCCGTCGGGCTCGACGAACCGTACGTCGTTTCTGAACGCGGAGTTGCGCCCGGTACACGGTTTGCGGTCGACGCGTACGTCACGTTCGCGCGCACGCGCCCCTGGATTGAAGCGGTTGCATCGTCGCTTACGGAATTGTTCGGACCGCCCGTGATGGAACGGCGCGTCGCGGCCATTTTGGAAAAGTATCCGTGGATCGATCCGTCCGGCATGGCGTATTTCCGACGCCGCATTCCGCTCGCGCAACGCGACTCCGAAACGGCGCTGGCGTGGGTCCTGGAGGAAGCGACGACGGCCGAGATCGAGGAGCGTTGCGTCGACGCATTGCGATTTAAGTGCGACGTGCTCTGGTCCATCCTCGACGCGACCGCCTTGGCCTCCGGCGGACTCAAATGAACGAGCAAACCAGTCCCCGATTCGGCAAAGGCGTCAAGCTTCGGCGCGAGCCCGATGGAAGCGCGATGCTGCTCGTTCCCGAAGGCGCGCTGGTTCTCAATCCTGTCGCGACGGCCGCACTCGAGCTCGTCGACGGAGCGCACTCGCTGGGCGAAATCGTCGAAACGGTCGTCGATCGCTTCGACGTGACGCCGGAGCGCGCACGTGAGGACGTGGCGGCGCTCTTCGAACGGTTGATGGAGCGCGGCTTCGTACGACCCTCCGACGTAGCCTGCCCTGAGCGGAGTCGAGGGGCTCAGGTTGACAAGGAATGTTAGGACGTCCGCTTTCGATTCTCTGTGAGCTCACGTATCGCTGCAACCTGCAGTGCCCGTATTGCTACAATCCGATTGCGCTGCGCGAGTATCGCGACGAGCTTTCGACGCAGCAATGGAACGCAGTGTTGCGGGATGCCGCCGCGCTGCGCATCGTACAGGCGCATTTCTCCGGGGGCGAACCGACGCTCCGGCCCGATTTGCCGGATCTCGTTGAAACAGCGGCGGGCGCGGGACTCTACACCAACCTCATCACGCAAGGAACTTTTCTTGACGACGCGGCCCTCGACGAGCTGATCGGCCGTGGCCTCGATCACATCCAGATCAGCATTCAAGCGCCATCCGCCGAGGCGGCCGATCGCATCGCCGGAACGGTCGTGCACGAAAAGAAACTGCAAGCGCTGCGTCGCGTGCGAGACCGCGACGTCGCGCTAACGCTGAACTGCGTGCTGCATCGCCGGAATCACGATGCGATCGGCGAGGTGATCGCGCTCGCGGAACGTTTCGGTATTACGCGCCTGGAACTCGCCAACGTGCAATTCTACGGTTGGGCGTATCGCAACCGCACCGCGCTCATGCCGACGCTCGAACAGGTGCGACGCGGCGAAGCAATCGTTGAAGCGGCCCGCGAACGGCTGCGCGGTTCGATGGAGATCGTCTACGTACTTCCGGATTATTTCGGGGAATTTCCCAAGCCGTGCATGAACGGTTGGGGGAGTCAATTCTTAACCGTTACTCCCACCGGCGACGTTCTGCCGTGTCCGGCGGCCGCCGCAATACGCGACTTGCATTTTGAGAACGTCCGCTCCCGGCCGCTGGCCGATATCTGGCAAAACTCCGATGCATTTGAGCGTTTCCGTGGGACGGCGTGGATGCCCGATCCGTGCCGCTCGTGCGAGCGCCGCGAGCTCGATTGGGGCGGCTGCCGATGTCAGGCGTTCTTGCTTACCGGCGACGCCGCCGTGACCGATCCGGCCTGTTCGCTCAGTCCCCACCATTCGATCGTTACCGCGCTGCGCGAGGAGCCGTCGCTGCTCGAAGCGATCCCGCGCCGCGCGTGATCGTTCGGGTTCTCGGCTCGGCCGCGGGCGGCGGCGTCCCGCAATGGAATTGCGCCTGCGCCAACTGCGAGGCGGCGCGCGACGGCCGCGCGCCACGCCGCACGCAATCGAGCCTTGCGGTCAGCGCGGACGGCGCACGCTGGCTGCTGCTCAACTGTTCGCCCGACATCGCGGCGCAAATCGAAGCATTCCCGCCGCTGCATCCGCCGGCGCCGCGAGGCACGCCGATCGCGGGCATGCTGCTCACGGATGCGAACGTCGACCACGTCGGAGGATTAGCGGTTCTCCGGCAGCGCGGCGGCCGCGACGGCTTCGTGATCCATTCGAGCGCAACGATTCGCGAAATTGCGACGGCGCAGGCGGCCTTCGCGCCGTTTGCGGCGCCGCCGCACCGCTGGCTCGACGCGCCGCTGGGAGAGCCGCTAGCGAGCGACAGCGACGAACATCTCGCCGGAAATGCGCTCACCGTTACCGCGATCGAAGTCCCCGGCACGACGCCCGGATACGCGGGACGCCGCCCCGCGCCGGGGGCGGTTGTCGCCTATGAGATTACCGACCCGCGGAGCAACGAGCCGCTCCTCTTTGCGCCGGTTTTCAGCGCGATCGATGAGTCGCTGCGCGCCGCGATCGCGCGAGCCTCGGTCGCATTCTTAGATGGATCGTTCTACAGCGATGACGAGCTCGTTGAGGCGAATCTGCTTGCCAAGCGCTCCCGAGCGCTGGGACATCAGCCCGTCGGCGGCCGCGACGGAACGCTCGCGCAGTTGAAGGGTACGCGGACGCGAATCGTTTTTACGCATCTGAACAACTCTAACCCGATGCTCGATGCCGACTCCGATGCCTACGCGGCGCTTCGCGAGTTCGGCGCCGAGCTCGGCTACGACGGGATGGAGCTAAGGCTGTAGGCGAACATACGGCGCATGGTGCTCGCGCTGCTCGCATCGCTCTTCCTGACGGAAGCCGATTATCAAAGCCTCGTAACGCTGCACGCGCCGGCGATTACCGCGAACGCAACGAACGCTGCGCTCGTCGTTTCACGCGTCTCGTGGGACGCCGACAAACGCACGAACGACTTGGTCGTCGTGGATCTGCGATCGGGTGCGCAGCGAACGCTGCTCTCTAATCGGCCGGGCCTCTCCGATCCGGCCTTCTCGCCCGACGGAACGCAGCTCGCGTTTCTCGCCGACGACTCGACGAGCAAAGACGCGCACGCGCGAGTCTTCGTCATGCCGGTTCCGGAAGGCACGCCGCGTGCGGTGAGTCCGGGCGATACGGACGCGGTGGAGTTTGCATGGCGACCCGATGGAAAAGGGATCGCGTATGCCGCCGCCGACCCAAAACCGCAAAGGGCCGGCGCCGAACGCTTTCGAGATAGTTTCGTCTTCACAACCGAGCCGATTACCGCGCGCGAATTTCCGGAGCCGGTTCATCTCTTTACAGCCGGCCTCGACGGCGAAGCTCCGGAGCAGCTCACCTTCGGCTCGCAGAGCATCGCGGACGGCTCGCCGATCTCGTGGTCGCCCGACGGTCGCAGCATCGCGCTGACGCTTTGCCGCAACGCAATTCTCAACGACCAAAGTTACTCCTGGATTGCCGTCGTCGACGTAGCAAACGCGCACGTGCGCGGGGTGACGGGACGCTCGATGTGGGAGGGCGATGCGCGTTTTTCACCCGACGGCAAGCACATTGCGTATCTTTACTCCGACGGAGATCCGCAGATCGCGCTCAGCGACCTTTACGTGACGACACCGTCGGGTGGCCCCGGTACGCGTATTTCAGCTTCGCTCGACCGTAATATCAGCGACTTCATTTGGACGGCCGATTCGCAAGATCTCATTGCTACCGGGCCCTTCGCGGTGACCAATGCGCTCTATCGCATCTCTCTCGAGGGCGTGGCCCGCCGAATCGACGTGGGTGAGATCGTGCCGGGAACGCCCTTGAATACGACTGGGGGAGCCGACGCGCCATCGCTGCGCAACGCGCTCGCCGCCGACGGAACGATGGTCTTTCTCGCAAGCGCAACCGCACAGCCGCTCGAGCTATTCAAATATACCCCGCGCTCCGGCGCGTCGAAAGTCACCGATTTCAACGCCGCGATGGGACGGTTCGAATTGGCTCGCGCGCAGCGAATCGCATTCCGCACGTCGACCGGCGTAACCGCCGACGGCGTGCTCTATCTTCCGCCGTCGTTTTCGTCGAGCCGCCGCTACCCACTCGTCGTCTTTATCCACGGCGGTCCGGGCGATCCATCGATGCTCGAGTTCGATTTTTGGGCGCAGGTCATGGCGGCGCGCGGTTGGCTCGTGTTGCGCCCGAACTACCGGGGGAGTCCGAATCTCGGGTTGGCGTATCAGCGGGCGATTCTCTACGATCCGGAGGACGGACCCGGAAAGGACGTCATGGCGGCGATTGCCTCAGTGCACCGCCTCGGCGCCGTCGACACGACCCGGATTGCCGTCTGCGGCTGGTCGTACGGCGGCATCATGACGGCGTGGCTGATTTCCAGATACCATATTTGGCGCGCCGCGGTATCGGGCGCCTCGGTCAACGATTGGATCACAGACTACGGAACTGCCGACGACAGCCTCGCCGATGTTGACATGCTCCACGGTTCGCCGTTCGTCGGAAACAACGCCGCCGAATGGCGGCGCGTCTCGCCGATTTGGTACGCGCGCGCCGTTACGACTCCGGTCTTGATTCTCTCCGATACGGGCGACAATCGCGATCCTTTTGCCACCTCGTCGATGTACTGGCGCGCGCTGCGCGACAATAATAAGGACGCGACGCTGCGCGTGTGGCCCGTCGACGGCCACTTTCCGGGCGATCCGGTGCGCACCGTCGACGTCTTCCACTACTGGATCGAGTATTTAGCCGACCACTTTCGATAGAGCCTAGAACAGATTCCAGAGATACTGATTGTAGACTTCGTGGTGGAACATCACTTCTTGTGCCTTGACGAGAGTACCGAGTAGTCGCGGGCACCGATCGGCGCTGGCCTCTTTTAGGTCGGCATAGCGCTGCTTCACGTCGTCGCCGAGCAGCTTGCCGGTCCAATCCGATGCGCGAAACGCAGCGAGCGCGTCGTAGATATTGTCCGGCAAGAAGCGATCTGCTTGACGCAGGTTCTTGAGGCTGCTCGTCGTGCCGTCGAGCCCGGTCTTGAAGACCGCGAGCATGACCATATACGGATTAGCGTCCGGCGCGACCGAGCGCACTTCGGTGCGCATGCTGCGCTGGTTGCCGATGGGGATGCGTATCATCGAGCCACGATCGATGGCCGACGCCTTGAGCTGATTCGGCGCCTCGAAGTGCGGATCGAGCCGCCGGTACGAATTAACGCTGGAATTCAGCATCAAGCAGATATCGTTTCCGTGCGTGAGAATCCGATCGACAAACTTCCATCCAAATGCGCTGAGCTGCTCTTGACCCTTCGGCTCCCAGAAGAGATTCTTGCCGTTCTTGCTCACCGAAACGTTTGTGTGCATGCCGCTTCCATTGACGCCGATGACCGGCTTGGGGAGGAAGCTAGCCGTCATACCCAGCTTCGTTGCGACTTGCCGGCAGATCAGCTTGTAGAGTTGAATTTGGTCGGCAGCCGCGACGACTTCGCCGTAGTTATAATTGATTTCGAACTGCGAGGGCGCGACTTCGGGATGATCCTTCTCGTTTTGGAAGCCCATGGCGCGCTGGACTTCGGCCACCGTATCGATGAAGTTGCGTAATGGATCGCCGGGCAGCGAATGGTAGTAGCCGCCGGTATTGACGTACTCGAACTTGCCGGTTTCGTGGTAACGGCGCTCAGCATCGAGCCCTTTGAAGAGGAAGCCCTCGATTTCGTTGGCCGCGTTGAGCGCGTAGCCTTCCTTCGCATAGCAGTCGTTGGCAAAACGCTTGAGCGTTCCGCGAATGTCTCCGGCGAACGGCTTACCTTCACGATCGGAAACGTCGCCGAACACGAGCACTTTGCCGGCCCCGAAGACGTCGGCCGGACCCCAGTAGAACGCGCTCCAGTCCAGCGACAGACGCAGATCGCTTTCGCGCTGCGCCGTAAAGCCGCGAATCGACGAACCGTCGAAGGTGAGGTTATCGAAGGAGCGCAGTAAGAACTTCTTGTCGTAATCGAGCATGTGCAAGCGGCCTTCGAGGTCGCTGAAGAGTACCGTGACCGCTTTGATGCGCGGCTCCTCGGCAAGATAGCGCAGACGCTCTTCCTGGAGAGCGCGCAAGGGCACGCGCTCTTGACGCTGCGCCTTGGCGCGCAAGTTCAGCTCCTCGAGTTCCGCATAGGACAACGAAAGGAAGTCGCGCAGCTCGGCGCCGGTCGGCAGGTCCGTAAAATTCATCGTGTCGTCTCCTCGGGCGTGGGAGGGAATTGTGTAGGGCGTTGCACGGTCCGCGCGTCCCGCCTTTATCCAATTGGTAAAAGCGTTTCGGCCAGACGACCGAGGCGTCGCTTCGTAGGATTCGGCTCGCCCGCTTTGAACCGTCCGCCTATGCTGGCCTTCCGCGCGACGCTTTTTCTATTCGTCCTAGGCCTTTGCGCCGGCTGTGGTGCGGGCCAAGGTCCAGTGACCCCCACCGCAGCACGATTGCCGGCACGCGTACACGGGCCGTCGGCCAGCCAAAAGATCTCGCACGTGATCGTCATCGTGCAAGAGAACCGAAGCTTCGAGAATTTCTTTGCCGGATATCCAGGCGCCAACGCGCCAACCTCCGGCTGCGCCAAGCCGATCAACGCCGTCAGGCGCAGCGTCGCACCCCGGCGTGTCCGCCGCACCACCGGCTCGGGCTGTCCCTCCGGCGACGTCACCGTGCAGCTGACGCAAGGGTCGTTCGAGAACAATCCGGACGCGCGCCACGACTGGCGCTCGGCCCACGCCGACTATGACAACGGCTTGATGGACGGCTTCTCGTCGTACGGCAACAACAAGGGACCTGACGGCGCCTATATGTACATCAAGCAATCGGAAGTCGCACCGTATTGGAGCATGGCGCAGCAATACGTGCTCGCCGACAACATGTTTTCGACCGAGTTCGGCGGGAGCTTCACCGGCCACTTAAACCTCATCGCCGGAACCGACGACCTCAACCCGCCCAATAAAGCCGAGGTGGACTTTCCGAGCAAGGCGCCCGACGATTGCGACTCGCCCAGAGGCACGAAAAGTTCCTACTTGGGCAAGAACGGATTCGTGTTCCGCGACCAGGGACCGTTTCCGTGTTTTTATCAGTTTAATTCGATAGCTCAAGTCCTCGACGGCGCCACGGTCCCGTGGAAGATCTACGCGCCGAAGGTGCTCGACGGGGGCTTCTGGGAACCGTTCGAAGAGCTCGCCTACGTCCGGTGCGCGACGTGGTCGGTCCCAATCAAAGGTCCGCAAAATTGCTACGGGCAGGGCCAGGATTGGCAGACCAACATCATTGCCCCGGAAACGCAAGTGCTGTCTGATGCGACGAACGGCAATCTAGCTTCGGTGAATTGGGTCATCCCCAGCAAGCCGGACTCCGATCACCCGAAGTACCGGAGCGATATGGGGCCCTCGTGGGTCTCTTCGGTCGTCAACGCCATCGGCGAAAGCTCGTACTGGTCGACCAGCGCGATCATTGTCGTGTGGGACGACTGGGGCGGCTTTTACGACAACGCTCCGCCGCCGCAGCTCGACTATCGCGGATTAGGGATTCGCATCCCGTGTCTCATTATTTCGCCGTACGCGAAGCAAAATTACGTGTCGCACGTCCAGTACGAAGACGGCAGCATCTTACGGTTCATCGAAGAGGTTTACGGGCTACCCGCCGGCAGCATCGGTCCGACCTCTAAGGGCTATACCGACGGACGCGCCAACACTCTCGACGATGCGTTCGATTTCAATCAGAGCGCGCGTCCGTTCTACCCGATCAGCTCAAAGTATCCGATGTCGCGCTTTGTGCACGAGGTACCGTCGTACGGGCCGGTCGACGAGGAGTAAAACGCTAGAACGGGATCTCGTCGTCTAGATCGTCGCCGAGCGCGTCAGCGCCGCCGGCCCGTGCCGCCACCGGCGCGCCGCCATTAAATCCGGCATCGTCGCCGCCAGGCGCGCGATCGCGCGGCGAACCGAGCATCTGCATGTTATCGATGACGACTTCGGTGGCTTTGCGTTTGTTGCCGTCCTTATCATCGTAGCTACGGATCACCAAACGCCCTTCGACTAGGCAGTTCGAGCCCTTCTTCAAATACGTATTGCAGGTCTCGCCGAGACGGTCCCACGCGACGATGTCGACGAACGTCGTCTCCTCTTTGTTGCGCGGATTATTCACGGCCAGCGTGAATTTGGTCACGCCTTTCCCCGACTGGGTGTACCGAATCTCTGGATCGCGGGTGAGATTACCGACTAAAATGACCCGATTATAGGAACCTGCCATCGCTTACTCTCTTTCGCTGCGTGCACTCATCTCAAGCGAGCCTATCGCCGGAGAGTGTCAACAGTATGGCACAGAAGTTTCCG
>Ga0070731_10002824_pt1 | contig 16151 bp, 13 predicted proteins | sample Coa_R1_2_FD_66448 | JGI IMG/M metagenome (GOLD analysis project Ga0070731, IMG submission 66448) | Surface soil microbial communities from Centralia Pennsylvania, which are recovering from an underground coalmine fire - Coalmine... | ecosystem: Environmental > Terrestrial > Soil > Unclassified ...
GAGATCGCGTACATTGCCAATCACGCGCAGGATCGTTTTCTAATCGTCGATGGCAGCTTGCTCGACGTGTTCGAAAAGATTCGTCCGCACGTTCGTTTCGAGCGCGTGTTCGTGGTCGATCAAGGTTGCCGACGCGAGATAACGGGCGCCGAATCCTACGAATCATTTCTGGCGGATGCGGGAGAGCCGGAGTATCCGACCCTCTCCGAAGAAGATGCTGCGGCGATGTGCTATACCTCCGGCACAACCGGCAAACCCAAAGGCGTTCTCTATTCCCATCGAGCGCTTGCGTTGCATTCGCTGTCGATGTCGCTGCCCGATCATCTCGCTTTCAGCTGCCACGACACCTTGCTTCCCGCCATGTCAATGTTCCACGCTAACGCTTGGGGATTTCCCTATGCCGCGGTGATGTGCGGAAGCAAGGTCGTCTTCCCGGGCCGGAATCTTCAGCCCGAGGCGCTGCTCGATCTGCTGGAATCCGAGCACGTAACGCTTACAGGAGCAGTTCCAACGGTCTGGCTGGCCGTGCTGAACGCGCTCGATTGCCATCCCGGCCGATGGAAGCTCGCGCCCGGGCTGCGTATCGTGGTTGCGGGATCGGCAGCTCCTGAGTCCATGTTCCGGCGCTTCGACAAGTTGGGCGTGCGCGTCATCCAGCCCTGGGGCATGACGGAAACTGCGCCGTTAGCGACCGTCTGCTATCTCAAGCCTCATCTGGCAGCAGGCCCCGAAGACGATCGCTATGCCATTCGCGCCAAGCAGGGGCTGGCGTCTCCTTTTATCGAGTTGCGCTCGATGAACGACGGCCAGGAAATTCCCTGGGACGGCGAGACCTCCGGCGAGCTGGAGGTGCGCGGGCCCTGGGTCACCGCCAGCTATTACAACATGGATCAGAGCGATCGCTGGACGAGCGATGGATGGTTTCGTACCGGCGATGTCGTCACCATCGATCCCGAGGGATACGTGAAGATCACCGACCGCGTGAAAGATTTGATTAAGTCGGGAGGGGAGTGGATCAGTTCGGTGGATCTGGAAAATGCCCTGGTCGCCCACGAAGCAGTGAAGGAAGCCGCTGTGGTGGCCGTTCCGCATCCGAAGTGGGTGGAGCGGCCTCTGGCCGTCATCGTGCTAAAGGATGGTCGCGTCGTGAACGACGCCGACCTGCGCACCTTCCTCGCTAGCAGCTTCGCAAACTGGCAACTGCCCGATGCTTTTGTCTTCGTGGAAGAACTGCCTCACACCGCGACGGGAAAATTACTGAAGAGCAAGCTGCGGCAGCAGTACTCCACGTGGGAATGGCCGCAACCCGCGCCGGTTGCGCCAAGAACAGCGTAGCAGCTGTCTGGTGGTGTATCATCTCGAATCGACATGTTGGGTGGACGCACCAGCGAACAGTGGGTCGCACAATATTCCCGGAGCCACCAGCATCCGGTCAATCGTCTCTGCCACACCTTCGGCATTCCCACCATTCTGGTTTCGATCGCCGTCTTCCTGGCGGGATTTCTCGCTCATCGCCTGTGGTGGATCGCGTTGGCCCTGTTTGTGATTGGCTGGCTGCTCCAATTCATCGGTCACGCCTTTGAAGGCAAGCCTCCCGAATTTTTTCAGGACTGGCGGTTTCTCTTTGTCGGCGTGCGCTGGTGGTGGGCAAAGATCAACGGAAAAGCGTGAACACAACGGAAGTTGATCCGCGAATTTCAGCAAAATAGATATCCAATTGAGGTTGCCCCACCCTTCTTTCGCGTTTTCTGCGAAAGAGGGTGGGGATTTTGATTTTCCGTTCTAGAGGTAAGGAATACGCGGGGAAGGAATTCCCCACTTGTCTCCGCGATGTAAACTCTCCACTTGCGCGCTCGGAATCAGCTGTTCTATGCTGACTTCACCGTTGGGGTTCTGATCTACAAAGATAATGCAGCGCTGGACCGCCAGATTCCTACTGCTGTTGGCGCTTGTCGGAACCATTCTTCCGATGACGCTCGAGGCTACGGCTGCGCCCTCGCATCTCTGCTGCCGCAGATCAGCGCAACATCACTGCCATAGCTATTCGCTGAGCGATCCGAACCAAGCGGTCATCGGCAGCCCCGGATGCCGTCAAAGCTGCTGCCGAGCGGTCACTACTTCGCAGTTGGCAAATCCACAGCCAGCGACTTCCACGTACTTCAACGTGCTCACCGACCGGCGAGCACACGAGTTCTGTGCCGATGCTCCGGATCATGTTTCCTCCCGGTCCCAATCGACGCGCGCTCCGCCGTTCGTCTCTATCGCCTGAACAGTTTCGCGACTCGCTTCGCGTCAAGTCCGGCCTGACCGCCATTGGTCCCCTGCCACGGGCGTTCATTCGGTCGGATAGTCCTGGACTTGCCCAAAGCCTGTCGAAGGAGCGGCTGTCCCTACATGATCCATCGGAATCAAGAGCCCTCACCCGGGGGCACGGGAGTTGTCATGCGCTGCATTCGCATATCGCTATGGGTGGCGTTCTTTTCGATCTCGTCTCTCGCTGCGTTCGCCAGCGTCTATGGCGCCGTTCGCGGCGTCGTACACGACCCGCAGCATCGACCGGTGCAGGGAGCGATGGTGATGCTCAAGGCAAAATCGTCGGACTGGGGTAAATCCGTGAACACCGACGCCAGTGGTGAGTTTCAGGTGAACGGCGTTCCGCTGGGCGACTACACGATCAGTGTAGCCAGCCCCGGCTTCACGCAGGCCGCGCAGGATGTGACTGTCATCTCGGGCACGGTGCCAGTCGTTCACTTTCAGTTGCGAATCGCAGCCGAAAAAGCGAATGTCACTGTCTCCGCCGCATCCGAAGTCGTGCCCACAGACTCAGCAACGCCGGTCACAATGATCAACCAGCTCGACATTTCGCGCACTCCGGGCGCCGACCGCTCGAATAGCCTTGCGATGATTACCGACTATGTGCCGGGTTCCTATGTCACGCACGACATGCTGCACATCCGCGGCGGACATCAGACCCAGTGGCTGCTCGACGGCGTCCCGGTCATCAACACTGCCATCGCTCAAAACGTCGCCCCCCAGTTTGATCCAAAGGACCTCGAGTATGTCGAAGTGAATCGTGGCAGTTATGGCGGAGAGTTCGGGGACAGAACCTACGGAGTCTTTAACGTCGTTCCCCGCACCGGCTTTGAGCGCAATAACGAGGCCGAACTTGTCCTCAGCGCCGGCAATTTTTACCAAAGCAATGACGCTTTCAGCCTTGGCAGCCATACCGAACGCTTCGCCTACTATGCCAGCGTCAATGGAAATCGCAGCAATCTCGGTTTGCAGACGCCAGTCCCGCAGGTTGTGCACGACGCGGTCAATGGCATCGGTGGCTTCGGCTCGTTCATTTTCAATGCCACCTCTTCCGACCAGCTTCGCCTCATGACTTCGGCGCGCCGCGACTATTTTCAGGTGCCCTACGATCCCAATCCCAATGACATCGAAAACGGATCCATCCCGGCCAACGATTTCACGCCGCAATATCCCAGCATCGGCTTGCGTGACAGCGAGCATGAGGTGGACGCCGGCGCTCTATTCACTTGGGTCCACACCTTCAATTCGCACCTCCTGACCACGGTTTCACCCTTCTATCATTACAATAGCGGCGACTACCGCAGTTTGCTGACGGACAATCCCGTCGCCAGCACCGAAAACCGCACCTCGGCCTACGTTGGAGGTCAGGCCAGTTTCGACGCCAATTACAGAAAGAATGATCTGCAGGTTGGCTTTCTCAGCTTCTACCAGAACGATAGTCAGTTCTTCGGAGCCGTCTTTAACCCACTCAGTTACAATCCCGTGCCTCCGCTTGTTGCCGACTCCGAACATCCGACCGCCAATCTCGAGGCGTTCTACATCGACGACAAGTTCACTCCCTTCCCGTGGATCACTCTCTCCGCAGGTATGCGTCCCACGCGCTTCGCCGAAGGCAATTTCGCCGTGACCGCGGCCGCGCCACCGATTGAGGAGTCGGCCATCCAACCGCGCTTCGGCGCCACTGTCACCGTCCCCAAGCTGCGTTGGACCTTCCGCGCTTTCTATGGTCACTACTATCAGGCTCCGCCGATCGAGACCGTTTCCGGTCCGGCGCTAATCGATTACACCGGCCAGCAGGGCCTAGGATTTACCACGCTGAAAGGCGAAAGAGACGAAGAACATCAATTCGGAGTTGCCATTCCTTTTCGCGGGTGGGTCCTTGACGCCGATAACTTCAAAACCAATGCCAGCAATTTTCTGGATCACAACAATATCGGCGCTTCCAGCATTTTCTTTCCGATCACCGTCTCCCAAGCCGTGATTCGCGGATGGGAACTCTCTCTCCGCTCTCCGCGATTCGCCCATCGCGGCCAGCTGCACCTCGCCTACTCCAACCAGATCGCCGAAGGCAGCGGTACCGTCACCGGCGGTCTCACCGATTTTTCTTTTTCTCCGGGTCTCAGCCCGCTTGACCATGACCAGCGCAACACGCTAAATGTCGGCGGCGATGTGAGCCTGCCCTGGCGGGCCTATGCGTCAACAAACGTCTACTACGGCTCGGGATTTAGCAATGCTTTCCCCGGCGCGCCTTATCCCGGCGACTATTTGCCGCAGCACACTACTTTCGATCTTTCCTTTGGGAAGGACTTCGGAGAACGTTTTACGGCTTCTCTTACGGCGCTCAACGTGGCCAATCGCCGCGTCGAGTACGACAACAGCCTCACCTTCGGCGGATTCCACTGGAACAATCCGCGCGAAGTCTTCGTCGAGCTCCGCTATCGCTTCCACTACTAGGCCCTGAGGTACATTGAGGCCTCTGTGAACGCTGCCCTCTATAGTGAATGCTTTATCCTTGCGCCATCTTCCCGCGCAGCAGTTCTTCGACGTCTCCCATCTTTTCGCCGAGCAGGTTCAGTTTGCGCGCCAGTCCCTGGATCTCGACCTCTGACCTGCGGTTCACGTCGTAGTCCAACTCACCGCGCAGGCGGTCTTTGGTGTCCTGTCGGTTCTGGCTCATCATGATGATCGGCGCCTGCACCGCGGCCAGCATCGACAAGAACAGGTTCAGCAGGATATATGGATAAGGATCCCAGGCTTTCTTCCCCAGCGTGGCATCAATCGTCATGTACACCGCGAGCGCGACGCTGAACGAGATGATGAACGTCCACGATCCCCCGAAGCCGGCGACCGAATCGGCGATTCTCTCGCCGAGGGTTGCGTCTTTCTCAATGACCTCGTTCGGATGGCGGTTGGCGCGCACACGCACTAGTTGCTGCGAGGCGTGAAACTGCCGGCCCAGTACGCGAAGCATATCCATCGCGGCGAGCGGCTTGCGCTGCAACAGCACGGCGATGTCGTTGCGCGTCACTTCGAGGCAGACGGCTTCATCGACGGCATCGGCCTGCGTCTGATGCGGCGTCTGCTCGAGCATGGAGGCGAATCCGAAAAATTCGCCGTGTGAAGGCTCGTCGATCACGACTTCCTGCTGATCCTGATCGACCGTCGACACTCGAACTCGGCCCGAGACCACGACGTAGGCCTGCCCGCTGGTGTCTCCAATTTTGTAAATGCGCTGCCGCGGCGCAAACGTCTTGAGCCGAACTTGCCCGGCCAGCACTGCCGTCTCCTCTTCATCGAGCGATGCGAACAAAGGAACGTGCTTCAACACTTCGGGATTGCATGCCATCGAAACGCCTCTCCAAGGGAATTCCGGACGGCGTAGGATTTCACAAAGCTTCGCGACAAACAACCGGCGCGGGCCGTGGCGGAGAGACCGCCAAAGGAGTTAGAGTGTCTACAACGTGAACATTTCATCGACAAATCGAATGCGTGTCCTTCTTCTAACGTTGCTCGGTTTCGCAACTCTCGCTGTTCCCGCGTGCCATCGCTCCAAGACATCGGCGGAGAAGCGCTATCCCTTTACCGGGCGAATTATCTCGATCGACAGCCAGTCCGAATCCGCGATGATCAACGGCGACGACATTCCGGGATTCATGGACGCCATGGCCATGTCGTACAAGATCAAGCCAGCGTCCGAGTTGCGCCAACTCGCACCTGGCGATGCGATTTCCGCCGAAGTGGTCGTGGTCGAGCCTGCCACGAAGAACGAGGACGCGGTCCCCGAATACTGGCTTGAGAATGTGAAGGTCACGGCGCACACGAAGTCGGCGCCGGCAGCGAGTCCGACTTCGTTCCATACGCCCTCGCCTGGTGAGGATGTTCCGGACTTTGCTTTCACCAATCAGGACGGAAAGCGCATTTCTCTTCATCAGTACCGCGGGCAGGTTCTGTTTGTGACGTTCATTTACACGCGCTGTCCGTTTCCCGACTTTTGCCCGCGCATGAGCGGCAACTTCGCCGAAATTGATAAGCAGACGGGTGCCGACAAGTCCCTTGCGGGAACGCACCTGCTGACCATCAGCTTCGATCCGGAGCACGACACGCCAAGAATCTTGCGAAACTACGCATTTTCCGTCGCCCACACCCACGACCCGGCGCTGTTCCACCGCTGGGAATTTGCCGCTCCGAAAAAAGACGACTTGCCGAAAGTCGCCGACTTCTTCGCCCTCACGGTGAAGCCGGAGGGCGGCATGATCACGCACAACTTGAGCACTGCTGTGATCGGCCCCGATGGCAAGATTGTGAGTTGGTATCACGGCGGCGACTGGCAGGTTTCTGATCTAATAAAGGACGCGGTTGGAGCGCGCACTCCCAAGGCTTAAGCACAACTCACCGCCCGGCAAAAAGGAAAATCATGAAATACGTTTTCGTCATTCTGGCCATTCTAGGCGTGACTGTGTCAGCGCTCGCCCTGCGCGAGCACTATCGCGAATATGGCGACTCTCCGTGCAGCATCAACGAGCACTGGGACTGTGGGGTGGTCAATCACAGCCCCTATGCCATGATCGGCCCGATCCCGGTCGCGGTCGTGGGAATTCTTGGATATATTCTGTTGGCGATCGTCGGCTGGCTCCGTTCCTATCGTGTGCTGCTGTTTCTTGTGCTGGGCGCGCTTGGGTTCTCTCTTTATCTTGCCCACATCGAGAAGGACGTACTTGGCGTATGGTGCGTCTATTGCGTGATCTCGCTGGGCCTTATTTCCGTGATGACATTGCTGAGCCTCGGGGCAGTCATAGCCGCAACAGCGAGAAAACCGCGGTCTGCCTGACACCGTCGAATGCACAGGGGCAGGGTCCAAGGCTGGCTCACCGCGCGAAGGGGCGATCTCCGCGAGCGTTCCTACCCGAGACCCGCCCCCATTGAATCTTTAAACCATGCATCACCGGCTTCCGCTATCAGGCGGCCACTGAAATCAGAGTCGAGGAAACTCTGTGTTTTTGCGCGGGAGACTTCTCAGTACTGCTGAATCTCGGGCTTTCCGGCTCCGATCTTGCGATTGATATCGCCCGCGAATTCTATGAAGAAGTTCAGCAACGCCCCATATCCAGCCTGCCCGAGCATGGCTCGACCGCCTTCCGCAAAGGCATTGCGCGGCCCGGGCTTCCATGCCGCCGAAATCATGCCGCCGCCAAACGATCCTGCGTAAAGCCCCAGTTGCGGACGGAGTTGCTGTTCGCTTTGGTCGTAGGTGAGGAAATTGCGCACAATGGCGTGCCGTGCCCGCGGCCAGAAACCTTTGCACTGGCACTGATCGTAGCGCGGCTCATAGCGGAGGGCGGCATTGCCGAACGCCGCAAGCGTGTTGGCAGAGATGAACTGCCCTTCCCGCGACGCGTAACGCTCCATGTATCCTCCCCACCCGTCGTCCCATGCCGGAGGAACTCCGCGGACCTGATCGATGCCCGCGGCGAACATGCGTTTCATGTAAGCCCCGGGTGTGACCAGGGTTTGCTGCAGGTATAGCTGGCGGCGTTCTTGCCCGGTCAGCGGCAGCATGGTACGACCCTTTTCTACGAAAACGCCGGTCAGCCAGCTCGCTTCCCAGTTGCGTGCATGGACCATCGCCGCCTCGCCCATGTGAATCGTCGCGTGCGCGGCGTCTATCGTCATCTTCCGCGTTTCTTCCGCTGCTTCTTCTGCGGGATTGCTGCTCTGCGGCTTCTTTTCCTCCTGCGGAGGTTCGCTGGCAGAAGGATTCTGCGGCTCAGGTGCGGAAGGAAGTTCGGCCGTGCTCTGCGCACCCGCCGAAGAAAATGCAATAAGCAGGAAAACGACGAACAGGATTGCCTGGGTTTGGCGCGCGTGCCCCGTTTCCAAGATCGTCACCATGCCGCGTTTCGCGCCGCCTTCAAATCTGCTTTTGCCCCTCGCTCCACAACAGGCTAGACTTTGTTCGATGCAATCGCTCTACAACCGTGTTGCCGGGCAGAGCGTGGAACGTCTAGCGGCCTTGAGCGACGGCATTTTCGCCGTGGCCATGACTCTGCTGGTGCTCGACCTTCGCGTGCCCGCGGGTGAAGCGATCCACTCCGAACGCGGTCTCTGGCAAGCCCTGGTTGTTCTCGCACCCCGGCTGGTCATTTTCCTGATGAGCGTAATGACCAACGGTATTTTCTGGGTCGGTCAGCAGACCCAGCTCAATCACTTCGCGCGCGCCGACCGCAACCTGGCGTGGATTCACATCGCGTTTCTCTGCTGTATCTCGCTCACCCCGTTCACCACTTCGCTCTTGGCGGAGTTCATTCACTATCGAATCGCCCTGCTGGTGTATTGGTTCAATATCCTATTGTTGGGAACGACGCTTTTTTGGAGCTGGAGTTATGCCACGCGGGCGAGTTTACTTTCGGATGAGCTTCCGGAGGACATCCATTCCGCGATTGTGCGCCGGATCGTGATCGCCCAAACGCTCTATGCCGCCGGTGCGGCGTTGTGCGTTTTCAATACGTATTACAGTATTGCGGCCATCGTGCTGGTGCAGGTGAATTATGCGATCGCGCCACGATTTTGCTGGGGATTGTTCTCGCGGAAAGCCACGCACGAGAGTGAGCGTGGAAGAGCAGTGCTTTAGTGCTCGCTGACGCCTTCCTCTTACCCTCTCTCGAACGCGTGCTTCTTTTCCAATTCTTCGACGCCGGTTCGCCGGGCATTCTCGAAGCGCTCGGCTTGGTTCAGCAGCCCCTGTGTTGCTTCGGCGTACTCGCCTTCCATCCGCAACAGACCCTGCGCCGCCACAAGCCGCGCCGCAATTTCCAGCATATGGGCCGGGGTCGTCTGTACGTACTGTGCTTCCGCCGGATCGCCGATCCACACCCGCTTTTCCCCGGTTAGCCGGGTCTGCCAAAACACTTTTCGCTCGAGGAACTCCGCCATCGCGTCGTCCGTCGCCTTGCCGAATACCCACTGCTGGCGTTTGAAATCGAAGTGCCGGCTGGAAAACGCCACGGGCAGCAGCTTTCCCGACTTTAAAAACTCAATCTGCCGCTTGTCGACTTCCTTGCGCAGCGCATTGATCACCGGTGTCTCGGCGTCTTTCGGCTCGAGCGAGGGCATGACGCCGCGCACTGTCTGCGACATGTTCACTGCCACCGGCGCGTGCAGTCCCTCGGAGCCCCCCAGGCGGATATCGCCATGCAGCACCCAGAAATCCGCGCCGGAAGTCGATTGATGAAAAGGCCACTCCAGCTGGATGGTCAGCGGCAGTCCCGTCAGCGTGACCCATATCTTTTTTGTCTGCGTTTCGTTCGTAATGCCAATACTCCCCGAAGATGTCATTCTAAGAATCTTCCTTTATCAAACTTGGGACATGAGAACCAATAAGAATTTCTGCGAACCCCTCGTCTCTAGGCCTTCGTGTCCAGCGTGGACCGAACCTTCAGGCCCAGATCAACCTTCGTAAAAGGTTTCTGGAGAAGCTGTACACCGGGTTCGAGCACCTTGTGCTGTACGACCATGTCATCGGTATATCCCGTCATGTACATGATGCGGGTCTGCGGCCGCTGGCTCAAGATTCGCTCGGCCAGCTGGCGGCCACTCATCCCGGGCATGATGACGTCGGTCAGCAGCAGATGAATCGGCTCTGCAAAAGTTGCGGCGACTTGAATCGCCTGATCGGCGCTGCCCGCCTCCAGCACTTTGTACCCGTAATCCTCGAGAAAGATTCGCGCCAGCTCGCGCAGGTCGGGTTCATCTTCAGCGACGAGAATCGTTTCCGTTCCCCCGATTACCTTTCGCTCTGCCTGTCGCGTCGATTTAAGAATACTGCCTGCTGCGGCAGGCAGATAAACGTTGAATTCGGTCCCCCGTCCTGGTTCGCTCTCGACCTGAATGCCTCCGCCGCTCTGTTTTACGATGCCGTACGCGGTCGCCAGACCGAGGCCGGTTCCTTTGCCTCGCGGCTTGGTCGTGAAAAATGGCTCGAAGATGTGTGCCAACGTGGCTGCATCCATGCCGTGACCAGTGTCGACGACGCGCAGCATCACGTAACGCCCGGCCGCCAAATCGAGATCGCGCCCCTGCCCCTCGGAGAGCTCTACATTGGAAGTCTCCATTGTGAGCTTTCCGCCGTGAGGCATCGCATCGCGCGCATTGATTGCCAGATTCATCAGTACTTGCTCGATCTGCCCTGGATCGGCCTTCACTGCCGCCAGCGACGGGTGCAGGATCGCGATCAGCTCGATATCCTCGCCAATCACGCGGGCCAGCATCTTCTGTATGTCGGCGACGGACTCGTTCAGATCGAGCACCTTCGGCTGCAACACCTGCTTGCGGCTGAATGCCAGCAGCTGTTGCGTGAGCGTTGCGGCTCGGTCCGCTGCGCGCTGTATCTGCTCGACCCCCGCCTTCGCTCTCTCGTCATGGCCCGACATGCGCAGCAAAAGCTCGCCGTGTCCCATGATGATGCTGAGAATGTTGTTGAAGTCGTGAGCCACGCCGCCCGCCAGCCGCCCGATCGCCTCCATCTGCTGCGCGTTGCGAAGCTGTTCTTCCAGTTGCAGACGTTCCGTGACATCGCGCACGATCCCCCAGCTTCGCACCCAATGCCCGTCAACCACAGTTCCCATCATTGTGTTCCGGAAAATTCTCTTGTTGCCGAACGCGTCGACCTCCCGCGATTCCTGATCGGTAATGCGGTATCCTGCGCGGACGAACTGCTCCATGAACTCACGCGTCACCGGATCGCGCTCGACCAGAAATTCGGTCAGGGGTTTTCCGGCCAGTTCCGCGGCGGAGGCGCGGCCGTACATTTTCGCCATCGCGTCGTTGCACTCCGCCATGTAGCCGTTCTTGAGCGCCCAGCGCCGCTGCTCATCGACTGGGAGATCACACGGGACCGGCGGATCGTACTCCATCCGGAAAATTCCCTCGGAACTCTGCGCCACGAACGCCCGATAGCGCTCTTCGCTCTGCCGCAACGCCTCCTCGGTCCGCTTGCGATCGGTGATGTCGATCATCAAACCGCGCGTCATCCGCTTGCCCGTTTGCAGATCTCGATAAATCAGCGCTTCATCCCGGATCCACACTTCGCGGCCATCCTGCCGCCGCATCCGGTACTCCACCTGAAATATCCGGCCTTCCTCCCAGATGTCTTCCATCCGGGCGATCGCGTGATCTTTTGGATTCAGATGATCCCACCAGAAGTTCGGATCCGTCATGCACTCATCGGGCCGGTATCCCAGAATGTTTTTTACCTGCGGGCTCAGATATAGAAATGGCCCCTGCACACCGGCCTCGGCGACATAAGACATCGCCGGCACTTCTTCGACTAACTGCCGATATCTCGCCTCCGCCTCGCGTAGCGCCGTCGAGACCCTGCGTCCTTCCTCCTGCGAGCGGATTGCCGTAATTCCAAACGCCAGATTGTTGGCCATCTCGCTGAGCAGTTCAACCTCGGAAGCCTCGAACGAGCCTTTCTGCCCCGAGTAGATACCGAGTATGCCGAAAGGCAAGTCGGCTACGCGCAGCGGCAACGCGATCATGGCCGCGAATCCCCGTTGGGCCGCTGCTTCGCGCCAGGGAGCAAACTGCGGATCCCTCGCCGTGTCGGTGACCACGCAAACTCGGTTTTCGCGCACGGCCGTGCCCGCCGGGCCTCGGCCCGACGGCGCATCGGACCATGTCAATTGAATGGATTCGAGGTATCCTGTCTCATCTCCCGCCTGCGCCACCGGTCGCAGCGTTTTCCTCTCGTCCTGCTCGGCATACGCGATTCCCGCCATGCGATAGCCGCCGACGCGCACGATGATGTCGCAGATCTGCACCAGCAATTCCTGCTCGCTGCCAGCCTGTGCCAACGCCTGATTGCAGGCGCTCAAAGCCCGCAAAGCGCGATTGAGACGCCGTAGTTCGCGGTTAATTTCAGAATCGCGCTCGACCCCCTCGAATGCCTCGCTCAAAGGCGTACTGATGGGACGCGGCACCCCCCCGTTCGTTTCGCGAGAACCGGAGTCGGAATGCTCCCCCTTTGCAGATTCGTTCAATCGTGGATTTTGGTGCGTCACAAAGAAAACTCGCCGCTCTCGCGCTCATTCTAGAGGATGAGCCGAGAGTCTGCACGTCTGGCATCCCCTCTGCCGTTTTCGTAAACGACCTCCGGCGAAATCAGGGGAGCCCGGCGTTCGAGCCGCGGGGGAGTTTCCGGGGTTTGGTACTAATGTGCCCGCTGATTTATACTTTTAGTTTGTCCTAAGACCCCCGAACTCATCAGGAGCAGCTAACTTTTCATGCCCAAACGCACGTTCCAACCCAACCGGCGCAAGCGATCGAAGAAGCACGGATTTCGCTCGCGCATGAAGACCCAGGGCGGCCAGAAGGTTTTGTCCCGCCGCCGCGCCAAGGGGCGCAAGCGGGTCTCTGTGAAACCAGGTTTCCGCGAATAGTCGACTGTGGCCCGGGCGCCCTCGCCCGTGCCCCCGCGAATTCGGAAAAACGATCGGGAATTTAGAGGCACTGTGACCGCCAGTGTGCCCAACGCATCGGACTCGACCATCGGACCGCAAGGCAGAAAAGCGACGTTTCCCCACAGTGCTCGCCTTTTGCGCCATGCCGACTTCGAACGCGTATACAAGCAAGGCCGGCGGCACTTTTCAGCATCGATGACTGTGTTTTATTTGCAACGCGAACCCGCCACATCAGGTAAGACCGCATCTGCAGAGAATCTTCGCGTCGGATTCACCGTCGGCCGTGCTCTCGGCGGAGCGGTTCAGCGCAATCGTATGAAACGCCGTCTTCGCGAAGCCGTGCGTTTGACCCGGCCGTCTCCCGGACCAAACGCCGACGTTGTCATCAACCCGAAGAAAGTTGTTCTAAAGGCGGACTTTACCGCGATCGTGAACGAAGTCCGACAGGCATTCGTAGTCATACAGAAGAAGCTGGCTTCGCCGAAAACGCAGGCCGGAAACTGATGCGCCATTTTGCGCAATCCGTCGCATTGAGACTGCTGCGAGTTTATAAGTGGGCCATCTCGCCGATGTTCCCGCCCGCCTGCCGCTACGTTCCGACATGTTCGGAATATGCGATGGAAGCGGTCGAACGCTATGGCGCGCTCCGCGGCACCTGGATGGGGCTTGCCCGCATTTCGCGTTGCCATCCGTTTGTTGAAGGCGGATACGATCCGGTCGTGAAGCGGGAAAGGTTTGAGAGGGCGACGGAGCTTTAGCGGTCGCGGAATTCGCACTCCAGCCGCGAAGCGGCGGAATGTGAAAGCCCGGCACGGAAGTGCCGGTGGGCGAACGAATGAAATTCGAGTCCCGCAGGGACGGCACTCACTGAGAACATAACTTTGGCCGAATATCAAAATCCGCAGCACGAACCGGGCAGCGATCGCCGCCTGCTTCTGATCTTTTTCGTCACGTTTATCGTGATGCTGGCCTTCCAGCCGCTGCTGAAGAAATACCTTCCGACGCCGCCGGCTCCGCAGCAGGTCAAGCAGCAGGCGCAAACCGAAACCGCCGCGCCGCCTGAGCCCGCGACCACCCCAGCGCCCGTCGCCGCAGCAGCCGGTATCTCGAAGCAAGCCGGCAGCGAAAGCGAAACGGTCATCGAGAACGATCTTTATCGCATCACCTTCACCAATCGCGGCGCACAGGTGAAATCGTGGATCCTGAAGAAATACGATAACGACGCCGAAAACGGCCCACTCGACCTGGTGAATCCCGTCGCCGCGGAAAAATACGGATACCCGCTTTCCCTCTGGACCTACGACGAGTCCCTACGCAACAAGCTGAGTTCCGCTCTCTATGTCAGCTCAAAAGAGGGGACGCAGAGCACTCCCGCGACGGTCACTTTCGAATACGCCGATCAGGATCTGACCGTTCACAAGACCTTCAGCTTCGATAACACCTACGTCGTCAAAATCGAGACCAGCGTCGTCTCAAAAGGCAGCTACGTCCCGGCGCTTCCCGCATGGCCTGCCGGCTTCGGCGATCAGGTTACGCCCGCGTTTTATGCGAGCGGGCTGATCGATTACCAGTACAACAAGAACATCGAGCGCGTGCCGTTCAAAAAGATCAGCGGTGGAGCGACCATGTCCGGTCCGTTCCACTGGGCCGGCCCGACCGACCAATATTTTGCTGCCGTCTTTATCCCCGACGATCCCGCTTCCAACGTGATGGTGACGTTGCGTAATTCGCTCTCGATTCCGCGCGATTCACGCAAGGATGCGGAAAAGGTAAACGTAGACGTCCTCGGCGCGGCCTTAGGCAACTTGCATGGGCCGACCTCCATGCGCCTCTTCGCCGGCCCCAAAGAGCTCGATGTTCTGCAGAAGATTCCTGTGCCAGGTGTCACCGGCGCTGACAATGACCTCAACGGCCTCGTCGATTTTGGCTGGTGGGGCATCATCGCCAAGCCTCTCTTTGTCTGGTTGCGCTGGACCTTCCATCACATCGTCGCCAGTTGGGGATGGGCCATCATCGTCCAGACTATCTGCATCAGCCTCGCGCTTCTGCCGCTGCGCATCACCCAGATGAAGTCAATGCTGAAGATGCAGCGCGTCGCACCGCAGATCAAATCGATCCAGGAAAAATACAAAAAGTACAGCCTGCGCGATCCGCGCAAGGCGGCGATGAACGAGGAGATCAGCTCGCTCTATAAAAAAGAGGGCGTGAACCCGGCCGGCGGCTGCCTGCCCATGCTGATCCAGTTCCCGTTCCTCATTGCTTATTACCGCATGCTGGGGACCGCCCTCGATTTACGTCATGCGCACTTCCTCTGGATCAAAGATCTGTCGGCCGCTGATCCGTTTTTTGTGTTGCCAATCATGATGGTGGTCAGCAGCTTGGTTACGCAGAGAATGACGCCGCAGGCCGGCATGGATCCCGCGCAGCAGCGAATGATGAACGTGATGATGCCGCTGATGATGGGCTTCATCTTCTTCCGCCTCGCGGCCGGACTGAACCTGTACTACGCGGTGAGCAATCTCATCATGATCGCGCAACAGGCGGTCATGAATCGCACGCACCTGGGCAAAGAAATGCGTGAGATGATGGCCAAGCGCGCGCGCAAGAAAGATAAGTAGCTTCAACGGAACAGTTGCGCCTAGCACAACGTCGAAAAGCGGCGCTTTAGCGCCGCGTTGAAGTCGCCAGAGATCGGGGCTTTAGCCCCTGAGGAAACGCAAGCCAAGAGCCAAAACATGTCCATTCCCGATAAAGTTGCCGCCGCCAAAAAGATCAACGAATTCCTGCAGACCGTCCTTACCCACGGCGGACTCCGGCTGAAATACCGCATCGTCGTCGATCCTCCCATTCCTGAGAATCGCGACTGGGAGAAGCCCGAAATCATGGTCGATTTCTCCGGCCCGGACTCCCCTCTGCTGCTCGATCGCGGCGGAGAGCTTCTTCGCTCCCTCGAATTGCTCGCGCTCGAAATCTTGCGCCTGCCGTCCGGCGAACATGAGAAGGTCAGCTTCGACTGTCAGGGCCACCGCGCCCAACGTATCGAGGAACTCCGCCTCGCCGCCGGCGTCGCTGCGGAAAAAGTCCGCAAGACCGGCGCCCCTTATCATTTCAGCCCCATGTCATCGCGCGAGCGCCGCATCGTCCACCTCGCTCTGCGCGACCAGACCGACCTGCATACGGAGAGCGAAGGCGAAGGCATGCGCCGCTGTCTCGTCGTTTATCCCAAGGATCAGAAGCCGTCCGGCAAGCCCGCTCCCCGGAGCCTGCCTTAACTATAAAAATACTTCCCTTTCGACGGAGGAGCCGCTAGAGTTCTTGGTTCCGGCGACGGTCGATCGCGGAAACCCCATCTGGGCCATCCAAACCCTACGCCGCCCCATC
>Ga0070731_10002825_pt1 | contig 16149 bp, 14 predicted proteins | sample Coa_R1_2_FD_66448 | JGI IMG/M metagenome (GOLD analysis project Ga0070731, IMG submission 66448) | Surface soil microbial communities from Centralia Pennsylvania, which are recovering from an underground coalmine fire - Coalmine... | ecosystem: Environmental > Terrestrial > Soil > Unclassified ...
TCGCCTTCCTCAAGCTCGCCTCAATCCGCCTCATGCTCCGAAAACTATGCAACCCATGATAATGTTCCCGGACAGACTCTAAGAGATCTCCGTGCTTAAGCCCGGTATGCTTCGCAATGCGGACCATCATGCGCGGACCGATCTCCTCACCTTCGTGGAACGCAAAGACGAAGTCGGGCCATCCTGTTCGTGTCAAGACGCGATGGGAGCCCCGCTCCCGTTTGATGGTCCAGCCAAGGCGAAGCAGCGCACGGAGTACGCGCGACGCCTTGGCGGAGGGCCATTGAGTCATGCGGCCGAAAAAAGCAGATCCAGTTCCGGTACGGTTTCGCCGTGCTCGATCCGGTCGGCCAAGACTCGAAGCGCCAGGGCCTCTGCCTTGGCTACCGCGAGCTCCCGGGTCGCCCCATAGGTCATCACGCCCGGAAGAATGGCGATTTCCGCCAGCCACCGACCATCGTCCTCGCGCTCGGTCTCCACGATCAGCACCGGCAAAGCCCTTTCCAAAATACTATGCCTGACAGCCTCTATACCATACGACCAGCACTCCGCTCGCGATGCCCGCGAACGGACGAACTATCCTACCGTTGTTCATCCCGCCGCCAGCGCCTGCCTTAGATCCTCGATAAGATCCGCCGCCGTCTCGAGCCCGACCGACAGCCGCACCACCTCCGGACCGGCGCCGGCGGCGGTCTGCTGCTCCTCGGTGAGCTGGCGGTGCGTCGTCGAGGCCGGGTGGATGATCAGCGAGCGGGTGTCGCCGACATTGGCGAGGTGGGAGAACAATTCGACCCGCTCGACCAGCCGCACGCCGGCTTCGTAGCCGCCTCTGAGGCCGAAGGTGAAGACGGGACCGACACCCTTCGGCAGGTACTTCGCGGCCAGCGCCTGGAAGGGGCTGCCCGGCAGCCCGGCATGGGAGACCCAGGACACCGCCTCGTGGCCGGCGAGAAATTTCGCAACTGCCTGGGCGTTGGCGACGTGCCGCTCCATCCGCAGCGGCAGCGTCTCGATGCCGGTGATGGTCAGGAAGGCGTTGAGCGGCGCCATGGTCGGGCCGAGATCGCGGAGGCCCACCGCGTGGCCGTGCACGGTCATGGCGAGGTCGCCGAAGGTCTCGTGGAAGCGCAGCCCGTGATAGGCCGGTTCGGGCTCAGTGAGCGTCGCGTATTTCGGGCTCTTCGACCAGTCGAAGCGGCCGGAATCGACGACCGCGCCGCCCATCGAGTTGCCGTGGCCGCCGAGGAACTTGGTGGTCGAGTGGACGACCATGTGGGCGCCCCACTCGATCGGCCGGCAGAGATAGGGCGAGGCCATCGTGTTGTCGACGATGAACAGGATCCCGGCCTCGTCGGCGATGCGGGCGATCGCCTCCAGATCGGCGATCTCGCCGCCCGGATTGGCGACGCTCTCGACGAAGATGGCACGGGTCTCGGGCGTCAGCGCGCGGCGGAAATTGTCGGGATCGCGCATATCGACGAACCCGGCGCTCCAGCCGAACTTTGCGAAGGTGCGCCCGAACTGGGTCAGCGATCCGCCATAGAGGCGGTTGGAGGCGAGGAACGAGGCGCCCGGCTCCATGAAGGTGAAGAAGGCAAGGAGCTGCGCCGCATGGCCCGAGGCGACGCAGATGGCGCCGCGGCCGCCTTCGAGATTGGCGATCCGCTCCTCCAGCACTGCCACGGTCGGATTGGTCAGGCGCGAGTAGATGTAGCCGTAGGTCTGCAGGTTGAAGAGCGAGGCCGCGTGGTCGACATCGTCGAACACGTAGGCGGTGGTCTGGTAGATCGGGGTCGAGCGCGCGCCGGTCGCCGGGTCGGGCGTGGCGCCGGCGTGGATGGCGCGGGTCTCGAAGCCGAAGGGCCGGTTCGCCATGTCGGATCGTGCGCCTCAGATTGCCCGGCGCCGGCGCGCCGAGATGACGCCGGTATTGACGCCGCTCCAGCCCAGCTCGCCCACCAGCCGCGAGTATTCGATCTTGGGACAGCGGTCCATCACGACCTTGAGCCCGGCCGCTTCGGCGCGCGCCGCCGCTTCGTCGCTGCGCACGCCGATCTGCATCCAGACGATCTTGGCGCCAATCCGGATCGCATCCTCGACGATCTCGGGCGCGTGGACGGAGGCACGGAAGACGTCGACCATGTCCACCGGATCGGGAATGTCGGCGAGCCTCGCGTAGCAGCGCTCGCCCAGGATCGTCTCGCCGGCCGCGGTGGGGTTGACCGGGATGACGCGGAACCCCTTTGTCTGCAGGTACTTCATGACGAAATAGCTGGGCCGGTTCCAATGCGGGCTGGCGCCGACCATCGCGATGGTGTGGACGCTGCGCAGGATGCCGCGCAGATAGGCGTCGTCGTAGCTGTCATGATTCATTTGGACGCCGTCGGCGCGATCTCGATGCGGTTCTTGCCCAGCTTCTTCGCAGCGTAGAGCGCCTTGTCCGCCCGGTCGATCAGTTCCTCCAGCGTCTCATCGCCGCCGGTCCACGGCGCGATGCCGAGGCTGACGGTGACCATGAGCTCGTTCCCGTCGACCGAAATCGGCTGCTTCGCGAGCGATTGACGCAGGCGCTCGCAGGCCGACAGCGCCGCGTCCGCGCCGGTTTCCGGCATCAGGAGGATGAACTCCTCGCCGCCGTAGCGCGCGAGCGTGTCGATGCGGCGGCACTCGTCGCGGAACCGGCCGGCCGTGGTTCGCAGCACGCTGTCGCCGGTCAGGTGGCCCCAGCGATCGTTGATCCGCTTGAAGTCGTCGAGATCGGCCAGGCCGATCGAAAGCGGGTGCCCGAGACGGCGACAGCGATCCAGCTCCTGCCCCGCCAGCTCCATGAAGCGGCGGCGATTGACGACGCCGGTGAGCCCGTCCGTCGTCGCCAGCGCCTCCAGCCGCTCGTTGGCCGCGACCAGTTCGGCGGTGCGCTGGTCGACCAGGACCTGCAGCTCCGCCCGCCGCCGCCGCAGCGAGGCAGTGCGCGCCTGGAAGAGCAGAGAGATCACCAGTACTCCCGCGACCCCGAGCGCTGCCTTGAACCACAGGGTCTCGTACAGCGAGGCCCCGACATGCACCGGCAGCGGCGCGAGCGGCTCGACCCAGGCGGCCTCACGGTCGGCCACGCGGACATGCAGCCGGTACTTGCCCGGGGGCAGGTTGGTGTAGGTGGCGACGCGCTGTGGGGCGTCGACCCAGGTGGAATCGAAGCCCTCAAGCCAGTAGGCGTAGCGCTCGCGATCCGGCGCCGCCAGGTCGAGCCCAGCGAATTCCAGCTGGAAGCCGCGGTCTTCCGTGGGCAGAGCAATCGCTTCAGGGCCGCCCGGTCGGTTGAAGGGGCCTGCCGGGACCGAACGGTGTCCGATGCGCGCGTCCGTAATCACCAGCGGCGGCGGGGCAAGCGACTTGCCGGCCAGCTGGTCGGGGCGGACCACGGTCAACCCGCCCGAGCCGCCGAAGACCAACTCTTCCTGCGGCGTCACCGCGGCCGATTGCTGCCAGTATGTCAGGATGTGGACGCCTTCGGCGGCCAGCATCGGCGTCACCGTGAAGGTCGCCGGGTCGATGACGGCGATGCGGTTGTCGGTCGTCGCCCAGATCCGGCCTTCGGCATCGAGCAGGATGGCGTCGACGAGCGAGTCCGGCAGGCCTTCGCGGGTGCCGACGTGGCGGAACTGTGCTCTGCCGGTGCCGTCGTCGGATTCCAGCACGTCGATGCCGCCGCCGGCGGAGCCGACCCAGAGGCGCCCGCCGCGGTCGAGAGCCAAGGTCATGATCACGCTGTTCGAGAGCGACATCCGGTCCGCCGGATCCGGCAGGAAGCGTTCGACGCTGCCGGTCTCGGGGTCCAGCCGGTTGAGACCATGCTCGGTGCCGACCCACAGCCGGCCGTCAGAACCGGGCAGGATCACGAGAATCCGTCCGTCGGTCAGGCCGGACGTGCCATCGGGGTCGGCGGGATAGACTCGCACCTCCTTGAGCCCGATCCGGTAGCGCAGGAGCCCGTCCTGGGTCCCGATCCAGACCTCGTCGCGAAGCGCCAGCAGCGAGCGGATGCGCGGGGTCGGACGCAGCGCCTCCAGCTTCACCAGCGTCACCGAGCGTCCCAGGGGATCGGCGTGGTAGAGCCCGTGGTCGGTACCGATCCAGGCGGAGCCGTCGGCCGCTACCGACAGCGCGTTGGTGCTGCCGCCGGGGAGCGATTTCTCGGGATTTGCCGGGTCGGGCCGGATGGCGGCGACCCGGTGCGACGCGGGGTCGAGCACCTCGACTCCCTGGTCGCCGAGCCCGAGCCACACGAGGCCGCTCTTGGCGGCCGCGAGCGACACGACCTGCGGGTCCGAGATGCCGTCCTTCTGGCCGGGACCGCCAAACACGGTCGTCACTGCCGCGGTCGAGGGGTCGTATCGGTCCAGCCCGTTCTGCGTGCCGACCCAGACGAGACCGGAACGATCGCGCAGCAGCGCAGTCACATGGTCATCGACGATACTCGCCGGAATCAGCGGATTATGCTGCAGCAGGCGCTTGCGGCCGCTCGGAACATCCAATGCGGAGATCCCGGCACCGTCGGTCCCGAACCACACCCCGCCAGGACCGATCGCGGTGATGCTTTCGACCTCGGCCCCGTGCAGCCCGCCTGGCGGATCGGGCACGGCGCTCGCCTGTCGGTTCGCCGGGTCGACGGAGACCACGCCGTTGCGGAAGGTCCCGACCCAGACATGACCGTTCTCGTCCTCGAAGAGCGAGCTGATGGAGTCGGCCAGCGCTTTGGCGACGGCGGGATCGCCCGAGGGAAGGGCGGTGAAGCCGCTGCCGTCGGGCGTCAGCCGGGCCAGCCCGCCGGCCGTGCCGACCCAGAGCGTTCCGGAGCGGTCATGGAGCAGCGACCAGACTTGGTCGTGCGGCAGGCTCGCGGGGTCGGCGCCGTTGTGGCGGAAGGCGCGGACGGTGCCGGTCGCCGGGTCGAGCCGGTTGAGGCCGGCCCAGGTCCCGATCCAGAGTCCGCCCGCCCCGTCGTCGGCGATGGCCGTGATCTCGGGGCTGCTGAGCCCGCGCGCGCCGGTCGGGACGCGGACGAAACGATCCGTCTGGTCGTCGTAGCGGGCAAGACCACCCGATTGCGTGCCGACCCAGAGCCGCCCGGACTGGTCGACATGCAGCGACAGCACGAAATTGTCAGGCAGCGACTGGTCGGAATCGATGTCGCGCTTGTAGGTGCGGAAGCGATAGCCGTCGTAGCGCGCCAGCCCGCCTTCGGTGCCGATCCACAGGAAGCCGCTGCGGTCCTGCGCCAGCGCCGTGATGTAATCGTGCACGAGGCCATTGCTGCGGCCGAAATGATCGAAGGCGATCTCGGCAAGACCGTCCCAGCGAACTGTCGCGGGTACGGGATCGGCCCGGGAAACGGTGCCCATGCCGAGCGCAAAAGACACGGCTGCGGCGGCCACCACCGTCCAGCCAGATCGCATGCCGTTCCCCCAACCCATTGAGGGAAATCCTTAGTATGCGCGACGATCCGACGCAACCGGCACGAGGCTCGGAACCGCCGGAAATCCGCCTATTTGTGGGGAGGTGCGGCTCCGGTGCGGCCCTTGTAGATGGCGAGCTGCTGGGCGTAATCCGCCGCCAGCGCCTGGGCCTGGTCGATCGCCGCGTTGCCGAGGGTCCGCCAGGCGAGCTTCAGCTCGAGCCGCGTGTCCGGCGGGGCCGACTTGACCTCCGCTTCGAGGCAAACCTGGTAATCTTGGAGGCTGTTCACGAATTTTTGGATCGAGTCCCGGGCGGCGTGCATCTCGCTGTCGCTGGCCGTGGCGCCGTCCGGCACCACCGGCGCCGGCTCCGGTAGGATGCATTCCGCGCGTGCCTGTCCCGACAAGACCAACACCGCCACGCCACTCGAAACCAGCCAGCCTGCCCGCACCCCGTGCGCTCCCGCTATTCGTCTGCGGGCCTGTTTCGCCGTGCCGGCAGCGCGCGTCAAGCCGGATCGAAGGCCCGCTTCGGACCCGGGCTGCACGCCATGCAGATCATGTCTCGGTCCCGAGAGGAATCACATTAAAGTCCAATATCTTATCGGTATCCTACTATAATACCTCATTATAACATGCTTCAGTTACGGCGCAATTCCTGTTGACACCGCGTGCGACGCGGCCTATCTCGACCGCCCTCGTGCCGCCCCGGCGGCGCCCGCCTCGGCAGAGAGCCATATCGGATGAAGACCTACACCGCCAAACCCTCGGAGATCGAGAAGCGCTGGACGCTGATCGATGCCGACGGGCTCGTCCTCGGGCGGCTCGCCTCGATCATCGCCAACCGGCTGCGCGGCAAGCACAAGCCCACCTTCACCCCGCACATGGACGACGGCGACTACGTGGTCGTGATCAACGCCGAGAAGGTCCACCTGACCGGCGACAAGCGCGCGCAGAGCGTCTTCTACTGGCACACCGGCTATCCGGGCGGCATCAAGGGCCGCTCCAAGGGCGCCATCCTCGAGGGCAAGCATCCCGAGCGGGTGATCGAGAAGGCGGTCGAGCGGATGGTCCCGCGCGGGCCGCTGGGCCGCAAGATCATGGGCAATCTCAAGGTCTATGCCGGCCCCACCCATCCTCACGAGGCGCAGCAGCCGCAGCCGCTCGACGTGGCCGCGATGAACCCCAAGAACAAGCGAGTGGCCTGACATGTCGGATCTTCAGTCGCTCGGCACGCTCAAGAGCGTGCTGGCCTCGGCCCGCCGCCCGGCAACCCCGGTCGCAGAGCCCGAGGCACAGCCCCAGGGGCCGAAGCTCGACGCGCAGGGCCGCGCCTACGCCACCGGCAAGCGCAAGGACGCGGTCGCCCGCGTCTGGATCAAGCGCGGCTCCGGCAAGCTCACGATCAACGGCAAGGATGCCCAGGCGTATTTCGCGCGGCCGGTGCTGCGGATGCTGCTGGCCCAGCCCTTCGTCGTGGCCGATCGGGTCGGCCAGTTCGATGTGGTCTGCACGGTGGCGGGCGGCGGGCTCTCCGGCCAGGCCGGCGCGGTGCGCCACGGCATCTCCAAGGCGCTGACCAATTTCGAGCCGGGCCTGCGCCCGACCCTGAAGGCCCAAGGCTTCCTCACCCGCGACAGCCGCGTGGTCGAGCGCAAGAAATACGGCCGCGCCAAGGCCCGCCGCAGCTTCCAGTTCTCGAAGCGGTAACGTGTCGTCCCCTCCGCCGCCTAAGGTGGAGGGGCATGAATCCTGCGTCGCGATGCAGGCGTCGCGGGCGGTTGTGCCACTTCCCTTGCTCCGGCTATGCTGCGCCGCGATATGGCGAGTGCGGTGATGTTGGCACGTTCCTATCTGGATTTCAAAGCACGGCTCGACGAGCAGGGAGCGGTACTGACCTACTGCGGCAGCGTCTCCGAGACCGTCCTCGTGGCGCTTGGCGAGACGCTGAAGCAGAAGATGGCCGAGCTGGAGACCGACGCCGCGGTCGTCAAGCGCGTGTTCTCGATCTTCATCGAACAGGTCCAGAACGTAATCCGCTATTCGGGCGAGCGAGTTGCGGCCGACGCGGACGCGGTCGGTTTGGGGGCGGGGCTGATCATGGTCGGTGTCGAAGACACGCGATACTTCATCGTCTGCGGCAATTTCGTGCGGCACGAGCGGGTCGAGCCGTTGAAGGCCCGCCTGGACCATCTCGCGACGCTCGATAAGGAGGCCATTCGACAGTTCTATCGCGAGAAGCTGCGGGAGCCGCCGGAAGAGGGCAGCCTCGGCGCCACGATCGGCCTCATCGAGATCGCGCGGCGGTCGAGCCGTCCGATCGAATACGACTTCGCCCCGAGAGACGCCGAGACGTCGTTCTTCTGCCTCAAGGCCTACGCATGAGCCCGCTGACGCCCAATGTCGCCATCCCGCCGACCCAGCGGTCGCCGCGTGTCGATTTCGACTTCCAGAACGGGCGGTTCCTGATCAGCGGGGAATCCTATCCCGAGGATGCCGCCCGGTTCTTCGGCCCGCTGCTCCAGGCGGTCGAGGATCACGTCGCGGGCACTCCGGACGGGTCGCTCGTGTTCGATCTGGCGCTCGCCTACTTCAACAGCAGCACCGCGAAGGCGCTGATGAATCTCTTCGACCTGCTGGAGCGCGCGGCCGGGCGCGGAGTCCCCGTGGTGGTCAACTGGCATTTCGCGCCCGAGGACGATGCCATGCGCGAGTTCGGCGAGGATTTCAGCGAGGACATCCACACTTGCGTCTTCAATCTCTGCGCCGATCGGGACGGATGAACGAAGAGCCCGACCGCGCGGACGACACCTTCAGCCTCTTCGGCACCGAGGAGCGGGTCATCGCCGAAGCGGAGGCGATCGTCCGTCAGTTGCAGGACGTGGCGCGCGGAGTCGGGGGCTTGGCCGACTCCTATCGGCGCAGCTGTCGCGAGCAGCAGCGCTTGGTTCGGCTGAGCGACCGCATGCAGCACGAGTTGCAGAGCGCGAAATCGGAGCTTGCCGAGCAGGCCCGGAGCCTTCTGGCGCTGAACGAGGTGCTGCGGTCGGAATCGGAGCAGCGCCGGCTCCTGTCGGACGAGCTCTTCCGGATGGCAATGACCGATCCGCTGACCGGAGCCTCGAGCCGTCGCCATCTTTTCGAGCTGGGCAACTATGAGATCGGCAAGACGGCGCGCTCGGGAGATCCGCTGACGGCGCTGCTCGTCGACCTCGACCATTTCAAGTCGGTCAACGACGCGCACGGCCACATCGTGGGCGACGAGGCGCTGAAGCGGTTCGCGGAGCTGTCGATGACGCTCATCCGCAAGACCGACGTCTTCGCACGCTATGGCGGCGAGGAGTTCGTGCTGCTGCTGCCCGGCACGACGACCGAGCGGGGACTGGAGATCGCCGAACGCCTCCGCCAGACGGTTGCCGGCGATGCCATGCCGCTCCCGGACGGCGAGGTCAGGCTCACCGTGAGCGTCGGCGTCGCATCGCTCGTCCCCGGCGACACGCGGCTCGAGGAACTGCTCACCCGCGCCGACCGGGCGCTCTATGAGGCCAAGGCGGCCGGCCGCGACTGCGTCGTCGTCGACAGGCTGAGCCGGCTGCCGGCAGACTGAGAGCTCCCCTCAGGCGACGGGCGGTATCGCCCGCACGTCGGGGGCCGGCAGCCGACCGGCCCGGAACGCGTCGTTCAATCGCAGGATGATGAGGCTGGCGTCGTCGCGCACCGGCTCGCTGCCGCGGTACTCGGCGAGCACGCCGCGAAGCCGGGCGATCTGCTCGGCCGGCGGCAGCAGGCGCAGCTTCTCGATCGTCGCCATCAGGCGCCGCCGGCCGAACAGGACCCGCGTGTCGCCGCCGATCTGGTCGGTGCAGCCATCGGTGAAGAGGTAGAGCTGGTCGCCGGCCGCGACGGGAATCTCGTGCTCGGTGATCGCGACCTGCTCCGCGAGCGAGGGGTAGCCGATACTCGTGCGGTCGCCCTTGATCTCGTGGAGCCCGCTCTCGTCGACATGCAGCAGCGACAGCCGGGCGCTGGCGACGCGGGCCGTCCCCGCTTCATGGTCGAGGAAGACGCAGGCGGCGTCGAGCCCGTCATCGGCCGCGTGCTCGCCGCTCGCCCGCGAGAGCGCGGCGCGGACCTGGCGATGGAGCGCCGTCAGGATCCGCGCCGGCGAAACGTAACCCTGCTCCTCGATCACGCGGCGGAAGCAGGACGAGACCAGCATCGTCATCAAGGCACCCGGCACGCCGTGGCCGGTGCAGTCGCAGAGGAAGACCAGCTCGCCCTCCTCGAACCGGCCGACCCAGTGCCAATCGCCGCCGACGATGTCCCGCTGCTCGACCCAGATCTCGACGCCGTGGGTCATCTCCAGGACGGCGGCCCGGTCGGGGAAGATGCTGTGCTGGATCCGGCTGGCGTAGCGGATGCTCGCCATCAGCGTCTCGGTCGTCGCGCGGAGCCGCTCGGCATTGATCTCCGCCGCCTCCTTGGCCTCGTTGAGGGCCGCCTGGGTGCGCTTCAGCTCGTTTACGGGCGTCAGGCCGAGGAGCGCCACCTCCTGCCCGCGATATTCAACCCGGCGGGCCGAGAGCAGCATCCATCCGGCGGCACCATGCTGCCCGGAGATGGCGACCTCCATTTCGTCGACCGCACCGCCCGCGGCGAGGCTCTCGATGATGGCGGCGCCCCGGCCGGACACCAGCGAGTCCAGGCCCGCAAAGCCGCGTTCGATCCGCGCGCCGAGCAGGGTGCGGGCGGCGGCATTGGCGTGGAGCAGGGTGGCGCCGTCGAGCGAGGTGACGATGACCGGAAGCGCGATCGCCTCCAGCAGGTCGCGCTGCGCCTCCGCGGCATGCGCGGCGGCGGCGATCTCTTCGCGCCGTTGGCCTTCTTCGGCCAGGCGGTCGAGCATGGCGTTGAACGCGGTCACGAGGCCGCCGAACTCGTCGCTGCTGTCCCAGACGGCGCGCCGCGGATCGCCCGACCGGAAGGAGGCGGCGACCGAGGCCAGCTCGTGCACCGGGCGGGCGATCTGAAGGCCGATGAACGTGACCGCGCACAGCACCAGGATCGCCAGCACCAGCGTGATGCCGAGCTTGACGGTGGCGTCATGGTACAGCCCCAGGATGCGGGCATGGAGCAGACGGTCCAGCTCGACCGTCGTCGCCGACCAACAGGCGAAGGCCGTATCGAGCGCCCGCCCGGAGGCGGACGGCACGTCGCCGCCGCCATCGACCGTCTTGAAGAGCCCGTCGAGTGCCGCATCGAGATCGCGCTGCGGGGGGCCGAGCGCGGCGATGAATCGTCCGTCCGCATTGCCCGACGCGCCGGCCTCGATGCTGCGCCGGATGCTCGCCCGGGTGCGGCCGATTTCGGCCTCGAGCGACGAGAGCTGGATCGTCCGGCCTTCACCCTCGGGGGCGGTCGCGGCGACGGTGGAAAGCTGCTGGATGCCCTTCACCAGGTCCCGCATGTGGACCACGACGATCGCCATCGAATAGTAGCTGTCGAGATCGGGATCGAGGATCAAATTGGACCGGTCGCCGACCGTTGCGAGAAAATCGCCGAGCCGATCCTGGTAGTCGCCGAACGCGGCCTCGCGCTCCGCCCCCTGAGGCGCTGCCTCGTAGCGCGAGGCGGCAGCGGCGAGCGCATTCCAGCCGGCGCCCAGATCCATATCGGCGCCGTGCTGGCGCTGCGCCGCATCGGTCGCGGCGAAGGCCAGCGCGAGCGCGGCTTGCGACCCCGGAGCTCCCCGGAAATCGTGAAGGAGGTCGGCATAGAGCGTGCGCGCCGGGGCGAAGATGGCGGTGCCTTCCAGCTCCTTCTGGCTGAAATCGATCTGCGTCGCCTTGTCGCCGATGAAGCTGACGACGATCGAGGCGGTGACCAGGAGGTCGAGCACGTAGATCGCCGCCAGCTTCCCGATCACGCCAAGCCGGGAAACGAAGCGAAGGAGCGGGCGGGCCATGGATACCTCGAACGGCGTGCGCGGGGAGGCGGACGGTACGCAGAATGTGCGAACCGTCGGTAAATTCATGAATCGTCAGGATCGGTCGATCCGTTCCTCTCGCCTCTTCGTCCGTCATCCCCGCGGATGTGCGATCCAGGGGCCTGGGTTCGGCGCTCGCGGCCCTGGAGTCCCGCCCTCGCGGAAATGGCGGTAGCCTCTATCGGCTCACCCGCACCACGACCTTGCCGAAATTTCGGCCTTCGAGGAGGCCGATCAGGGCTTGCGGAGCGTTCTCCAGGCCTTCGACCATATCCTCGAGGGCCTTGACCCGGCCGGCCTCGACCCAGCCGGTCATCGCCGTCACGAACTCGTCGATCCGATCGGGATAGTCGAGCGTGATGATAAAGCCCTGGAGGCGCAGCCGCCTCGTCAGCACCGCGCGCATCAGGAGTGGCGCGAAATCCGGGCCCTCCGGCGCGCTGTCGGCATTGTACTGCGCGATGAGGCCGCAGACCGGCACGCGGGCGTGGGTGTTGAGGAGCGGCAACACGGCGCGGAAGATGCTGCCGCCGACATTCTCGAAGTAGACGTCGATCCCGGACGGGCAGGCGGCGGCCAGATCGGCCGCGAATGTCGGCGAGCGATGATCGAGGCAGGCGTCGAAACCCAACGTCTCGACGGCGTGGCGGCACTTGTCGGCGCCGCCGGCGATGCCGACCGCGCGGGCGCCCTTGATCTTGGCGATCTGGCCCACGGCCGAGCCGACGGCGCCGGTGGCGGCCGCCACCGCGACGGTCTCGCCGGGACGCGGCTGCCCGATATCGAGGAGGCCCATATAGGCGGTGAAACCGGGCATGCCCAGAACGCCCAGGTAGCGGGACGGATGCGCCGCATCCGCCGGCAGCCGGGTGACGCCCGCGCCGTCGGACAGGGCGTAATCCTGCCAGCCGTTCATCGACAGCACGAGATCGCCCGGCGCAAAGCCGGCGAGGCGCGATGCCGCGACCCGGGACACGGTGCCGCCGACCATCGTCTCGCCGAGCGCGACCGGCGGCGCGTAGGAGGGCGCGTCGTTCATCCGGCCGCGCATGTACGGGTCGAGCGAAAGCCAGACCGTCCGCAGCAGCATTTGGCCGTCGGCCGGTACCGGCACGGGCATTTCCTCCAGACGGAAGTCGCCAAGCGTCGGTGCAGCTTGTGGTCGAGCGGCAAGCACGATGCGGCGGTTCAGGGTTTCGATCCGGAGCATGCGCAGTCTCCTCCATGGGCGGGCGCGCAAAGTAATGCGCCGGCGCCCGCCGGGGGACGCGGAATCGGGAGAAGTGGCATGCGTTATCGACGGCGGACGCCGGCGGTCTGCCTTTTCCGGATGAGGCATCGGGGGTATCGTCGGAAACGCAGCCTAAGAACTTCGCGTGAAGTTCATCCCGGGATTGAAGAGGACACCATTTGGAGGGCGGGAAGATGACCGAGTGGTCCAGCAGGGTCCAAGGGTTCGTCGACGGAATCGCAGCGAGCGTTGCCGTGGTCGGACACAACGAAACGGGCGAGCTCGTCGTTCCGGCCTGCAACGAGCGCTTCCTCGAGATGACGGGCGGGCAGCGCGTCGGCACCCGCCGGTTTCCCATACCTCTCGATACGATCGTGCCGAGCTATGCGCGGCACGAACTGCGTCAGAAAGTCAAGGAATGCTTCAGCTCAGGCGTCGCTCAGGAGCTGGAGCAGGCCTATGACCAGAGGGACGGGACGCGCTGGTGGCGCCTGTCGCTGAAGCCGCTGCGGCACACCGATGGAGGCGCCACGGTCCTCGAGATCCTGGTGACGGGGCTCGACATTACGCAGAAAATGGAGCTCACGCACGAGCTGGAGGTGAGCACCTCCCGGTTCCGGTCGGTCGTCGACGCCGCCTACGACGCGATCATCACGATCGATCAGCAGCACAACATCACGCTGTTCAACCGGGCGGCGGAGATGCTGTTCGGCTACGAGCAGTCCGAAATGATCGGTCAGCCGCTCGACCGCCTCATTCCGGAGCACCATCGCCAGCATCATCACGGCTACGTCCATCATTTCGCCCAGTCCCCCGTCCGCTCCCGGCAGATGGACGAGCGGAACCGCATCTACGGCGTGCATCGCGACGGCTCGCCGCTGCCTGTGGAAATCGCGATTTCCAAGATAAATGTGGACGGGGTGATCGAGTTCACCGCCATCATCCGCGACATCGCCGACCGCGTCCGCCTCATGGACCTGCTGCAGAGGCAGGCCGGCACGGACGAGCTGACAGGCTTGCCGAACCGCCGGGAATTTCTCGATGTCATGGAGCCGATGCTGAAGGCGAATGAACACGTATCCATGTTCATACTTGACATCGATTACTTCAAGAAGGTCAACGATACCTACGGCCACGACGCCGGCGACGATGTTCTCCGGGCGCTGGCCGAAGTCGGCCGGGCGACCACACGCAAGATGGACATCTTCGCGAGATGGGGCGGCGAGGAGTTCGTGTGCGCGCTGGCGGGGACGGATCTCGAGCAGGCCAAGACGATCGCGGAGAAGCTGAGGGCCACCTTCGAGCAGCAGAACTTCGTGCATGCCTGGCACGCGGGCCGTGCGATCCCGTTCACCGTCAGTATCGGCGTGGCAACGCGAGCACCCGGGGAGAGGGACGTGGACGCCATTCTCAAGCGAGCGGATCAGGCCCTCTATCGGGCGAAGGAAGGCGGCCGGAACCGCGTCGAGATCGGATAGCGCCCGCACGCCGCGATGCAGGCGTCCGACCGTTCGAATCGGCAGTTTCCTTGACCTGCTTCTTCCGCCTCTGTACCCTCCGACCCATGGGAATCTCGACCGCGACGACGCTGCGACTTACCACCCCGGCCGCCTGAGGCGGACCGGTCCGCACGTCTTCGTCGTCATGCCTTTGCTCGAAGGGCTCGTGATCCCATGATTTCCGCACACCGATACCAGCCGTTCCCGCCGATTGCGCTGCCCGACCGGCGGTGGCCATCGCGCACCATCACCAAGGCGCCGGTCTGGTGCTCCGTCGATCTCCGCGACGGCAACCAGGCGCTGGTCGAGCCGATGGGCGCCGAGCGCAAGCGGCGCATGTTCGATCTGCTCGTCGCCATGGGCTTCAAGGAGATCGAGGTCGGGTTCCCGGCGGCCTCGCAGACCGATTTCGACTTCGTGCGGATGCTGATCGAGGACGATCTCATTCCCGGGGACGTCACGATCCAGGTGCTGACCCAGGCGCGCGAGGCGCTGATCGAGCGCACCTACGAGGCGATCCGGGGCAGCCGCCGGGCGATCGTGCATCTCTACAACTCGACCTCGACGCTGCAGCGCCGCGTCGTGTTCGGCCTCGACCGCCCGGGCATCGTCGACATCGCGGTGCAGGGCGCCCGCTGGGTGCGCCAATACGCTGCCAAGGCGCCGGGGACGGAGCTTGTCTACCAGTATTCGCCGGAGAGCTTCACCGGCACCGAGCTCGATTTCTCAGTCGAGATCTGCGAGGCGGTGATGGGGGTGTGGGAGCCGACGCCGGAGCGGAAGGTCATCCTGAACCTGCCGGCCACGGTCGAAATGGCGACCCCGAATATCTACGCGGACCAGATCGAGTGGTTCCTGCGCCACGTGCGCGACCGCGACTGCATCACGCTGAGCCTGCACCCGCACAACGACCGCGGCACCGGCGTCGCCGCGACCGAACTGGCGCTGATGGCCGGGGCGGATCGGGTCGAGGGCACGCTGTTCGGCAACGGCGAGCGCACCGGCAATGTCGACATCGTGACGCTCGCGCTCAACATGATGACCCAGGGGGTCGATCCCGGCCTGGCGATCGATGACATCAACGCGATCGTCGCGACCTCCGAGTACTGCACCCAGCTGCCGGTGCATCCGCGGCACCCTTATGCCGGCGATCTCGTCTTCACCGCCTTCTCGGGCTCGCACCAGGACGCGATCAAGAAGGGCTTCGAGGCGCTCGCCAAGCGCAACGACGAGCTTTGGGAGGTGCCCTATCTTCCCATAGATCCCAAGGATATCGGCCGCACCTACGAGGCGGTGATCCGCATCAACTCGCAATCGGGCAAGGGCGGCGTCGCCTACGTCATGAAGACGGATTACGGGCTGGAGCTGCCGCGGCCGCTGCAGATCGAGTTCAGCCGGATCGTCCAGCAGATGACGGATGCGACCGGAACCGAGGCGACGTCCGAGGACATCTGGCGGCTGTTCAAGACGACTTACCTCTCGCCCGATGCCAGGCTGCAGCTGCTTGAGCACCGCAGCGTGCCGGAGCCGCATGCGAGCGAGCTCCGCCGGCTCACCGCGCGGGTAAAGTGGCAAGGCGAGGAGCGCGAGATCGAGGGGGTGGGCAACGGCCCGGTCGACGCGTTCTGCCATGCGATCGCGGCGGCGTTCGGGATCGAGGTCTCGGTGGTCGACTATCACGAGCATGCCGTCTCCGGCGGCTCGGCGGCGCGCGCGGCGACCTACCTCCAGGTGCGGGGGGCGGACGGCGCCACGCTCCACGGCGTCGGTCTGCACGGCAATATCACGACGGCGTCGCTTCGCGCCGTCGCGAGCGCGGCGTCGCGGCTGGCCGCGTAGAACCCTCTCCCGCTTGCTGCACGGCTGTCCGGGGAATCGAAATCGGTTGCAGGCGCCGCTTCGGAGGCTCTCTTTTGTCGTCATGGCCGGCCCCAGAGCCGGCCATCCACGTGGCTCCGCGACACGGAACGACGTGGA
>Ga0070731_10002826_pt1 | contig 16144 bp, 15 predicted proteins | sample Coa_R1_2_FD_66448 | JGI IMG/M metagenome (GOLD analysis project Ga0070731, IMG submission 66448) | Surface soil microbial communities from Centralia Pennsylvania, which are recovering from an underground coalmine fire - Coalmine... | ecosystem: Environmental > Terrestrial > Soil > Unclassified ...
CGCTTCGCCAAGACTTGCTCGAAAAGTCATTTGTCGCTCCGAACGTCACAAGGTTGCCTCGCATGAGATTTGACGAACCGACATTTTCGTAGACCATAACTATAAACAAAGAGAGCATCAAATCCGAGGTGAAAACAACGTGTCTTCATTTAAAAGTCTCGGTCTAGGCACCTCCACTCTGTTCAGCGATTTGCTCCTCGATAAGAGCAGCGGACTAGGTGGGCTCGATACCCCCCAGAACACTTTAGGTGTTTTCGCCGACTTATTTGCCAAACAACGCGAACGAACCAGCACGCTCGATTTCCTCAACCTATTGTTGAGGCGACAGAACATTTTCATCAGTTATCACCATGACGAGGACCAACGGTTTTACGACAAACTCGCCGAAGTGCTGGACCACGAACTCTGCCCGATTGTGGATCGGTCAATGGAGAGCCCGTTCGAAAGCGAAGACCCTGACTATATAATGCAGCGCATCCGCGAGGACTACATAACAGGTACTTCCTGCACGATTGTGCTGTGCGGCCGTGATACGCCTTGGAGAAAATACATTGACTGGGAAATCAAGGCGACATTGGACCGTTCGCACGGTCTCTTAGGAATTTATCTTCCAACGGCTAGACGAAGTGCCGATGGGAAGGTCATCGTTCCTACTCGCCTCTTCGACAATTGGGAGAGCCACTATGCGCGTTGGACTAGCTGGGAAGCGCTTACAGGTGCTGCGGGCCTCCAAATCCTCAAAATGTGGCTGGAGTCTGCGAAGACGAGCCCCGTCAGCCTCATCAAAAACGACCGACCCTTGATGAAGAAGAACGGAACGCCTCCCTCAGATTTAACTTTAGCGTTGGAGTTTTTATCGGCGCTCAATCGAGGGTGCTAGAAGAACTCAGCGGCACCAATGACGCCGCCGCTCAGAATCAACCAGTTCTGGTCGCTCGATTTCGTCTCAGGCACTCTGAGCGACGGTCGGCGCTTCCACATCGAATGCATCGTAGAGGACTTCAGCCGCGAGTGCCTGGCCGGCGGTGGTCGACACCTCAGAAGGCGGGTACGCGTGGTGCGTGAACTGGAGCGGCTGAGGATCGAACGAGCGCTGCCGGTCACGGGGTTAGCGATAATGGGACGGAACTCACCAGTGGTGCGGTGCTGCGCGGTCAACCAGAAGGGTCGCGTGGCACTGCATCGAGCCAGGTGCAGAACGCCTTCATCGAATCGTTCAACAGCAAGTTTCGCGACGAGTGCCTTAACGAGTACGTGTTCACCTGCCTGAGAGAAGCGCGCGCGATGATCGAGGTGTCGCGGCACGACTACAACCGCCTGCTTCCGCACTCAGTCTCGGCTACCTGGCGCCAGACGAGTTCTCATCAAGGAATCAAGGGAGCTCGGCCAGCGCCTGCACCGCTTGGCAAGCCAAGAGCTGGCCGGCGCGGTGCAATGTACGGCGGCCTCGAATCCAAAACCTGACAGGGTTTCGGCTGCCCTCAGAGAGTGAAGGCGGCCGGAAAAATTGGGATGAACATGAGACTACAACAACAAACGACGCGCCCAAGGAGGGACGAAATAACCGGTGGACTGTACTATTAGATGGAAGGAGATCGGGGAGCAAGCCACGATTTTGATGACAACGTGAAGAGTAAGAGATTTTGGAGCGTTCCACGACCGCCGCTATCGTTGGTTCCCGGGCCCTATGCTTAACAATCTTGCGAAGCCGACAGTTTCATCTTGCTCCTGAATCCAAGCTTCAATTTTGAGGATTGCTATAGCGAATGGCGCATGTCCGAATACATACGGCTGCCATCCCCCTGAACGAAGCGCCCGACGCTCCAAACCTTTATTCTGTGAGGCGCGGAGTTACGCAGGCTCTATGACGAGCGAACCCGCTAACTTGATTTGGGGAGGCTGAAAACTTAGCCGGAAGGGGCAAAGCCGTTACGAGGGCACGACAGAACGCCGCTTGAAAGAGAATCGATCCAAGCGGCATCATTAACTACATGGGCCTGTGCAATCACCCTGACGTGACGTGCCTTAATGCGTACGAACTAATCCGCAAATACCGTTGCGATACCTGTCTCGGAGTAATGATGTGCGCCTGCGAGGAAAAGTTTGGTCGCAGATTTTTGGCCCACCAGCTTCGTCACGGAACGGTACTCCAAACGAGAGAAGAGGTTCCGGTGACGCTAGGCTTTGAGCCAGCTGTCTGCCGAGAGTGCCGAGGTTTAACGCCCGAGGCCACACCAAAGAGTCCAATGTATGGACAGACTTCTAAAATTCGACGCTATTACTGGCGAGAGCTTTGGTTCCAAACAAGAGAGCGCATCGGGGATTGGGCCGACGCAGAGGGACTATCAGATCGTGAGTTGGCGACCAATACTAAAGCAATCGAGGCAAAGAAGAGAATAGAGGCTGAAGTACTCGAGGAGCTAAAGCGCGCGCATGCAATTTCTCCAAAATATTCGTACCAGGTGGAGACTCAAGACGACATCATTCAGAAGTACAGAGTAGAGGTCGTATCGCTAAGCGCTGTATATGAGAGCCACCCGGACACCAAAGGAGTTCTTGTTAGAGACGGGGTCGAAGCTTGTTCTGCGGAAGAATTTGTAGCGCGACATTATCGGCGCTTGAATTTCGAGACACTCTTTCTGGAGAGTGTGCCTTTTCATGTCCTCTTTGGGACATTCATGTGGTTGGTGATTCAAAACTGCTCGGATCCCATGATTCGACGTATTGGCTTCGGCGACCGCGCGGCCTTTGATGCGAAAGCGCCTATGAAACAAATATGGACGTTTTTGCCGAGCGATTTTGGTACCTCCGAATATGCAGAACGTCGTGAACGGGAAGTTAGGGGTCACTTGGCGCGCATCCCGAATGAACGGGAAGATTTGATTTGGAACTTTGGCTACTGGCTAGGATATAGTAGCGACTTCCGGCAATACCTTTGGGCTCATCGGCAAGAGGACGTGGCCAGGGCCCGCAAACTTCTTGATGTTCTGCCCGCTCCAACGATCAAAAGAATCCTGCAGTATTTGGTGGGCTCATATTGGGATCGCTTCTGTGGCTGGCCGGACTTGCTCGTCTTCAACGATGCAGAATTCTTCTTCGCGGAAGTCAAATCCTCTAAGGACAAACTTAGTTTCGCCCAGAAGAGTTGGATAAAAGGCAACTTCGAGGAACTCCGTCTGCCATTTAAGTTAGTCAAGATTCACAAGTCTGCACGCTCGTTCGGTGGTGATCTGGTTGAGTCGAAGAGAGTGTGAGCTGCCTCGGAAGAAGCGTGGCGCCGATTCTGTAAGAAAGCGGATCTAGGTGAGATCACCAGGTGAGTTTTAGGCGATGACTGATAACCAACCAACTAAAACCCACAACGATCGGAATGTCTACATACTTGGCGCTGGATTCTCAGCGGAAGCCGGCCTGCCCCTTATCAAGGACTTCATGAACCGAATGAGGGATGCCGCCGCATGGCTCACGGAGCAGGGCGAGCGCGAACGCGAAGTAAAAGCAATCGAGCGGGTGCTCGCCTTTCGGCTCAGAGCTGCAGCAGCCGCCTACCGCGTTCCCTTAGACATCGAGAACGTTGAAGAACTATTCAGCCTTGCATCAGCTAGCGCACGTCAAGGGCTTGGCGAAGACATGGCATTGGCGATCGCCGCCACGCTCGATTTCAGTCGTACTACCGTCCCGCGGCTCGAAGAACACCAGTACTTCAATTTGGGTGTCCTCAACGTTCCGGATTGGACAAAGCCTCCAAATTGGAGGCCTCCAATCGCCAACATACAACAAGGGGTTGAGAGCGAGCAGCTCAAAGGCCACTGGTTCGGTTGCCCGCCGTATGAATTTTATCTAGGCGCTATGTGTAGCTATTTCAACAAAGGCGGCTCAGACCGCAGCGACACCATCATTACTTTCAACTACGACACGGTGGTCGAGGACGCCCTTGAGGCTCTCGAAATTGCTTTTTCCTATGGAGCCGACGAGTACATTGGATGGACCACACCGGAGGCGCTTCGTAGAGCGCAAAGAGGGCCTAGCATCTGCGTCCTGAAGCTCCACGGGTCCGTCAATTGGTGCGACGGTGCGCGGCATTGGGCGGGAACCGAAAGCAAACTCGCAGAGGTGCCGCATGGTATTGTTACCCGCATGAACCGCAAAATCGTGGCCTTTCCCGACTACGCTAGTCTGCGGAAGCAGGGACACATCCCCCTTCTTGTTGCTCCAACTTGGCAGAAAGCTTTAGCTGAACATCTGTCAGCGATCTGGGATGATTCTGTGGCAGCTCTGAGGACGGCAACGCGCGTCATCATTCTCGGCTATTCGATACCTCCGACTGATCAACACTTCAGATACTTGCTTGCGGCTGGCCTTCAAGACAACATCTCGCTTCGCAAAATATTCTTCGTAAATCCGGCCCTAGGCAAAGAAGAGATTAAAACCCAACTTCAAGATCGTTTAATGGGTCTGTTTCGCCGCGAACACTTTGAGCGCGGAATCATCGAACCCGTACCGACCGACATTAGGGATTTTCTGGGAGGACCACGCAACATTGGCGAGGGATCGTACCGCGTTCGTTTTGGGCGTGCTTTGAATCCACCCGGATACACGTGGGGAACCGCCCCTTGGACTTTCTACCCGCCATTCCTCTCAGGATGGACAATTGCATAGGTTACGCTCGCTGAGATTTGAGGCACCAAGGTGCCGAATCGATAATCGACAAGTGACTCAGCTTCAAGAATTCATCAGAGTCACAATGTTCGGCAGCGCTTCGAGAAATTTGCACCACCTGTTCGGCATCGATGGCAGGTCGCATCCGCTTCGCATTTACTTCCAAATTAGCCTCTCTATTGTCATTTCAGTGTTTTTGCTTGACCGTGGAAACGTCTTTGAAAACTTACCACTGAAAGCGATTGCATCGCGGTAGTGATCGCTGACCTGTGCCACAACGAACAAAGGTCAATTGAGTTTGAAGTTGCTCATATCGTAATACCGCATGCGGGCAACTATAGTCTGGTGTGCATAGTGTTTGTTTAGCCTTTAGAGTGTACAATGCCCTGGACTATCTAAAGCAACTATGAAGAGCGGAGATTCAAAGACAAAGATACCGGTCATTCTCTTGCTCGATGTTTTGCGCAAACAGAGAATCTGAGGAGGCGCGGTTCAGCACTTCACGCTGTTTCTCACGTGTTTTGAACAATCCCTAGGGCTCAGAGTTCGATGGAAATCGATAATCCGCTGCCTGATAATCAAATGCGGAGGGCGGCTACCGCTGAGAGTTTGGTCGTTGCGCACGCTGCGAGAATTTGGTGGAGAATTGCTGCACTAGATTTTCTTAGATGGAGGCCTAAGCGTGTCAGACAAGATTTCATTCAGTTTTGAGGTTGTGATCGCATATGTGATTCCGGGCTTTATAGCGTTGGAAGCACTGAAATCAACAAACTCGGATCTAGCGAATTTTTTCGTTGACACCTCCGCCGATGATGACATAGGACGATGGACAATTCTGTTTGCGCTCTCACTTTTGACTGGGATGATAGTCAGCATAGTTCGGGCATCGTTACTTGACCGTTCGTTCCGGTTCAGCCTTAGACTCTTTGAGTCTATGCCCGACCAATACAATCGCGTCGAACCAATAGAACCCAACTACGAAAGATTGTCGGCCCCGGGCAAACTCGAAGTCTTTCAAGAGATCCAGTCTGGATTGAGGCGTCCGTACGAATTCTACGGCAATGCGCTTCTGTCCGGGCTCTTGTTTTCCATTCTTACTCCGCTTCCTGCAAACCAGACGCTCTGGCTCTCGTTCTATTTGATAGCCGGTTGTTCTCTATATACGGCGACCAGAAAGACCTATTTTCGATACATGAAAGCACTGGAGGAACTGAATAGAGCGGTAGAACCGCAGTCTTCAGTTCACAATCACCACAGCCGTAGTCGCTGAGATAGTAAAGAAAATGGGTCCAATCGAAAACTCAACGGGATGAGTTACATTTGGCCGCGTGAAGACAAGTCTCTGCGTAGACACGCGATCCAAGGTAGGGAGCGTCGACGCAGTCCGCTCTCTTTCGCCGGGCCGGGTGGCGATCGATCTTGTTGCGAACGCGAGGGTCTTCTTACGCGGCGTCGGCACAGATTAACTCCGCCTGCTCGATCACTGTCCGGGTTGCCTTCTCTTGCATATCCGGCGGATAACCGTACTTTCGAAGAATTCTACGCACCGCCACACGGAGCTTCGCGCGCACGTTCTCCCGGATAGTCCAATCGATGCTGGCATTCCGCCGCACGGTATCGACTAGATCGCGTGCGATCATCTTGAGCGTATCGTCCCCGAGTACTTTGACCGCGCTGTCGTTCACTTCCAGCGCGTCGTAAAAGGCGCGCTCGTCCTCCGATAGCCCGAGCGCCGCGCCCTGCTGCTCGGCCTCGCGTATCTCCTTCGCGAGGGCTATTAGCTCCTCGATCACCTTTGCGCTTTCGATCGCTCTCGCCTTGTACTTGCGAATCGAAGCTTCCAGCATCTCGCTGAATGACCGGCGCTGTACGAGGTTCTTGCGCGTCCGCGCCTTGATCTCGTCTTTCAATAGTCTTTCGAGTAGCTCGATTGCGAGGTTCTTCTGCGGCATGCCTTTCACTTCGGCAAGGAAGTCGTCCGACAGAATCGAGATATCTGGGCGCTTCAAGCCCGCCGCCGTGAAGATGTCGATTACCTCATCGGATGACACCGCACGCGATACGATCTGCCTGATGGCGTGATCGAGTTCGTATGGCGACTTGCCGGTCTGGATCGCCGACTTTGTCAACACCGATCGCAGCGCTTGGAAGAACCCAACGTCTTCCTGTATCGAGAGCGCCTCGTCGCTCGGCACCGCGAGGGCAAATGCCTTTGACAGATCCGATACCGCCTTGATGAACCGTTCCTTGCCATTCTCCTGCGCGAGAATATGCTCCTGTGCCTGCGGCAGCAGCGCGAGTCGCTGCGGCGGGGTGCCGGTCTTCCAGATCGACCAGTCGAAGCCGTGGAACAAGTCGCAGCAAACCTCGAACGTTTTGAGCAGTGCCTCGACCGCCTCTTCGAGATCGATCGCCGTCTTCCCCTTTCCGCCACCCTCGGTATAGGCGGCCAGCGCCCGTTTAAGCTCGTAGGCGAGTCCGAGATAGTCCACGATCAAACCACCGGGCTTGTCCTTGAAGACGCGGTTGACGCGTGCGATTGCCTGCATCAGTCCGTGCCCGCGCATCGGCTTATCGACGTACATCGTATGCAGCGGCGGCGCATCGAATCCGGTCAGCCACATATCGCGAACAAGCACGAGTTTCAGCGGGTCCTTCGGATCACGGAATCGATTGGCCAGAGTCTCGCGCTCCTTCTTGGAATGAATGTACTGTTGCCAGTCGGGTGGGTCCGCGACCGTGCCTGTCATCACGACCTTGATTGCCCCCTTCTTCAAATCGTCGTCGTGCCATTCGGGCCGTAGCTTCACTATCTGCTTGTACAGATCGACGCAGATGCGCCGGCTCATGCAGACCGCCATCGCTTTCCCTTCCAACACCTGCTGCCGCTCGTCGAAATGCTTCACGAGGTCTTGCGCGATCACCTTGATTCGCTTTTCGCTGCCGACAACCGCCTCTAGGGCAGCCCACTTCGTCTTGAGCTTCTCTTTCCGCTCCTCCTCCTCGCCTTCTGTGACTTCCTCAAAATTTGGGTCCAGCTTCGGCTTCTCGCTTTCGTCGAGATTGAGCTTGGCAAGGCGCGCTTCGTAGTAAATCGGCACAGTCGCGCCGTCATCAACGGCGCGTTGGATGTCGTAGACGTCGATGTAGTCGCCGAAGACCTGCTTTGTGTTCTTGTCGGTGAGTTCGATCGGCGTTCCCGTAAAGCCGATGAATGAAGCGTTTGGCAGGGCGTCGCGCATGTGCTTTGCGAATCCGTCGATGAAGTCGTACTGGCTCCGGTGCGCCTCGTCCGCGATTACGATGATGTTCCGACGGTCTGATAGCAGCGGATGACGATCGGCTTTCTCTTCGGGGAAGAACTTCTGCACGGTCGTGAATACGACGCCGCCATGAGCGACTTTCAGCAGTTGCCTCAGATGCTCTCTGCTGGTTGCGTTGGCAGGCGTTTGGCGCAGGAGGTCTTTGCACCGTGAGAACGTGCCGAATAACTGATCGTCAAGATCGTTGCGGTCGGTAATTACTACGATTGTCGGATTCTCGAGTTTTGGTTCGAGAATGAGCCGGCCCGCATAGAAGACCATCGTCAAGCTCTTGCCCGAGCCCTGCGTATGCCAAACCACACCGCAGCGCTTATCGCCCTTGGTGTCCGTCGCCTTCAACGTAGCCTCGACGGCCTTCTGGACCGCATGGAACTGATGGTATCCGGCAAGCACTTCGATGACTTCTACGGCGCCATTGTCGTCGAAGACGGTGAAATGGCGGACCAAATCGAGGAACCGCCGCTTATCGAATACACCGTTGATCAGAACCTGCAATTGCGGGATCGAGGGCGGCGCGAGTTCGTCCCCCTCGATCGTTCTCCACTTCATGAAGCGCTCATGATCCGCCGTGAGCGATCCGATTCGCGCTTCGAGCCCATCGGACACGATGAGGGCCTCGTTCAAAGCGAAGAACGACGGAATCTCACTCTTGTAATTCTGCAGCTGATTGAAGGCGCTCCAAATCGTCGCAGTCTCATCGGCGGCGTTCTTGAGTTCGATTACGCCCAGCGGCAAACCGTTTACGAAAAGTACGATATCGGGCCGGCGGTTGTTCTGGCCCTCCTCGATAGTGAATTGATTCACCGCCGTCCAATCGTTGTTCTCGGGATCGTCAAAATCGATCAGGCGCACTTGTACGCCGGCGATTGAGCCGTCGTCTCGACGATGCTCGACCGTGACGCCCTCGATCAGCACGCGGTGGAAGGCGCGGTTGTTTTGAACTAACGACGGCGATTCCGTGCGCGTGAGCTTGCGGATCGCCTCCTCAATAAGTTCGACGGGAAGATCGGGATTCAGTCGTTCGAGCGCACCCTGTAGCCGCCGACGCAAGACAAGTTCGCGATAGTCATCGCGCTCGGCCTTGGCTTCTCCGGGCGCAATGTCACCGCCATGCTCGACGGCATAACCGAGATGGGAAAGCCACGACAGCGCGGCCTCCTCCACCTCGGATTCGGTAAATCGCTCGCTCATGCAGTGGCCTTAGCCTTTTTAGGATGGCGGGCCGCCCAGATTTCGTCGGGCTTGATCGTTTTGAGCCCTTCAGACACGACCTTGATTGCGTCGGGCGAGTATCGCTTGTGAAGCATGCTGCCGATCTTGAATTCCTTGTAGCAGTCTTTCTCCTCTCTAATCTTGAAATGGTCGACGACTGCGACGACCATCGGCAAACTTAGCCCAACTTTCTCCGCAAGCTGTTTGGCACCTAGGCTGTACCAGTCGAGTTCATTGACGCGCTTGACCGCAACTACAGACGCTCCCGGTGTACCCTCGGGTACGAGATGGATCGGCGCTCCTTCCTTCTTGGTCAATCGGAGCGACAGTTTCGGCCCGGAGCCCTCCGCCGTGATGTTTACCGCCGAAACACCGGGAAATATAGCCTCCCAGTTTTGCCCTTTAGTTAGGGACTGCGCGATCCGAGAGAGATCAGCTTGGCTGGGTTGGCCCTTCTCACCCCGTATTGTGGCGTCCAAAATACTCAGCGGCCTCAGCCTGGCCTCGGCTTCGATCTTACGCCTCCGTCCAGGCCGGAGGAGTTTGCGAATCTCGTCAACTTCGGACTCAAACAAGGCGGCAAGATCAGTTGGAGCCGACGTAGATATGGGCAAGACACGGTTTGGTAAATAGTTGGCGAGCTTCTGCCCGAAGATGCTCTCGAGCAGATCGCGAGACAACGTAACCCCTGATTGAATATGGACGTATAACTGCCCTTCTGAGATTTCGAGAATATGGTGCTGCGCCGCATCTCGGAGGCCATTAATTATCTGGAGCGTAAGCGCTTGTTCCTCCGCGAGGAACTTGATCTTGCCATCACTTAGGCCGCGGCGGACGCAGGCGTCGAAACCTATAGTTTCCTTCGCACCTCGATCGCGAATACGCCCTCCGCGATCGAGGATCGCTGCCTTCAAGAGCATCTCGAACGAGTGGTCAAGCTGAATCAGCACGCCGCTCACGCGACCGCGGTCTAGCGGGCGGTTGAAAAGCTCGATGCTCAGAAGCAGCGAGTCGCACGCCTTGTTCAGGAGCAGCTTTGCTTCGCGTTTCACTCTTCTACGGCGGACGCTAGATTCGGCTCGACCGGGCTAACCTCACCTGAGATCAGCTTGGGCAGTAGCGCATCTCGAATCGCGGCAAGCGTCAACTCTTGCCTAAGATTGTTTCTGATCTGGTCGAAAAACGGCGCGACTAGGTCGCGAAACGCCTTGAGTACGGCGGGCGACGGTCTGAGCGCGTCGATTTTCCGAAAATTCCCCTTGCTGATCTCAAGGAACGTACTGCCATTCGCGTAGCTTATGATGGTGTCTAGATTCTCTCTGACCCAAAAGTAGGCGTAGTAATTGGGCACATCGGCGTCGCATACCATGGCGGCGATTCCCTGATTAATTGCGACGGGAAGGTCGGCAATGGCCGCGTAGCCGATCGGCGCGCGGGACGAGAGGAGCACCGTTCCAGTAGGCAACAAACCGGAGCCTACTTGGGCAAGCCCGACATCTGTGAGCCTCCTCTCTGTGGTCAAAAGGATGGGACCTTTGATCTGCGAGAGGTCTTTGGGCGTCGCGAAGCGGTGGGCTCCGCCTTGCCAGTATGACAACTCCTCTGTGCGAGGCGTGCTCCCACCGAACACTCGCACACAATCGCCAATTGGCCTGACTGTCCAGGTCTTCGGAATCTTGCCCACCGGAGAATCCCCAAAGGAATCCGGCAAGAGGTCGTAGAGGTCAGCGGGAAAACCGGGCAGAGGTTCGCCGCGACGCCATCGACCCTCGACCTTTGCTCGGACTGGGTCGAAATCGACAAACCACGATTTGAAGATTGTGCGCGCGACAGCCTCCAACGTCTCATTCATCGCGCGGTTCAGCTCGATCTTTTCGTCTAAAGTGCCGAGTAGGTTGCCGATCGCGCGCTGCTCAGGCATCGGCGCCAAAGGAACTGGCAAGGCGCGGATCGTAGGCAGATTCAGGCGCTCGGCGACAGTACCATCTCGATAGCCGTACACATGGGCTGCAACGCTAGAAGAGTCGAGCCAGTACTTTAAAAACCTGTGATCCAATTGGTCCGGATCAGGGCGGATCAGGACCATCCGTTGACCTAAGCATACCCGGATGTTCTTCGGCACTTCCGCTGCGATGCCGAAGTAGGTTCCCTCGCGGCTGAATAGGAGATCACCATAAGTCGGTTCGGCCTGCGCGGTCCTCACGCGATATGTGTCTTCTGAGACGCGACTCGCTTCGTTGATCTTGAAGGAACCCGTCCTGATGTCTTGCGATCGGGCCAAATAGGGACCGTCGGTGACTAGCGGAGGCGTGGAGTGTGGGCAGTCAAATATTCCCAAACACGCCCGGTCTATTCTGGACCACCGCCAACCGAACGGAAGAGACACTCGCTCGGGTACGTGGAGAGATTCCTTTACTGATGCCCCCGCGTGTATCACAAGTCCTGCCCCCCGCGCCGTTCCATGCCGTTATTCGCTCGAGCTCTCGTCGGGCGGCTCGTTTCCCAGGCCCGCAGTAAAACAGCCTGATTTTCCGTCGCCCATTCAATCACGGCTTTTTCGAGATGGCGTGGAATACTCCCTTCGCGCAATTAGAGACTAGCAATCGTGTAAACGGCCTCATGCTCGTTTACCTTTACGTGGAAGTGAGGAGGGGCATGATCGTTAGGATGAATTTGGATCTCCGCACCCCTGATTCGCGTGACCAGAAACCGCGACCAATCAGGCGACGATTCGCTCGACTGATCGAGGAGATCCGAGAGATTGAGCCGTTGCAGCAGCTCGTCAACATCTATGTCAGACTTCTTCATCGCGAACCCGTCGGACTCGACGGGAAGCTCATACGCCTGAGGTTTTGGGTGATGCGATCTTCGAGAGCGGCGCTCTGCCGGAACTGCTCGAGAAGTCGCGTCGTGAGCTGGCCGATTTTAGCGTCAAACTTCTCGTTATCTTCGGGTATCTCCTCGGCACCAACATACCTACCCGGGGTCAGCACGTGTCCGTGCGCCGCGATATCCTCCTCGCTCGCACGTTTGCAGAAGCCGGGAACATCGTCGTACTCGCCCGCCGCCTTCTCGCCACGCCATCCATGGTAGGTTGCCGCGATGCGCGATATCTCTTCATCCGTCAGCTCGCGATGAACTCGGTCCACAAGGACACCCATCTTGCGCGCGTCGATGAAGAGCGTTTCGCCGCGTCTGTCGCGGAAATGCGGATCGCGCTTGTTGCGCGCGATGAACCAGAGACAAGCCGGAATGGCGGTCGCGTAGAACAGCTGTGGCGGTAGCGCTATCATGCAGTCGACCAGATCGGCCTCAACGATGCCTTTCCGAATCTCGCCCTCACCGGAAGTGTTCGACGACATGCTGCCGTTGGCGAGAACGAACCCCGCAACTCCTTTAGGCGCTAGATGATGGATAATGTGCTGAACCCATGCGAAGTTGGCATTCCCGGCCGGTGGAACACCGTACTTCCAACGCACATCCTCGCGGAGCCCCACTCCGCCCCAGTCGCTCATGTTGAAGGGGGGATTCGCCATGACAAAGTCGGCCTTCAAATCCTTGTGAAGATCTCGGCCGAAACTATCGGCGTGCTCTAGGCCGAGATTCGCGTCGATGCTGCGAATGGCCAGGTTCATCTTAGCGAGCTTCCACGTCGTGGGGTTTGATTCCTGTCCGTAGATTGCGAGGTCGCCGAGCTTGCCTCCGTGCTCGCGGATGAACGCTTCGCTCTGGACAAACATCCCGCTTGATCCACAGCATGGGTCGTAAACGCGGCCTTTGAAGGGCTCGATCATCTCTACGATGAGCCGCACGACGCATCGCGGCGTGTAGAACTGGCCACCCTTCTTTCCCTCCGCGCTGGCAAACTGGCCGAGAAAGTATTCGTACACGCGCCCGAGGATGTCCTTCGAGCGATGCTCGGCGTCGCCCATGCTGATCGTACCGATCAGGTCAATCAGCTCGCCGAGCCGCTGTTTATCGAGTGCAGGCCGGTTGTAGTCCTTTGGAAGGACACCCTTGAGCGACGGATTGTCGCGTTCAATAGCGACCATCGCGTCGTCGATGAGCTTGCCGATTTTAGGCTGCTTAGCGTTGGCGCGAAGATGCGACCATCGCGCCTCCTTCGGCACCCAGAAGATGTTCTCCGCGCGGTACTCGTCCGGATCTTCCGGATCGGCGCCCGCGATCTTCTGCGCCCCTAGCTGCGCGTGTTTCTCCTCGAACGCGTCGGATATATACTTGAGGAAGATCAGCCCGAGCACGACGTGCTTGTACTCGGCCGCATCCATGTTGTTGCGGAGCTTGTCGGCTGCCTGCCATAGCGTCTGCTCGAACCCGAGCGTCGCCCCATTGTTCCCGCTACCGCCGGACCTTGTTCCCCGAGCTCTCGCCATTCGAACTCTCCCCCTCGGAAACTTCTCGATGTTTATGGATCAGTAAGCACCTTAGGGTCTTTTCGGCTGCAATTCCAGCGCTCTCGCCAAACTTGTCAAATCATGCGTCAAGCGATAAACCGCCAGATCAGATAACAGAAATCGTTTCGAGTCCTGCCAGCAAGCTAGGGGGAAGCCATGTCGAGAAGCTTTAGATCGCTCGTCGGGATTGTCGCCCTGATTTCAGCAATTCTGTTTACAGCCGTAGCGGCCGGTCAATATTGGTTCCTCAGCCATCAACTGCGCCAAGAAACGACCGACGATTTGAAGACTATGTCGGAGGGTCTGAGGAACGATATAGCCTTTTCCGACGGGTGGAACCTTGAAGGCTACCGTCGAATTACGAGCGCCCCCGAAATTTATTTCGTTCTAACTTCCAACGGCACGCTCGTCGATTTCCACGGCTACAAGGGTATGCTTCCGAAAGTCTCCTTTCCCTTCCGGTTCGAATATGACCGACCGTTTCAGTTCACTTCTGACGTAGGGGAAATGTGGAATCTCTATGTTCACCGCCTGAGCGATGGACTTGTAATTCTGGGTGTGCGCGACGCGATGACTCCACCGAACGTTAACGAGCGATTCGCTAAAAGTGCCGCACGTTTTGGAGGCAGCGCAGCGGACGCTTTAAGGACTTCAGAGCGAGCAATCGACGAGGCGTTCGATTTCGCAATCATCGATAGCGACGGAACGCTCCGATGGGGCATTACCGGGATACCTTTGAAGACAGCTGCTCCAGATATACCGGACCTCGCGAAGCTTGCTCCGGTCCAGCTTCTCAACGGAAACCTCTATTCGTCATTCATCGAACCTGTGACAAGCAAGTCAGGTCAAAAGGTTGGCCTGATTCGAGTATTCGAGGATGTGACTGACGAGCAACGCGTCTTCATCAGTCAGCGATATTCAACGCAATTGTCGCCGCGGTCCTCTGGAGCTTAACGGTGGGAGCCGCAGCACTTTATCTGAAACACGCACGCGTCGCTGAGATCTCTTGCTCTCAAATTCCCTTTCTGGAGGAAAGCGACACGGTTGAGTTCAAGTCGTCCCTTCGATGGGACTACAAGCAGGAAAGACCGAACACTGATTTGGAAAGAGAGGTAGTCAGAGGAGTGATTGGATTCCTCAATTCCGAAGGCGGAGGAACCTTGGTTGTTGGTGTCGACGATAGTAAGCAAATCTTGGGGCTCGATCTCGACTATTCGACTTTAGGGAAGAGAAAAAATCGAGACGGGTTCGAGCAGAAGCTACAGCAAATTCTAATAGACGCGATCGGTGAGCGAGGCTGTGCCAAATGGTTGAAGGTCAGATTTTGCTCCCTACAGGGTAAAGACTTGTGTGTAATAACTGTCCGTTCAGCAAGCGAACCCATCTTCTTCGAAGAAAAGGGAAAAGAAGGGTCTATGTACGTACGCATCGGGAATACGACTAGAGCGCTGAGCCCGCGCGAAGCGGTGGCCTACGCTGGTGCACGTTGGGGCGGTATCACGCTGCGTAGGCCCTACCTCCGTGCACTTTCCCCTAGTCGTCCCGCATGATTCCCCCGCTCGCGCCGGCCACCGGTTGGGCAACCCGGTTGGGTCAGCGAAGCCAGACAGGCGAGGTGCGTTCTACACACGCTGACCTCTGACTGCCCGCTTCAAAGTCGGTCGCCCCTCCGGCCGCACAATTGGATTTCCTTGGCCGCGGAACCTGCGACTGCACAGGTCTTGGACTAGCGCTGATTTTGCTAAGTGCGCCGGTGTCGCGATGAAGCCCCTCCCACCTCATCGCTTCACGTCGAAGTAGACTAGGATGGAAACGCCTGGCGACTGACGCGACCGACCGCGAGCGCTCGGCGAGCATTTAGGTAACGACGGCGCGTATGCGGCGACTTCACGCAGAGCAATCGATGTGGAATGCTCGATTCGGGTATCAAGGGCGTGCCGAAACGATCTCCACAACTGGGTTCAGACAGGCTTTCAGAAAAGCCAGAAAAGCCACTGCCGAAATCCGTGCTCGCAAAGCTCGCTTACATCAGCGAGCCAGCGAGAAGCGTCTATGTTGCGCGGCTTCGCCAACTGAAACCGAAAAACGCGCGGGAGGCCATTCAACTGCTGAGTGAATGGGAGGGCGCGCGCGCGGAACTAGCGCTGACAGAGCGGCTGAGAGAGGGGGAACGCAAGAACCCAAAAGCGCTTGAGGCGAAAGCCGTCGCCCTCGCCGAGCGCGCGATATCTAAAGCCAGAAGCTAGCGACGAATTTGGGCATTCGCGCTAAGCTATAGAAACCCACTATATCCGGCCAGCGGCGGGGCTAACGCCTCTTGCTGAAGGCTTTCTCCTGATAGGCGCGTGCTGCCGCACGCGACTCCTCCTCGGCTGAAGCACCGAGCAGGAGGTCGCCGTCGGCAAAGGCTGTCATCCCTGCCCCCATAGCGCGCACGACCGCATTGACGTGTTCTTTTGTGATTGCGACCGGCACCGAAGGCTTGGCGATCAGCTCTCGTGCAAGTTGCTCGACCTCGCTCTCGAGTTGCGTCGC
>Ga0070731_10002827_pt1 | contig 16143 bp, 14 predicted proteins | sample Coa_R1_2_FD_66448 | JGI IMG/M metagenome (GOLD analysis project Ga0070731, IMG submission 66448) | Surface soil microbial communities from Centralia Pennsylvania, which are recovering from an underground coalmine fire - Coalmine... | ecosystem: Environmental > Terrestrial > Soil > Unclassified ...
AAAAAATGTCTAAAAGTTTAGGCAATTTCTATACTTTGCGCGATTTGCTCGCGCGCGGCTATACAGGCGTGCAAGTGCGCTATATGCTATTGCAAGCGCATTATCGCACACAGCTGAATTTCACTTTTCCAGGACTCGATGCATCTGCTGCCACATTAGAGCGCATGCGCGATTTTATCACGCGGCTCAAGTCCATCCGCGAGCAGAAGATGCACAGAGCCCTCGATATTATCTTGGACAAAGCTCTTCCCAGCCAGCCATTAAAACAGCAAATCGAAGAGCGCATTTTATTTGATCTTAAAGGCCTCCAAAAAAGAGATATTTTGGATTCTGTGCTTCTCGCACCTATCCTCGAGCGCTCTTTGCCCCAATCTGATGATAAACAACAGATCGTCGATACCATTTTAAAAGAGGTCTCCTATGAAAAAACGCGCGATGTGCTGCATTTTGTTCTAGAGAAGAATTTATCTGGCATACCCGAAAAGAAATATTTAATGATGAAAGTATTCCATGAAGTGCGCGATGAAAAAACCAGCGACATCCTTGACCCGGATTTTATGAAACCCATTTTGCAAAAAACGCTACGAGACCATGTGCCTCTAAACAATGAAGTCGACAACATTGTGCGCGATCTCAAAGTGAAAAAAAATCATGGCCTAATCTTACCGATCCTCGAAAAGACGATGAAGGAATTTGTGCTTCACCTTTCCGATGATCTCAATATTTCTCCTGCGCTCGCTGCGGTATTCGATATGGTGCGCGAGGTGAATATTTTATGCGATGCAGACAAGATCGGCATTTCCGAGGCAGAGGATGTACTGGATTTCCTCTTTAAAATCGATGCAGTGCTCGGCGTATTTCCCCTTACCCCGGAAGAAGAAGTGATTCCGCAAGATCTGCTCGATGCTTTGTCCAAAAGACAGCAGGCCAGAGAAGAAAAAAATTGGAAAATGGCGGACGAGTGCCGGTTATTCATTCAATCGCAGGGATATCTTATCGAAGATACTCCGCAAGGGGCTCGATTAAAAAAGATGAGGACCAGACCTCTTACGTAACTTAAGGGTTCGTCGATTTTCTGGATTATTTTGGCCGCTTTTCGATTCAAATTGCAGGGGTCATATACGAAGTGGATATTACCCCTGCAATTTGAAGTCGAAAATCGGTTCAAAAGAACCAGAAAATCGACAGAACCTTAATTACGTAAGAGGTCCAATACATGACGCAGAAGGCTACGACAAAAGATGAGCTTTTTTTAATGAAATTGCACGAGCTTGCTCTTATGCAAGGAGATTTTGAACAGGAGATCGACCGGTTTGCCGTTGGCCGTGCCATTGGTCAAAATGACCGCGGCGTCAATGCCATCGTCGTTCTTTTAGCCAAAGCTAATTTTGTGAAAATGGGCGAGGCGAATAGTGTTTATCTCACTTCTTTAGGGCTAAACCTCGTGCAGACCTTGCTTATAGAAAGAAATTAAAGAGGTAGTTGAAAACTCAGGGTTCGTCGATTTTTGCAACTATCTCTAAAAGTCCAGTCGTGTGCTCAAGCTAACCCCTTGCAAGGTCAAGTTGCCTTCTGGGTTCTGGATTTGAACGGTATTGGGTGCGCTCAAAAAACCCAATAACGGGCTTTGAAAAAACCACATCGCCATATCATAAGTGAGGCCGAACGTAAGAAAAGCCTCTTTTCGATAGAGGGGGATAGTCCCTTCCGCCCCTGCGCGCAAGTCACAGCTCACAGACAAGCGATGCGGTTTTGTCTTTCCTGAAAAGAGTTTCTCTCGATCCAGTTCTACGTCCGTTTCCTCTTCAAAGCGCCCTGTGAAAAGACTTGCGGAGGCCTGTCCAAAAAAACAGACATATTTCATCAAAAAGAAACTAAGGTCAGTTCCCAGTCGCACGCCTTCTGCGGAGTAGTGGTTTTTGCTTTTTAGCTCCAGCATATGCGCTCCCGAAAATTTTAGATGCGTGCTTTGATGGATCCAGGCAGAGCGGGCCCCTAAAAAGGGACTGATCGCCATAGATTTGCTCGCAGCAAAGGATCTGGCCAGCTCCACATCAAACAATGTGTATTTTACATGCCAGTTGCCCTCGTCGCGAGAAAAACTCAAAAAAGTACTGTCCAACTGGCCAAAATTGGGTGCGATAAATTCTGTACTGTCCGCGGTTTGTTGCAGATGATTCGTCGTGCGAAATTGGGTGACATAAGCCCTGGCTTCCCAGCGGTCATGCGGAAGGCGATACCCTAAGCCAACCCGGAATCCTGGATTATATTCTCTATCGAAGGATTTGATTTTCACAGCGTTAAGCGGCAGTTGTCCTGGAACTCCTTTTGCTTTATATGCAAGATCCAATCCTTCCTGATTGGCTATCCAATAGAGAAAATCGCCGATCAGGTACACCCGCGCACCTTTATCAGGCGTGCGCAAAGAAGTGTCGGAAGCGGGAATTATTTCTTCATTTTTCTGCTCTTGAGAAATAGGTGCAGCAAGAAGCGGCGGGGCCCTATCCATGCTGGAAGGGAAGAGAGCGAGAATAAGGGGAAAATGCATCATGTCGCAACTCTGATCTATTTTTGAGAAGCTGTCAAGATTGATTTAGAAAAATGAAAGTATTAGAATATACTAATTTTTTTTTTGAAATGGTGAAGAATATGAGTTTGGTTTCTCAATGTGAACGGTTTCCTGGTCAGACATTTTACTTTTTCCCCTATCACTGTTTACATACTGTCTCTGATTTTCAAAAAGAAAAAGAAGACCGGGTAGAGCAAGGATATCCGATTGCTCTGCATTCCTATCATGATGCTTTATGTACAGTGGCAACGATGGGTAAAATTCCTGTGGCAAGAGAAATCTTAAATCTCACAGATGCAAGCCTGTTTCGTTACGGAAATTACATGGGAAGAACTCCCTTGATTTGCGCTATTATAAGTTCGCAATACGTAATGGCAAAATTCTTAATTCGGGCAAAAGCGGATGTTAACATTGCAACCCCAGCGGGAAACACTCCTTTATGGTATGCCGTTAAAATGCGTCAGGTCCGCTTAGCTGAGTTTTTGATGAACAAGGATGCTGTAGTTGAACCTCAACTAAGTGGTAGAGAAATGCCTATTATTGAAAGAGCGCAAATGGCTTTAAATTATGAAAGAAGAATGCAAGAGGCCTTTTTAAGGGAGCTGCGTGTGCTGTTAGGGATTTGCATCCCCAATATCGGAGAAGATGTAAGTGGAATTATTAGTCAATATGCTGTTTCCTTTATAGACAATTAATGCCATTTATCAAATTTACAAAGGAGCAACTTGTTCAGATTCTGTTTCTGAATGCGGGGGCACATGCTTAACAATATAGCCTTGCTTGAGCTCGGCACGGTAGAAGATCCATAGACCTAAAGAGACGACAGCTGTGGAGAGTAAAATGGTCCAGGAAATGGGCTCTCCTAAGAAAATCCATCCATTCACGGATGCGAAGAGCGGGCTGAGTATCCCGATAAAGGATAAGAATGTCGCCGTGAAGCGCTTGAGGAACATGCCGTAGAGGTTGTAACAGATAATATTATACAAAAATGTCATGATGAGCAGCATCTTTAAGAAGGGGACTGCATCTCCGGCTGCAATGGGAGTCGGGTTCCAGCTTTCGACGAAATAGGAGTGGGCAAATGCTAAAGCGCCGCCGATAAGCATGCTTGTTCCATTGGCCATCAGAGGAGAGATGGCCTGATCTTTGACGATGATACGCAATAAGACCCAACCATAGACAGAAGCTAAGACGGCCCCCATAATCGCAAGAGTGGGCCAAGAAAAGAAGCTGAAGGCATTAAAAAGATCTTCGGATCCTGTCTGCATCATGAGGACGGGGACAAAGCCGAGAAAGCTGATGCCCATCCTATCCATTTGTTTCGATTCATCTTCTCTTTAAAGTGGATATAGGAAAAGAAAGCGGAGAAAAAAGGAGACAAGGAATAAATAAAACATGTTTTGGCAGCCGATAGAAATTGCACACCCCAAAATTCCAGCGCATTGGTAAGATAGATGCTGAAAAAAGCGAGCAGACCGAGCGACAGCAGCTGTATGCGGTTTAATTTGAAAGCCGAGCGTTTCACGCATGCGAGAAATAGGAGCAGGAGCGTTCCTGCGAGCACCATCCTCGTTCCCGTGAGGAAAAGGGGAGGGCAGTACTGCAGCGTGACCTTGCTGAGCGAAAAGACGCTCGACCAGACCGCAAACATGAGAACTGCAAAAAAAACGGACATAAATATTCTTTTTAAAAGGATTGGCCTATCATAGCAAGTTTTTAATTATTTGGGCAATGATGAACTGCTGTTCAGCCAGGTCAATATTTAATAGAATGTTGAAATTGTAAATTAAAACAATTATTATCAAATTATATACCCAAATAATTTGAAGAATCGGGAATTTGACAAGGAGGCTCCTCATAATTCTTGCCTAGAGCGAGCGACCATTGTGCGTGCACAAGGCGCGAGCGAAGGCAAGAATTGTGGGGAAAAGCTGACACAGTCAAAAACCGATTTTTCAAGTTATTTGGGTATAATTGAATTGTGAGTAATTATGGGCAAACCTCTAAAACGCATCGCTATTACTGGGGGTGCCGGCCAAATCGCCTACAGCCTATTATTTCGCATCGCCTCAGGGGAGATGTTGGGGACGGATCAGCCGATCGCTTTGCATATTCTCGAAGTTCCGGATGGCTTAGAAGGGTTGAAAGGGGTTGCCATGGAACTCGAAGATTGTGCGTTTCCCCTTCTGAAAGAGGTGAAAATCAGCTCGCATGCGGTGGAAGTTTTTGAAGGGGCGAACCTCGCTTTATTGATCGGGGCCAAGCCCCGCGGTCCTAACATGGAGAGAAAAGACCTCCTGAGCGCAAACGCTAAAATTTTTATTGAGCAGGGCAAGGCGCTCAATGATGTCGCTGCGCGCGATGTGATCATCTTTGTCGTAGGCAACCCCTGCAACACCAACTGCCTTATCGCCATGCATAATGCTCCAAAGATTCCCAAAGAACGTTTTTTTGCCATGATGCGCCTCGACGAGAACCGGGCCAAGGCGATGCTCGCCCGAAAGGCCAGCGTTTCTACGGGTGAACCGGCTTTTATCAGCGATATGCGAAAACCTGAAATCTCCGTCGAGGCTGTAACGCGGATGGCGATTTGGGGCAATCATTCTGCGACGCAAGTTCCCGATTTTGTCAATGCACGCATTCTGGGAAAGCCCGCATTAGAGCTGATTAAAGACCGGGCATGGTGTGAAAGGGATTTTATTCCCGCTGTGCAAAAAAGAGGAGCTCAGGTCATCGCTGCCCGCGGCAAATCGTCTGCCGCATCGGCAGCCCATGCCATAATAGGATCCATACAATCCCTGCTGCTCCCAACAAAAGAAGGAGATTGGCATGCAATTGCGCGCCATTCCGAGGGCAATCCCTATGGTATTGATGGGAATTTGATCTTTTCCTTTCCTTCTATCTCTAAAGGAAATGGAAAAATAGATTTCGTAAAAGATGTCCCCTGGGATTCCTATTTGAAAGAAAAAATCCTTTTAAGTGAAAAAGAACTACTGGAAGAGCGGGCGCTCATCGCTCCTTTATTGAGGTAAGTTGTGGCAGAGGTCCTGTTTGAAATCACCAAAGACAAACTCGAGACCGGGATGCGCGGTTTTCCCGTCGGCTATTGTACAACCTCCTATGTTGATCCACAAAAAGGGCTCTTTTATGTGAATAAGCCTATCCCGGAGCTCGCTTATTGGGAACCCATAGAGGTCATCTATCTACTGTATCACGGAAAAGAAGGATCCAAACCTGAGGTAGAACACTTCGAGCGCGAAATAAAAAAACGCGCCCGCTGCAGCAAAGAAATCCTCTCCGCTGTGCATTGTCTTCCCCGGGCCGGACACTCTATGAAACTGTTTTCAGCTGCCCTTCTTATTTTGGGGATGCATGAGGCGACAGGCGATTATCGAGAAGATTGTTTGAATCTGATCGCCAAAATCCCCCATCTTTCAGCAGCCGTTATCAATCATCATGCGGGCTGGGGAGCGACACCCGATCCTGAACCAGAAATGGGCTATATGGAAAATTTCGCCCGGATGCTCAAAGTTCCCAAAGCCCATATTTCCGAACTGACGCGCGCGTTTCGATTGTTTAACATTTTGCACTATGATCATGGAGGAGGGAATCTTTCCACCTTTGTCGGGAAAGCAGTCGCCTCGGGAATGGAAGATATGTATGGATCTATGTGTTCTGCCATGTGCGCCCTCGCTGGCCCTAAACATGGCCGGGCGAATCAAGAGTGCTTAGAATTTGTAAAGCTCACTCTCAATGAAGTCGGAGAGAAGGCCACTGAGGCCGATGTGGAGCGATTTATCCGCAAGCGCCTCGCCTCCAATCAACTCGTCTATGGATTTGGCCATGCCGTACTACGGGTGGAGGATCCGAGGGCCGCAGTGCAATACGAGTTTGTTAAAAAGCACTATCCCAACCATCCGCTAGTCAAGATCGCGCTTCTCTTGCGCATAGCTGGATCCAAGATCCTTTCTGAAAACCCAAAGATCACCGATCCTCATGCCAATGTCGATGCCATTTCAGGAACCCTATTGTCCGCTTCGGGTTTTCCCTTCCCGCAATATTTTACGATTCTCTTCGGATTGAGCAGATCCGTGGGGATCAGCATTCAAATCGTCTACGAGCGGCTCGAAGCCAGAGAGGGCAAAGGCACGCCCATCGTCCGTCCCAAATACCTTTACAAGTCTAGATATACCGAAACCACCTGAAGAATCGGTTTTTGACGGCGTCGGCTTTTTCCCAAAATTCTCCTCTTCGTTCGCGCCTTGTGCACGCACAATGGTCGCTCACTCCAGATGAGAATTTTGGGAAGCCTCCTTGTCAAATTCCCGATTCCTCAGGTTGTTTCTGTATAATTATTAATATTAATTAATTGTTAATTAATATTGACTAATATATATTATTTGAAATAATCTTAAAATAAAGAGTTGTCTATTTAATTACGTTAATTATTACAAAATGAAATAAATGAATAAAAACTGGCTTTTATTAATTTTGTGTCCGACCCTTCTTCGAGCCGGTTTATTCATCAATGATCAGTCCCCAAGCACCGCACCTACTCCCGCTTCAGAGAATAAAGCGCCAGTGACCACGCGTCGAAAACTTTTTGATCCCCAGGCCATCAAAAATAGTAAACGCATATGGCTCGATGGAGAAGCGCTCCTATGGAAATCCAGCGAGGACTGTCTTAATTACGCCATCAAAAGCGATAGCCAAACGAACGTCCATGGGTCTATTAAATCTCCGGATTTCGCTTGGGATTGGGGAGTGCGTTTAGGGCTAGGTATCAAGCTTCCCCATGATCAATGGGACCTGTTTTTCAATTATACCTATGTGCATGCCCATGCGCATGACTCTGTGAGCGCCCCTGCAGGCGGCGCCGTGTTTCCCACCATGCAATCCCCATTCGGACTTCCTTCTAACTTTTATGCCAATCATGCGCATTTTCATTGGGATGCTGATCTAAATATCGGAGACATTGAGCTGGGAAGAAACTGCTTTGCCGGTCAATGGTTAAGTATCCGTCCCTTCATGGGTTTGCGAGGCCTCACCATCGACCAAGACATCCATGTGGAATATACCGGAGGAACAGCTGTCCCAGCTGGAGATAAAGACAAAGTCCGCAATAGCAATGATTTTTGGGGATTGGGACTGAGGATGGGATTAGATACCTTGTGGGGCCTAGGGGCAGGATGGGGGATTTATGGCAATGGAGCCGCCTCTCTGATCTCCGGAAGTTTTGATGTCCACGAAAAAGAAGAGCTAGAAGAGGCGGACCAAAAACGCCTCGACCTCAAGGCAGATCAGGACAGCGTAGTGGCCATTGCAGAACTGGCCTTAGGCATCCAGTGGGACCAGCTCTTCTCAAAAGACCGCTATCACTTTGGGGTCAAATTTGGTTGGGAATTCAATGTCTTTTTCGATCAAAACCGCCTGGTGCGTTTCATCAACACAGATAATCCTGGAGCCATTTCTACAAGCGATGGCGATCTCTCTTTCCAAGGGCTGACCTTCGGCTTCCGCTTCGACTTCTAGAAAATATCCCTACTTTTCAGATAATTGGTATAGGCTATTTCTGATACATCTCGCGAAACATTTTATTAACAGTGCTGGCATTTTGCACAAATTGGACAAGCTGTGCGTGAAGAGATTCTAAGCCTATATTATACGTAGGCGGCCGGCCATGGTAAAAGCTTTCTAATCGATCGTGAAACCCCTTTTCTAAAACTTCTTGAAATGAAATTTCGTCCGTTCTCTTCTCAGGATCGCCTTGCATAACAGTTGAATTTTTTAGAGTAAGTTTTGATTGAAGCGGCGAGACCCAAATGGTTCTACTTCCACGCCCAGTTTTTTCACCCTCGAGGTAGTACGCAGAAATAGGAAAAGCAGGATTCTCAGGAGGAATATAGGGAGCTTCCATCATAAAATGTTTTGTCACCAAATCATCTCCATTAGCGATATTTGTGCAGTATTCAAATTCTCCATCGGGATTTGTTTCGAAAATAGGAGTTTGCGATCCTGATGTATCGGCAGTGAATGTTGTAGTGCGTAATACGAGGGATTGATTAAAGGGAATCGAGAAAATGCGGTCCAGAGGATGGCTCCTTGGGTCGAGCAGCACATATCCATCGCTGCACTCAATAATAACAGTAGCGTGTTCAAAAGCCTCTTTTCCCGCTTTTCGCTGAACTGCGTACATCCCTTCAATTCCATGCTTATGGCGTAATTGTTTCAATAGGGTATGGCTCATCCCGATACAGGTGGAGCCTGTTTCTTCTTCATTGCGAGAGTCGATCCTGGTTTCGATGAATCTTATTCCCCCCGTGATTTGTTGTACCGTTTTGTTAAAAGGTTGCAAGCCATTATAATCAATGTTGTTAATAGTTGTATGGACGGTTTCCCTAACAGTGCACGCTTCTCCTTCGCGAACTCCATCGAGCAATTCCTCCATGGTGCCTGCGTAGGACGGAGGAAGACCTGATCCCTGTTCAACAGAAGGAATGGCGCCAGCTAAGATCAAAGATCTTACTGTAGGCGAGCACGGACCTCGTTCAGATTTCTGTAAAAAGTCTCCAGAGCTACTTCGAAAAAATTTCTCTTTCTCTCCCGTGCGGGGTTCGGTATGAGACCACACGTACGCGGAGCGCAAACGACAATCCGCCATTTGTGTTTGAACCGATCTCTCCATAAGGAGGTTCTGTGTCTTCTTTTTATAGGCGCTGATTAGGGCAAGTGGATGCTGCGGCGGAGTATAGGGAACGAGAACTCTACATTTAACAGGGTCTTGAAAAGATGTCATATTAACAATGTCCTTTTTATTGATTTATTAGAGGGGGTATTTTATTGTGATTATATCATTTTAAATTATGATTGCATATATAATATATCTTTTATTAATAATAACATCTATCATATTATGATAGATCAAGTCGAGTAAACTATTTAATAATAAATGTTCTAATTTTATTTGTTAAGTAAATAATTTTATATGATTTTTTAAAGAATGTCTTGCGTAAGCTAATGAGTTAGAATAGTGAAGGAAATACATAGGCCGACCTGGCTTCCGCTTCGACTTCTAAAAATATAACCATTTATACCAATCGCGAGAAATAACGTGATATTTCAGCTGCGATTGGTATTAGCCGCCCTTTCCTCATCAATTATGTTTTACGCCAATTTCATTCGAATTTTGTCATAAAAAAAGCGTAAAATGTCGTAAAAGAGTTGCTTAAAGGGGCTTTTTATGACATAATAAAGAAAAAAAGTGTCATAAAACCATGCCGTTTGAGCCAAAATTTAATATTTCTCTCCCAATAGCAACCGCAATTACTGCAATTGAGCGTACCCGAGGATTTTTGGAAGCCGCCACCCTTTCGAAAGATTGGATATCTAAAATGCAGGCCCGCGCTTTGATTCTGGAAGCTCACCATACTACTCACATAGAAGGCACTCATTTAAGCCTGGATCAGTCGGAAAGGCTAATCGTAGGTGAAAAAATGTCCGGCGTTGACTCCGAAGACGTAAGAGAACTGCTGAATTATAAAAAGGCTTTTGATTTCGTTGCGGATTATGTCTTTACACAAGGATCAATTACTGAGAGTCTAATTCGGGAAATTCATGGCCGTCTAGTCAAAGGTGTGCGAGGCAATACTGCTCAGCCAGGACAATACAGAACTATTCAAAATTATGTAGCTAATTCAAAAACTCAAGAGATCCTTTACACTCCGCCTGCGCCTTATGATGTTCCTGTTTTGATGACCGAGTTGGTAGATTGGCTACAAAATGAACGAACAATCCCACCTGTTCTCGTAGCTGGGATCGCACAGTTTGAACTTGTCCATATCCACCCTTTTGTGGATGGCAATGGTAGAACAGCACGACTTCTCTCTACTCTATGTCTTTATCGTTCAGGTTATGATTTTAAAAAACTCTTCACTATCAGTGAGTATTATGACAGGAATCGACAAGACTATTACCATGCGCTCCAATCAGTCAGAAATAATAATATGGATATGACGAGTTGGCTTGAATATTTTTCCAAGGCATTAGAAACCCAAATGCATGAAATTCAACTCAAAGCATCTCACGTAATGAGATTGGATGTTCTCGTGCTTCAATACAAGCTTTCTGAAAGACAAAAACAGCTGTTGGAGAGTCTATTGATAAGAGAAAAAGACTTTACTATTCAAGAATATGAATCACTTTGTCTTGGAATAAATAGGCGATCTTTACAGCGAGATCTCTCCGATCTCAAAGAAAAAGGGATCATTACGCAAGAAGGAAGCAAAAAAGCTTCTCGTTACAGGCTAAACCGCTTAGATTGATCTTTTATGACATTTTTATGACACATTTTGCGACACAAAAATCTAAAATAGTGTCTCAAAACTGAGACAAAAAGCAGAAGCTTCTATCTTTGTAAACGTTAAATCATTAAATTTTAGATATTTAAAAAATATTGTGCTGATGCGTAACTTTTGTTTTTATCCATCCCGCTGCGATTTATAAAAATTTATAATGATAAAGTTGACGGAAACAAAAAACATGTGCAGTTTAAGGCTAGATGGCTGCAAATGGATATTTTTGTGGGAACCGAAAATAATACCGACATACAATTTTTGACGGAAAAAAAAGGCATAGCCAGGATGTCATGGGAAAAGTCTTACCTGGAAATTTTAGTCGATCATTTACGCCCTTCGGGCGAAGTGCTAGAAGTCGGATTTGCTTTGGGCTATTCGGCTGCTCGCATCCAAACTTACCGGCCTACGCATCATACGATTATTGAACCCGATCCAGAAATCGCTGCTAAAGCTGTAAAATGGGCTGAAACCCATCCTTCTATCTGCATCATTCAAGATACATGGGAAAATGCATTACCCAAGTTAGGGATATTCGATGCAGTGTTTTTCAATGATCTCAAACCAGATCTTGAAGCACAGAAAACTCAATATTGTGAAATGGGGAATAGTATTGTGCAAAAAGGAGGGGAGCTCGTAGCAAGTGTGAGAAAGCGTCTTCCCCAAATGATGAATATGCGGTATTCCGATGCTGATATGGATGAATTTTTCAACCAAGTTAGCCCATTTCAAGCTCATGAAATGGCTAATTTTTTGCATGAATTGAGGAGAAATGGACAAATTTCCAAGGCGCAATGCGAGACCTTGATCTCAAAGTATCGTCTTGAGAAAAAAGAAGCTCACACCCTCCCAAAGATCATTGATAAGCAACCGGATTGCCTTTTAGCATTTCTCAAAATCTGCCTTAAAAACCATATGCGCAAAGGGAGTCGCTTCTCGTGTTTTGCAAGCACGCCACTATCCAAATTTGAAAGCCCAGAATTTTTTGAATCCATTATTACTAGCCCAGATCTTGACTATCAAGAAAAGTTGATTCCTTTAGATGTCCCAAAATCATGCGAATATTATAAATATAACGAAGGGCTCGTTATGATCATTGAAAAACAAATTTAATCATTTAAAAGGTTATGATTGATTTACATGACTTATCAGATCAAACAAAAAAACCGAAGATCAAAAAAGATACTGTTACTTTGATCGACAATTATTATACGCATCCCAATACTTCGCCTCTCATTTTCCGCTTTGAATCAGAGCCTTTCACTTCTTCTGATTCAAGGCTGCGGCGCTCCTCAATAAAACACGCCTCCATCGAAGGAAAGGATCTGTATATTTTCGATGATTTTTTTCGAAATATAGAAGGAGAGGAGATGCAGCATTTCTCTAAAGAAGCGTCCTTTAGCAGAAATAGCTATGGAAGCTCTGAAGCCATTGAAAAAGGGGAAAAACCTGCACGCTCAATGAATGGAAAGGAACGATGGCAATTTTTCTCAAATCCTCCTGCAGCAATACTCGAGGTTTATAAGTTATTTGGCTTACTTGGCGCTAAGTTAAATGCTGATATAACGACTCTCCCGTGGGAATTATGCGACCAATCTTCTCATGGATCTTCGGCGGTTCTCGTAAATAAGATCGAGGAAGCGTCTCAAGAAAGCATGGAATTGGGCAAGCATCAAGATTGTAATCCGGAAAGCAGAGTTTCTTTTGGCATCCCTATCCTCTATTCGCAGGAGGGAGAAGAATTTCATGGCAATAAATTTGTCAATGGTACTCCAGGAAAGCCCTGGCTCATCTCCGTCATGGTCTACGCAACTGCCGAGAATTTTACTCCAGAGTATTGTATGGGAACCGCATTCTATGATAACGACGGAAAGATCGCTTTAAGGGTAAATTGTTTAAATATGCGTTTGGTTCTCTTTGAAGGGGATATTTTTCACAGCATTGAAGATTCTAAGATCCCTCATGATATTAAGACATATCGCATTTCCTGTGTGTTTAAGCTGATCGTGAACCCAAGGGCGAAAGACCAAAACGTAAAAATGGATTTTTTGAAATTAATGAACCATTTCTCTGAAATTGAAAACCTTTCTCTAGGCCCCTGCTCAAGGGCATAAGTCCGCAGCGAGCCTTAAGTCTGATGCCAAACTTGTTCCAAGTTGCAAGAGAACAAAAAAACGCTTCGGATGTCTTAAAGGCAAGATTAAAATAGCTAAAGATTTTGATGCTCTTTTATCTCTCGAGCTAAGAGTAAACACTGAGGTAAAAAAAGGCGCCTAAATACTTTAAGGTGCTCGCAGCTGCTGAAGGCCAGCATCAAAAACCATATCGAGGGCCTTGTTCATTGATACATGTTTCTGCTGAGCTAATTTTGCTAAGGAGTAATGCCTTTCGCTTGTAGTTCTGTAGGATATTTTCCCTTTGAATTCTTCTTTATTGACAGGTTCAGGGATGGGATCGCCTTGTTCTAAATACAATTCAATTGTAGCGGCAATGGCATCTTTAATGTTTTTCATGCCTTTTTCTATGGTATTTGCATCTGTGCAAACACCAGGAAGTTCATTAACACGTATGATGTAAAATTTCTTTCCCTTATGAAAATCTTGTTCAATCGTGTACGACCAATTAAGTCCAAGATAGTATTTTAAATCCTTCTTAGTAGCCATGATCTTTTAAAACCTTCTTTAAATCCTCTTGACTAGTTACATAGGCAGTCCTATCACTTGCAAGAGCTAGGTCATAAAGGGTATTCCCCACTGGTAGAGGAATTGGCGTAACCTTGCTGTAGGTATTATTTTGCAGATTGATTGAATAGATATTCCCATCTGCACCACCCAACACATAAGCTGTGTTATTATTTAACAAGGCAATATCTGCTGGATTGCTGCCTGGGATTGTCGTTACAACAAAACTTGCCCCGGTCTGAAAATCAATGAGATAGATCTGCTGATCACCGTAACCTGCAGTATAACCAGGCCCTACCGATGAGACTGCTGCACAGAGACTCCCTAACTCTAAAAAAGCCAACGCCGTAGCGATACGCCAATTATTCATGTCCGCAAGGTAACAACAAATGAGATATTTTTTACATACAAAAAAGGACCAACGGATGGGGCGGATGGACGGGTTCAGAACTTTTGACTGGAGTAAACTCATGGCAAATTTGCCTTCAGGGCTCTTAAAAATTGGAAGAGATCAAAGAAGCAAAGATTGTAAGTACAGGTACTAAATAGAGTATTGAGGAAAAGCTAAAGTCGCAGTCTTTTATTGAATGTCGTCACAAGTTGTGGTTTAGCGCACCAAGAATGCACCAAATAGGTCAACGAGCTTTTGCAAAATCAAGAACTTGTGTTTTTGTAATGCGAATGAGGTCTTGCGCGTTAATCCTGAGGGTCGCGTTGGGAATATCGCAACTAAAATAAAAATTGTATGTAGATTGAAATTCCAATCTTTAATTAGGATGCACGCTTTTATTTTCTTAAGCGGAGAAAACAAGTGCGGAACTGTCTTCTTATTTTTCTTTTCCTTTCTCTTTTTTTAAACGTCAAATCCGACACCTTATTCCCTGATGAGGAAGATCTTACATTATGCCATCACGTTAATGTGATTTCGGGCAATCTGAATCTCTGTTTCCAAGATGCAATCATTGAGGGAGCCGCTCCGCTCTCTATTAATCGCACCTATTCAAGTGCTGGAGCTCTTGAAAGACTTGACGGCAACGATTTTCAGTTAAAGGCAGCCTATGGGAATTGGTTCCTTCAAGGTGGATGGAGCCTTCTGCCTCATATGCACTTGCTCTCTGAACCTTCAAATGACATAGAAAAGAGAAAGTTCTATCTCTCTGAAAAAAATGGGACTGTGATCAAGTATGTCTTTGATCGTTATGAGGGAGATCTATGGGGAAAAGGCTGGACTGTTATATTTAAACCCGAGATTGCCGCAGGTCAGTGCTCAGGGATTTTGAGCGCACGGACGCATCCTAAAAATAATCGGCTTTATTACTTCCCTAATAATAAAAAGGCAATCCTCTATCTTCCCGATGGAGGCTCGCGTCAATATGAAGGATCTTTTGACGCGGATCGTCTCTCAACAATCCCATTAAAGAGTGAAATTACTCCTAATCAACATTATACAACCTATGATCGCAATACATATAACGATCAATTGACGATCTCTGCCAAAAATCCAGCTAAGACAAAAACCTTTTCCTCCGCCGAATTTAAAATAGTCGGTACCCCGAACCACAAGCATCGTCTTCATCTTCACGTTTCTACATCAGATGGCAAAGAGCTACGTTATAGATCAGTTATTTTTCAAGATAGGCATTATCTAAACAATGTTGAAAGCAATTGCCGCCCTCATGAAGACGTGCATTTTATACCGGCAAGAGCTGGATTGGGGGCGAGAATGGAATGCCTTGTTCTCGGAGGCAGCCTCCAATTCAATGTCCAATATTATATGCCTCCGGACAAGAAAAAAGCAGAGAAGTGGAAGTGGAATCCCGATAAGAAAGACTTTTCCTGCGATAAGGTCAAAATTATAGAAGGGCCTATGGGAAAAAATGGGGAGTATGTTCCGATTGCCCATTATAGTTATTCTCCAACTCATACCGATGTGCGAGACGTCGAGAACATCTTAACTCGCTACTTTCATGATGGAAACAAACTACTTGAGATCCACTATTTTGATCAGAGAGATCAACTGAATTCCCTTTTGCGTTTCACATGGGAGGGCTCTTTGCTTAAAGGAAAAGCTTTTTTCAAGAATCCAACGGAAGCGCTCTTTTCCAAAACATTTCAGTATGATGGGGCAGGAAATGTCCTTGAAGAGGTTGTATGGGGCAATTTTACAGGCAATAGCCTCGAATCATTCACTATGGAATCAAATGGAAGTTTGAAAGGCGCAGAAAGTTACCGAAAGCGCTTTATGTATCTTCCCAAGTTTAACGTTCCCACAGTAGAAGAAGAAGAGGAAGGCCCTACTTATAGATACTATTACAAACCGGATACAAATCTTCTCACAGCACAATTCATCTGCGATAAAGAAAAAATCCTCATCCGTCAGTTTTTTTTCTACAATGAAGACAATCTACTCGTCCAAGAAATTACCGATGATGGGAGATCAGAAAATCCCCTTGATTTAAGCGAAGTGACCGAACAGCATATCAAGCGCTATAATTTGGACCCCGCTTCAGGTTTGATCATTTCTTGCACGCAAAGCTATGTC
>Ga0070731_10002828_pt1 | contig 16139 bp, 14 predicted proteins | sample Coa_R1_2_FD_66448 | JGI IMG/M metagenome (GOLD analysis project Ga0070731, IMG submission 66448) | Surface soil microbial communities from Centralia Pennsylvania, which are recovering from an underground coalmine fire - Coalmine... | ecosystem: Environmental > Terrestrial > Soil > Unclassified ...
CGCGTGAGCGGCCCGCCGCCGCGGACGTCGAACTCCTTGATCAGCCGCCGCGCCCGCTCGATCAGCCGGCTCGGGAAGAGCCAGCCCCACTTTGCGTCCGGCGGGCTCGCGTAGTCGTGCAGCGCGACGTTCTCCGCGATCGAGAACTCGAGGACGAGCCCGCGCCGCTGCCTGTCCTCGGGGATGTGGCCGACGCCTGCGTCGATCATGCGGCGCGCGCTCGCGTCGCGTAGCTCGGCGCCGGCGACCCGGATCGTGCCGCTGTCGACCTTGCGCAGGCCGGTGATCGCCTCGATCAGCTCGCTCTGGCCGTTCCCGTCGACGCCGGCGATGCCGACGATCTCACCTGCACGCACGTCGAACGAGACGCCGCGTACCTTCTCGATGCCGCGGTCGTCGAACACGTGCATGTCCCCGACGGACAGCAGCACGTCCCCGGGCTCGGCCGGCGCCTTCTCCACGCGCAGCAGCACGTCGCGCCCGACCATCGCCCGGGCGAGCGACGCCTCCGTCGCGCCCTCACGCGGCACGGTCTCGATCGTGCGGCCGCGGCGGAGCACGGTGATGCGGTCCGCGATCTCGAGCACCTCGTTCAGCTTGTGGCTGATGAAGATGATCGACTTCCCGTCCTCCTGCAGGCTGCGGATGATCTCGAACAGCTCGCCCGCCTCCTGCGGCGTGAGCACCGCGGTTGGCTCGTCGAGGATCAGCACGTCCGCACCGCGGTAGAGCGCCTTCAGGATCTCGACGCGCTGCTCCTGCCCGACGGTGATCTCGCTCACGAGAGCCGAGGGGTTCACGGCGAGCCCGAACCGCTCGGAGAGGTCGCGCACCCGTCGCTCCGCGCCGCGCTCGTCGAGCAGCACGCCGTCACGCGGCTCGGCGCCGAGCACGATGTTCTCGGCGACCGTCATCACCGGGATCAGCATGAAGTGCTGGTGGACCATCCCGATGCCCGCCTGGATCGCATCGCGGGCGGAGGCGAAGGTGACGGGCTTCCCGTGCAGCCTGATCTCGCCTCCGTCGGGCTTGTAGAGCCCGTACAGGATGTTCATCAGGGTCGACTTTCCGGCGCCGTTCTCGCCGAGGAGGGCATGCACCTCGCCGCGCCGGACGTCCAGGCCGACGTCGTCGTTGGCGACGATGCCGGGGAACTCCTTGCGGATGCCCCGCATCTCGAGGACGAGCTCGTCGGCCACCGGAAACGATCCTAACCGCGGGGGAAGGCGGGCACTATGCCCGCCCTCCCACGCGTGAGCATTCGTTCGCTACTTGAGCGCCGTCGGCACCTTGAGCGTGCCGTTGATGATCCGCTTCTTGTAGCTGTTCATCAGCGCGACCCACGACTTCGGCACGGACGGGTTGATCTTCCCGACGCCCATGCCGTTGTTCTTCAGGTCGAAGACGAGATCCGAGCCGCCCTGGAACTTCCCGGCTTTCGCCTGCTGGATCGCGTCGTAGACGCCCGTGTCGACCCGCTTGATCCCGCTGGTCAGCACGCGCTTGGCGTCGTTGTACTGGTCGACGTCCACGCCGATGCCCCAGATCCCGGCATCGTCGGCGGCCTTCAGCGTGCCGAGGCCGCATCCCCCGGCGACCTGGAACAGGACCTTCGCCCCCTGGCCGATCTCGTTCTGCGCGACGGTCTGGCACTTGTCGGTTGCCACGAAGTCGTTCGAGTACTGCACCAGCACCTTCATGCCCGGTGCCACCTTGTCGACGCAGTACTTGTAGCCGGCGATCCAGATGTCGACCGGCGGGATCTTGATGCCGCCGACCGCACCGACGGTGTTACCGCCCATCTTCTTCGCCATCTTCGCGGCGAGCACGCCGACGAGGCAGCCCGACTCGTTCGCCATGTACGTCAGACCCTCGACGTTCTTCTTGAACTGAGGCAGGACGTTGCCCTTCTTGTCGGCGAACGGCGCCGTGTGAACGGTGTAGTCGGTGATCGCGAAGTCGACGTTCGGGAACTTCTTCGCGTACGTCGCCTCCGTGTTCGCGAGCAGGAAGCCCGCTGCGATCACGAGCTTTGCGCCCTTGCGCACAGCCGTGTTGAAGTTCGGTGCGTAGTCGCTCGTCGAGTTCGACTGGAGCGGCAGCGCGGTGATGCCGAGCTTCGCCTTGGCGACGTTCAGGCCCTTCAGCTGATTCTGGTTGAACCCCTTGTCGGTGAACCTTCCGATGTCGCTCACGAGCGCGGCTGTAAACGAGGCCTTCTGCGTCTTCGCGCCTGCGAACGCCGCCGACGTCGCGACGACGGCCACGAGCGCGACCACGCCCCACAGCGCGATCCAGCGTGAAACCTTCACTTGCCCTCCTGTATCTCCGGGGGATTTGCTTCGGCGATCCTAGCCCTCAGTAGAGACGGCGGCTAGGGCCTGAGTGTTAGGACGGTCAGTCCGGCGCGGCCGCGAGGATGCGGTCCAGGTCGTGCTCGGAGACGAGCACGCGGCGGGGCTTCGACCCCTCGTATGCCGAGATGATCCCGCGGCGCTCGAGCATGTCGATCAGGCGCCCGGCGCGCGTGTAACCAACTCGTAACCTGCGCTGCAAGAGTGAGACGCTGGCCGTCTGTGCGGTGACGACGACCTCGATCGCCTTGTCCAGGAGCGGGTCCTCGTCGGGGTCGAACTCGCCCGACTCGTCGTCGGCGTCGTCGGCGAAGACCTGCGGCGTCTCGAGGAAGCTCTCGTCGACATCCTGGTCGCGCTGAACGCGCGTCTGCTCGACGATCAGGGCGATCTCCTCCTCCGTCACGAACGCGCCCTGGACACGCTGCAGTCGCGAGGTGCCGAGCGGCTTGAACAGCATGTCGCCCTGGCCGAGCAGCGTCTCGGCGCCGTTCTGGTCGAGGACCACGCGAGAGTCGGTCTGCGACGAGACGGCGAACGCGATTCGCGACGGGACGTTCGCCTTGATCATCCCGGTGATCACGTCGACGGACGGCCGCTGCGTCGCGAGGACGAGGTGGATGCCGACGGCGCGCGACTTCTGCGCCAGCCGGATCACGCAGTCCTCGACCTCCTGCGGGCTGACCATCATCAGGTCGGCGAGCTCGTCGATCACGACGAGCAGGTACGGCAATTCGTCCTCGCCGCGCTTGCGGAAGGCGCGATTCGCCTCGGGCAGGTTTCTGGCACGCACCTGGCTCAGCCGCTCGTAGCGGCGCTCCATCTCGGTGACGACGTTGAGCAGCACCGCGGCCGCCTCTTTCGGGCTCGAGACGACCGGTGTCAGGAGGTGCGGAATCGACTCGTAGTGGTTCAGCTCGATCCGCTTGGGATCGACGAGGATCAGCCTCACCTCGTCCGGCGTCGCACGCAGCAGGATCGACGTGAGGATCGTGTTGATGCAGCCCGACTTGCCGCTGCCGGTCGTGCCGGCGATCAGGAGGTGCGGCATGCGCGCGAGATCGGCCCAGACTGCGGCGCCGGAGATGTCCTTGCCGAGCCACACCGACAGCGGGCTCGCGCTCTGCGGGAAGTCCGCGAAGATGTCGCCGAGCGTGACGAGGTTCGGGCTGAGGTTCGGGACCTCGACGCCCACTGCCTGCTTCCCGGGGATCGGCGCGAGGATGCGGATCTCCGTCGTCGCCAGCGCGTAGCTCAGGTCGTCCTTGAGCTGGGCGACCTTGCCGACCTTCGTCCCCGGCGCGAGCTGGAGCTCGTAGCGCGTCACGCGCGGGCCTGCGATCTGACCGATCACCGTCGCCTCGACGCCGAAGTGCGCGAGACAGGTGACGAGCGCCTCTGCGACCCGGTTGGCGGCCTCGCCGTTCGGGCCGGAGCCCGGCTTCGAGCGGTGCAGCACCGCAGGATCGGGCAGCTCGTACTCCAGCTCCTCCGGCTCGAGGTCGAAGAGCGACTCCTGCGAGTCGAATGCCCCGTCGTCCTCGTCCTCGTCGTCCTCTTCGTCGTGCGCGCTCACGTCGAACAGCACCGGCCCCTGGACGGAGACGGAATCGGTGACGACGTCCGGGTAGTCGACGTCCGCATCGACGGGGACCCGCATCCTTAGGTCGTCGTCCGACGACCTAAGGACGGGAGTTTCGTAGCGCACCCTGACGCGCGTATGCGCCGCACGGACGACGTGGCCGCTCCGGCGGAGGATCGCCCCGAGGCTCGCGCCGGTGAGCAGCAGAACGCCGACGATCGTCAGCAGCACGCCGAGGATCGTGCTGCCGGTGGCGCCGATGCCGAGCGAGACGACCGCCTCGAGGCCGCGCCCGACCATCCCTCCGTGCGAGCGGCCGAGTGTGAGCAGCAGCCCGGCCACCGCGACGGGGAGGCCGAGGCGGAACGGGCGAACGTCGACGAGCTCGCTGCGGGCGACGATCAGGACGCCGACCGGCACCAGCACGAGCGGGGTCAGGTAGGCGGCGACGCCGATCGTCCAGTGCACCGCATGCGCGATGGGGCCGCCGGTGGCGCCGAACCAGAGGACGGCGGCGAGGAAGACCCCGACTCCGGCCAGGCCCAGGCCGACCAGCTCGGGGCGCAGGTGATGCTGCGCGCGCGCCGCCCTGCGCCGCTTCCTCACACGTGCGGGCTTCTTCGGGAACACCTTCCGGACCCGCTTCTTGCGCGCCATCCGGGCGTGCTTCGCGCTCAGCCGCGCGCTTCCTGCTACGACAGGAGCCCTGTGCTCGCCGTCGAGTTCGACCCAGCGGACCCTGCGTTCATCGCCGAGCCGTACGCGCACCTCGACGCGCTCCGGGAGGCCGCGCCTGTCGTCTACGACGAGCGCCTCGACCGGTACTTCGTCACCAGGCACGTGGACGTGCGCGGCTGTCTGCGCGACCGCCGCCTCGGCCGGCAGTTCCGTCAGCTCGGGACCGAGGACGAGTTCAACGCCGAGCCGCTCGACCCGCGCTGGCAGGCGTTCTGGGACGTCGAGCGCTGGAGCCTGCTCTTCCTCGAGCCGCCGGATCACACGCGAATCCGCAAGCTCGTCGCCTCGGCGTTCACGCCGCGCGCCGTCGAGGGGATGCGCCACTCCGCGGAGTCCCTCGCGAACGAGCTGCTCGACGACTGCCTCGCCCGCGGCCGCTTCGACCTGCTCTACGACTTCGCGCAGCCGTACTCGATCGCGTTGATCTGCGAGCTGCTCGGCGTCCCGGCCGAGAGGCACCGCGACCTGCTCGACTGGTCGCACCGGCACGTGAAGATGTACGAGTTCGACACGACCGAGGAGCAGGCGCGGTCCGCAGCTGCCGCCGCGGCCGAGTTCCGGCAGTACGTGGTCGAGCTGATCGAAGAGCGCCGGCGCGTGCCGCGAGACGACCTGGTCACTGCGCTCGCCCGCGCCCGCGTCGACGGGACGAGCCTGTCCGACGACGAGATCGTCTCGACAGTCGTCGTGCTCCTCAACGCCGGCCACGAGGCGACCGTGAACACGCTCGGCAACGGGGTGGCCGGCCTCATGCGGCACCGGGACGAATGGCGCCGCCTCGTCGACGGCGAAGTCCCGGCCGCGGCTGCAAGCGAGGAGCTGATCCGCTGGGATCCCCCGCTCCAGCTCTTCGAGCGCTGGGTGCTCGAGCACGGTGTCGAGATCGCCGGGAGTCCCGTGCCGCGCGGAGCTGTGGTCGCAATGCTGTTCGGGGCCGCCAACCGCGATCCGCGCGTGTTCGCAGACCCGGCCCGGCTCGACCTCGGTCGCACGAACGCGGCCGCGCACGTCGGCTTCGGCGGCGGCATCCACGTGTGCATCGGCGCGCCGCTCGCGCGAATCGAGCTCGAGGCGAGCCTCCGCGCGCTCGGCGAGCGCGCACCTCGGCTCGAGCTCGCGGCCGAGCCGGTCCGCACGGATGCCTTCGTGATCCGCGGCTACCGGTCGGTCGAGCTCGCGGCCGCATAGGACGCGCAGAGCATCCCGAAGTACGTCGGCGCCTCGTACGAGAGGAGCTCGGGGGTGAACGCGTGGCCGATCGCGCCGTGCAGCATCAGCAGCTGCCAGAAGCTGTCCGCTTTCGCCGCGAGCGCCCACTCGGGATCGATCGGGGCGAGCTCGCCCAGCCGGTTGTCGCGTACGAGCTCGACGATCTTCTCGTCGTACGGCTTCGACTCGGCCGCGAAGCCGTACGGGCCGTCCTCGCTGTGCCCATGCCCGTGGTCCGCGCTCGCGATCAGCGCGACGCGTCGGCCCTCCGTCGCGCGCGCGAGCGCCGCACCTGCCCGCACGTGCTCGTCGTTCGAGAGAGCGCGGCACGGGCTCACCACCACCGCCGGCGCAGGCATGAACCGCAGCGGGATCGCGGCGCCCCAGTCGAGCGGCATCGTCGAGTCGCCGGCCGCCGTCGCGCCGAACGTCACGCCGAGCGCCGGCAGTCCCTCCTCCTGGAGCGCGGTCAGGCAGGCCTGCGCCAGCTCCGGGTCGCCCGGCCCGCTGTAGTTCGAGTCGGCGTCGGTCCATTGCGACGCGTCGCCTTCCAGCGACGCCGAGCGCACGACGACGAAGTGCCCGTCGACGTGCACGCCGTGCGGTGTGAGCACGATCGCCGCCTCCGGCTCGGCGGCCGCGAAGCGACGGCCGAGCTCCTCCATCCCCCGGCGTGTCGGCGCCTCCGGCTGGTCGAAGACGAGCCCGCCGTGCGGCGCGATCGCTGCGAAGACGATCGTCACCCGAGCGACCCGACCCGCTCCATCACCAGCTCCGCGAACGCGGCGCCGTCGATGCCGACGCCCACGCGGGCGTTCGCCGTGCCGGACGAGGGCCGGTCACGCCAGTCGACGTTCGTCCGGCCGCGCCCCTGCTCCCAGCCGCAGTCGACGTCGATCCGCGCTTCGCGCGTCTCGACCAGGCCCGGCCGGGCGACATGCGCGATGCACACCGGGTCGTGCAGCGGCGAGCCGTCGAGATCCGGGTAGCGCACGCGGTGGAACCGGTTGTAGAAGTCGAGCAGCTCCGCCGCCACACGTCCGACGGTGCCGGCCGCCCGCAGGCGCTCGCGGTGGTCGTCGGTGATCAGCGCGCGGTGCGTGACGTCCAGCCCGATCATGGTCACGTCCAGTCCGCTCTCGAAGACCCGCCGCGCGGCCTCCGGATCCGCCCAGACGTTGAACTCGGCGGCAGGCGTCGTGTTGCCTTCGCCGATCGAGCCGCCCATCAGGACCACGCGCTCGGGCCGCGCGTCCGGGTGCAGCGCGAGCAGGAGAGCGATGTTCGTCAGGGGGCCGGTCGGGACCAGCGTCAACCGGCCCTCCCGCGCGCGGATCTGCTCGGCGAGGAAGTCGACGGCGTGAGCGCTGCGCGCGCTCGTTGCCGCCGGCGGCAGATCCGGGCCGTCGAGCCCCGACTCGCCGTGGACGTCCGCGGCGACGTGTTGCTCACGGACGAGTGGCCGGTCGGCGCCCGCGTGGACGGCCACGTCCGTCCGGCCGACCAGCTCGAGCACGCGCAGCGCGTTCGCCGTCGTCTTCGGCAGCGTCTGGTTGCCGGCGACGGTCGTCACGCCGACGAGCTCGAGCTCGGGCGACGCGAGTGCCAGCAGCAGCGCGATCGCGTCGTCGTGCCCAGGATCGCAATCGAGGACGATCGGAGTCGGCGTCATGCCGCGACTTTAAAGAGGTCTATGCGGCAATCGCCCGCAGATCCTCGAGCGCCCGTCCGAGCAGGTTCTCGCGCAGGTCGAAGAGCCCGGCCCACAGCGAGCCTGCGTCGAGACCGGCCTGCCAGCGCACGGTCGACGAAAGTCCTTCGAGCGCGCGCACGAGCACCGCCAGCTCGAGGTACGCGACCGCGACGCGATGTGCGGCGACGCGCACACCGGCGCGCTCGAGCACCGGCTCCCAGTCGACCAGCTCGGCGCCGGTGGGCTCGCCGAACCACGACCGGCCTTCGGCTTGATCCGCCTCGAGCTCGAGCAGGTACCGCCCGAGGGGATGCTCGAGACCCGCCAGCGCCGTCTCGACGCGGTCGGCGGCGTGACGCAGCGCCGCCTGACGGCGGCCCGCGGTGCCCGGCTCGGCGGCCCCGCGCGCCCACCGCTCGAGCAGGCGGCAGAACGCGAGCGCCGCGACCTCGACCGCAGCGAGCTGCGCGATCAGCTTGCGCGCCGTCGAAGCACGCGCCGCGTGCTCGGTGATGACCGTCGCCCACTCGGGGCGGGTGTCGACGGTGCTCATACCTCGACCACCACCGGCAGGATCATGGGCCGGCGGCGGGTGCGGTCGTACACCAGCTGCCCGATGCCGTCGTGGATGTGCTCCTGCAGCAGCTTGATCTCGCGAACGTCGTCCTCCAGGAGGTCGCGGACGATCTCCTGCGCTTCGCGGCGCATCTCCTCGAGCAGCTCCTCGGACTCGGCAAAGCCGCGCGCGATCAGCTCGGGACGGGAGACGGCCCCGTCGGCGAGCGTCGTCACGACGATCACGACACCGTCCTCCGACAGGTGGCGGCGGTCGCGCAGCGCGACGTCGGAGATGTCGCCGACGCCGAGCCCGTCCACGAACGTGACGCCCGCCTCGACGCGTCCCGTGATGCGCACGCCGTCGGACGACAGCTCGACCACGTCGCCGTTCTCGGCGATCACGATCGACGCGGCGGGGATCCCCGACTCCTGCGCGAGCCGCGCGTGCGCGGCCTGCATCCGGTACTCGCCGTGAATCGGCATCAACGCCCTCGGGCGCACGAGTCCGATCAGGGTGCGGAGCTCCTCGGCGCGCGCGTGGCCGGAGACGTGGACGGGCGCGTTCTCCTCGTGCAACACCTCCGCCCCGTTCCGCGTCAGCCGGTTGATGGTGTCGTGGACGCGCAGCTCGTTCCCCGGGACAGGGCGCGCCGAGATGATGACCGTGTCGCCGCGCTCGACGCGGACCGCGGGATGGTCGTTGTACGCGATCCGGGTGAGCGCGGAGACGGGCTCGCCCTGCGAACCGGTGCAGAGGATGAGCTGCTCCTGCGGCGGGATGTCATCGAGGTCCGCCGGCCGGACGAGCGCTTCCTCCGGCACGTCGACGTAGCCGAGGTTGCGCGCGACGTTGAGGTTGCGCCGCATCGACCGCCCGACGATCGCCACCTTCCGCCCCGCGTCGACGCCGACGTCGATCGCCTGCTGCATCCGATGGATGTTCGAGGCGAAGCTCGAGATGAGAATGCGGCCCTGCCGCGACGGGATGAGCTGCCGGAACGCCTCGCCCACGACGCGCTCGGAGCGCGTGAAGCCCGGCCGTTCCGCGTTCGTCGAGTCACCGAGCAGGAGATCGACGCCGCGGTTGCCGAGCTCTGCAAGCCGGCCGACGTCGGTGCGCAGGCCGTCGACCGGCGTGTGGTCGAGCTTCCAGTCGCCCGTGTGGAAGACGCGCCCAGCGGGTGTCTCGATGCAGATGCCGACGGAGTCCGGCACCGAGTGCGCCATGCGGACGAACTCCAGGGCGAAGGGTCCGAGCTGGATCGCACCCGCCTCCGGGTCGATCTCGCGGAGCTCGGCCGCCCGCAGCAGGCCGTGCTCGTCGAGCTTCGACTTGACGAGCCCGAGCGTCAGCCGCGTCGCCCACACCTCGTCGACCCGCACCTCGCGCATGAGGTACGGCAGTCCGCCCACGTGGTCCTCGTGTGCGTGGGTGAGCACGACGGCGCGCACGCGCTTGTCGCGCAGGTACCCCACGTCGGGCAGGATCAGGTCGACGCCGAGATGCTCGTCGCGCGGGAACGCAAGACCGGCGTCGACGACGATCCGCTCGTCGCCGAGCTCGTACACGGTCATGTTCTTCCCGACCTCGCCGAGGCCGCCGAGCGGGATGATGCGGAGCGATTCGCTCAAGTTGGAGGGGAGTGTAGGCGGGTCAGGGTCGTAGACGGTTTCTGTCCCGCGGGAACAGCGTGGTCTCGCGCAGGTTGCCCGCTCCGACGACCTGCGCGACGAACCTGGGCAGCCCGAGCGCGAATCCGCCGTGGGGCGGCAGCCCGTACTCGAACGCCTCGAGGTAGCCCGCGAAGGAGCCGACGTCGAGCCCGCGGGCGGTGAGGGCCTCGACGTAGTCCCCGTAGCGGTGCAGGCGCTGGCTGCCGCTGACGATCTCGATCCCGCGATAGAGCAGATCGAAGCTGTTCGACCACTCGGACTCCGGGCTCGGGTGCGTGTAGAACGCCCGCTTCGCGGTCGGGAACCCCTCGACGAACACGAGCTCGCCGTGCTCCGCGCAGATCCGCCGCTCGTCCTCCGGCGCGAGGTCCGGCTCTTCGCCGCTCCGCACCTCTGCGAAGCGCAACACGGGGATCGCCTCCGGCAAGGGCCTGCCGACGGCGTCGAGCATCGCGAGCACGCACCGCTCGACCACCGCCATCACGTCCCGATGGTCACGGATGAATCCGAGCTCCGCGTCGAGCGAGACGAACTCCGAGAGATGCCTCGCCGTCTCGTGCGGCTCCGCGCGAAACGCAGGCCCGACCTCGTAGACGCGCTCGAAGACGCCGACCAGCGTCTGCTTGTACAGCTGCGGGCTTTGCGCGAGGTAGGCGTCCTGGCCGAAGTAGTCGACGCGGAAGACGTTCGCACCGCCTTCGGTCGCGGCGCCGACGAGCTTCGGCGTGTGGATCTCGGTGAAGCCGAGCTCGTCGAGCGTGCGCCGAAACGCGCCGACCGCCCGCGCGGCGAGCCGGAAACGGTCGCGGACGGCCGGATGGCGCAGCGCGACCGCCGCATGGTCGAGCCGGACGGGCAGCGATTCCTTCGGCTCCGGCCGGTGGAGCTCGACCGGCGGAACCGCCCGCGGCTCGGAGAGGACCTGCAGATCGGGCTGGTGGATCTCGAGCTGGGGCTCCGTGACCACGCGGCCGCGCACTTCGAGCACGGTCTCCGGCAGCAGGTTTTCTGGATGATCCAGCACCACCTGGGCGAGACCAGCCCGGTCGCGCAGGACGAGAAACGACACGTTCGCCAGCCGGCGCTGGCGGTGCAGCCAGCCCTTTACGAGGACGTCCTTGCCCGCGTGAGCGGCAAGCTCGCTCGTGAGAACGCGTTCCATCGACGGCACCTCCCTTCGCAACTCGCCTGGGGGTGCGGGCGGAAGGCGATCCGCGGTGCCACCGCACTTCGCGCTTGTAACAGACTGTTACTTGCGCCTCGTTTTGCGGCCCGTCACGGGGGCCGAACGGCCGGCTCGCGGGGCGTCACTCCCGGTCGTCGCCGACTCCTGAAGGGTAACGCGCCTCAGGCGGTGACGAGGAGCCCGAGCCGCTCGAGGCAGTCGCGAACCTGCGCGAGCTCGTCCTCGGTCGGCGGCACCATCGGCAGCCTGTAGCCGCCGACTCCATGGCCGAGCAGGTTGAGCGCGGCCTTGATCGGGATCGGGTTCGTCTGCACCTTGAGGAGCTCGTACGCGGGCGCGAGCTGCTCGTCGATCGCGAGCGCCCGCTCGAGGTCGCCGACGAGGGCCGCCTCCACCTGCTCTGCGACCTGCGGGCCGACGACGTGCGTATGGACGCAGATGCCGCCGACGCCGCCGAGCTCGAGGAACGGCTGGACGAGCGCGTCGTCGCCCGCGTACAGGTCGAGGCCGAGGTCGACGATGTGCTTGGCCTGCGCGAGGTCGTCGTGCGCCTGCTTCACGGCGCGCACGGTCTCGATCTCGGCGAGGCGGGAGATCGTGTCCGGCTCGATGTTGACGACGACGCGCGACGGGATGTTGTACGCGACGATCGCGCGGTCGGACGCGCGTGCGATCGCGGCGAAGTGCTCGACGATCGCGCGCTGCGGCGGCTTGTTGTAGTACGGCGTGACGACGAGGAAGCCGTCGGCGCCCGCCTCATGTGCCTGCTCGGTGAGGTGGATCGAATGCTCGGTCGAAGCAGTCCCGGTGCCGGCGACGACCGAGGCATCGTCACCGACGGCCTCGAGCGCCGCGCGCACGAGGTCGAGCCGCTCGGCGTCGGAGAGCGCCGGGCTCTCACCCGTCGTGCCCGCGACGACGAGCCCGTCCGAGCCGCCGTCCACGAGGAACCGCGCGAGACGCTGGAACGCATCGAAGTCGATGCCGCCGTCCTCGCGGAACGGCGTCACCATCGCCGTCAGGACGTTCCCGAGCATGCCCCTGGAGGATACTCGCCGGACGTGGCCGATTCCTCCTCGGTCCCGTGGTTTGGCGAAGACGGAACCTCGGAAACTCGCCGCCTTTGCAGGGAGTTCCTACGGCCTGTGGACAGTTCGTCACACTTCTGTGACGTCGTTTGGTGTCGGCCGGATTAGCCGGACGACGCGTGGTGCCACCTCCTCGACGGCGCCGGCGGCGCGCAGGAACGCCTCCTCGTAGGGCCGCCCGGCGAGTGCCACGAGGGCCGCCGGCGCGAGCTCGCGCAGACGCGAAAGGACAGGCTCGACGTTGCGTCGCTCGTACAGCACGTCCGCTGCAATCGCCAGGTCGAACCGCTCGTCCCACGGCTGCCGCCAGTCGCGCCGCTCCACCCGCACCGCCAGACGGTTGCGGGCCGCGTTCCGTTCGAGCAACTCGACCGCGTCCGGCGCCCAGTCGACTGCCGTCACGTGCGCGCCGCGTGCTGCCGCGACGAGCGACGGCAGGCCGAGCCCGCAGCCGAGCTCGACCACACGCGCACCCTCGAGGCCGGGCGGCAGCGCTTCGACGAGAGACAGGGCGGCCGGCCAGAGCTCGGCCCAGTACGGCAGGAACTCGTCGTGGGCGAAGGCGTCCTCGTCGATCAACGCATCCGGCGCCTTGGGGCGGAGCAGCGACAGCTCGACGCCCGCGACGGTGAGCCGCTCCTCTCCCAGCGAGGTCAGAGGAGCTGATCCAGGCCGACCGTGAGCCCCGGGGGCAGCAACGACACACGCTCGAGCGCGAGCAGGACGCCCGGGACGTACGCCTGAGGCGACGTCGCGTCATGGCGGATCGTCAGCAGCTGATCGGCCGCGCCGAGCAGCACCTCCTGGTGCGCGACCAGGCCCGGCAGACGCACGGAGTGGATCGGCACGTTGCCGCCCATCGCCTCGGCGGTCGCCTTCGCCGTGCCGGACGGGGCGTCGACCTTCGTCTCGTGGTGCAGCTCGACGATCTCTGCGCGGTCGAGGTGCCGGGCGGCCTCGGCCGCGAACTTCGCCATCAGGACGGCCCCGATCGCGAAGTTCGGCGCGTAGAACACCACCGCAGGCGCATCGCGGAACTCCGCCGTGTCCCAGCCGCTCGTCCCGACGACGGACGGGACGCCGGCCGCGACCGCCGCGCGCACGTTCGCCGACACGGCGTCCGGACGCGTGAAGTCGACCATCGCATCGGCATCGTCGAGCAAGTCGACGAGCTCGTGCCCCGCGGCGGTCAGGGCAGGCGCGAGGACAGAGCCGACCCGGCCGCGCCGCCCGTTCAACATGACCCTCACGCCGCGCGCGCAAGCGTCGGCGTGATCCGCGCCACCGCCGAGACGAACCGCTCCTCACTCGGCCCGATCCCGGCGGCCGAGAGCTGAGCAGAGTCGAGGAGCTTCGCCGCGAGCGCGCACACGGACTCCGCCTCGACGCCGTCGATCTCGGCGACGATGCGGTCGAGCGACAGCAGCTCCGAGTCGGCGATCAACGTCTTGCCGAGGCGGTTCATGCGCGTCGAGGTCGATTCCATCGACAGGAGGATGCGCCCTTTCAGGTTCTCCTTCGCGCGCTCGAGCTCGTTCGGGGCGAGGTTGCCCCCGGCGATGTCGGCGATCTGCTCCGCGGTGATCGCGAGCGCGTCGGCGAGGTTGTCCTCGCGCGTGCCGACATAGACGCCGATCTGACCCGTGTCCGTGTACTGCGACACGAACGAGTACACGGCGTACGCCATCCCGCGCTTCTCGCGAATCTCCTGGAACAGCCGCGACGACGCCGAGCCGCCGAGGATCGCGTCGAGCAGCGATGCGGCGAACCGGCGCCGGTCGGAACGCGAGATGCCGGGCGCGCCGAGACAGACGTGGTACTGCTCGGTGTCCTTGCGCTGGAACCGAAGCTGCGGCGCCGGCGCGTCGACGAGCGGCGGCCGAACGTTCGCGCCGCCGCGCGCCACCGCCCCCCGTCGCTCCAGCCCGCGCGTGACCAGATCGACGACCTGCTCGTGCGTGACGTTCCCGGCGGCCGCGACGACGATGTTCGCCGGAACGTAGAGCTGCCCGTGGTAGCGCGCGATCTCCTTGCGCGGGATCGACGAGATCACCTCGGCGGTCCCGATCACGGGCCGGCCGAGCGGATGGTCGCCGAACACGGCCTCGGCGATCAGGTCGTGCACGAGCTCCTGCGGCGTGTCCTCGTACATGGCGATCTCCTCGAGCACGACCTCGCGCTCGGTCTCGAGCTCGGCGAGCGCCGGCGAGAACACCATGTCGCTCATCACCTCGACCGCCGTCTCGAGGTGGTGATCCGGAACGCGCGCGTAGACGAGGGTGTGCTCGCGTGACGTCGCGGCGTTCAGCTCGCCGCCGAGGCTGTCGAAGATCTCGGCGATCTCGAGCGCCGAGTGACGCTCCGTGCCCTTGAAGAGAAGGTGCTCGATGAAGTGCGTGACGCCGGCCTGGTTCGGCCGCTCGTCACGTGACCCGGCCCCGATCCAGTAGCCGACCGCGACCGAGCGGACGTGCTCGAGCCGCTCCGAGATCACCCGTTCGCCGGAGTCGAGCTCGGTCAGCGTCCAGTTCTGCATGGCCGGGGATGGTAGTTAGCGCCGGTACAACGTGCCGCGCCGCGGGTCGATCAGGAGCGCATCGTCCAGACGAGGCAGCGCGGCCAGGGCGGCGATGCCGAGGCCGGCGACCGCGCCCCCGAGCAGCGCGGTCAGCACCGGCTGCGGGCCGAGCGCGATCGCGGCGAGCGCCGACAACCCGATCGTACTCGGCACCAGGGAGGAGAGCGCCTGCCGCCAGGCGGGGTCGACGAGGACGTGCACGTCGTCGGGAAGCGGCTGCGGCTCGCGCGAAGCGAACCGCGCCCGCGGATCGTTCAGCGCCACGAAGGCGACGCCGACCGCACCGACGGCGAAGGCGGCGAGCGCGACGCCGGTGCGGGCTCCGCCGACGACTGCGGCGCTGAGCCAGATCGCGGCGATCGCGAGCCGGAGCGGCGCGATCAGCAGCGCTCTCGTCCGCACCGACTGCAGCCTCACCGGGCGTCGTCCGGGAGCAGCGACCACACAAGCGCGTCCTCTCGCCGCCCGTGCAGCCAGATCGAGCGGCGTTCCCGCCCCTCGCGGTGGAAGCCGCAGCGCTCGGCCAGCTGCTGCGACTCGACGTTGTCGGGATGCGTCCGCAGCTCGAGCCGGCCGATTCCCTGGGTGAAGAGCCAGTCGCAGAGCAGGCGAACGGCGTGCGTCATCAGGCCCCGGCCCCGCCCCGCTTCCCCGGCGAGGTACGCGAGCTCGTAGTTCTCGCGGTGCCGGCGCGACGCAACGACGGTGCCGACCGGGGCGTCGTCGTCGGGCCGCGTCACGCAGAGGTCGATGCGGTCGCCGGTCGACGCCCCTTCGCGCACCGTTCGCAGCAACGTCGCGAAGTCGCCGTCCCGCGGCTCGGCCGGCATGTTCAGCCAGCGCCGCACGAGCGGGTCACGCATCATCTCGAGCACGGCCGAGCGGTCGTCGTCCCGCAGCGGTCGCAGGACGACGACGCCGTCGGTGAGTCGCGTCGGCGGCCTCAAGGACCGCCGACGCTACACCTCGCCGCCGCTATTCGGAACGCGACTCTTCGCGCTCGCGGCGCGGGCCACGGCCGCCGCGGCCGCCGCGGCCGTCGCGGCGCGGCCGCTCCTCACGCGGCTCGCGCGGCGGTGCGTTCTTCGCCCGCTCGACGAGCTCTTCGGGAGAGACGACGGAGCCGTTCTCGTGCTTCTGGACGAGCTTGAGGCCGATGCGCCCACGCGCCTTGTCGACCTCCTGCACGAGCACGTCGAGGATGTCGCCGCGCTGGATGACGTCCTCGATGTGGTTGACACGGCCCGGGCCGACGTTCGAGACATGGAGCAACCCGTCTGTCCCCTTCTTCAACTCGACGAACGCGCCGAAGTCCGTCGTCTTCACGACGCGACCGGTGTACTGGTCGCCGACCTCCGGCTCCTTCGTCAGCGCGTTGATCGCGGCAATCGCCGCGTCGGCCTTGGTGCCTTCGGTCGCATAGACGAGGATCGTTCCGTCCTCCTCGATGTCGATCTGCACCTCGTACTCCGACTCGAG